>Ga0137403_10002774_pt1 | contig 21270 bp, 18 predicted proteins | sample CZOMad2_1_16fung_FD_122057 | JGI IMG/M metagenome (GOLD analysis project Ga0137403, IMG submission 122057) | Vadose zone soil fungal communities from Angelo Coast Range Reserve, California, USA - CZOMad2_1_16fungal (Hybrid Assembly) | ecosystem: Environmental > Terrestrial > Soil > Vadose zone...
ATAATTCTTGACCTCGTCAATAAACCGCTCACCAAGATCGGCTAATTTCCGCTCGCCCACACCACGCACGCCGAGCAGAGCACTTGGCGAGCTAGGACGTAGGCGCGCCATGTCGCGTAGCGTAGCGTCACTGAATAGCACATAGGCCGGCACGTTGCGTTGGTTGGCAATCTCCCGTCGCAAGTTGCGCAGGGTTTCGAACAGACCAGTGTCAACGCTTTGCCAAGATTTTTCATCGAAGCGGGTCTTGCGGACTTTAATTTTTGGCTGCAGCAACCGCACGGTCCGTTTGCCTCGCAGAACTTCCCGTGAGGCATCATTCAGGTGCAGAACCGGACGTTCATCGGCAGTTCGTTCGAGCACGCCGTCATCGATCAGCTGGTAGAGCATGCTAGTGAGCGTCTTGCGGTCGGTGCCTTTCAACAAGCCGTAAGTGCTCAGTTCTTCGTGACGCCAGCGCCGAACCCTTTCAGTATTTGCGCCCAACAAAAGATCGACAATGTGTTCGGCCCCGAAGCGTTCGCCGGCGCGCGCTATGCACGAGAGAATTTTCTGCGCAGTTACCGTCGCATCAGCCAGACCTTCGACTTCATTCAAACAGACATCGCAAGCCTCGCAGTTCGGCCTAGCGTATTCCTGTCCAAAGTATTCCGAGAGCTTGCGGTGGCGACAATATACGCCGGTGCACAAGCGGCGCATATGATCGAGTAACTCGCGTGACGCGGCTATTACGCCGGCGGGCTCCTTCGCGTCGACCGCGCTTTTCTCGATGAGCGATTCCCAGCGCAGAACGTCGGCGGCGGAATACAAGAGCATGCATTCCGCCTCCAATCCGTCGCGCCCGGCGCGGCCGGTCTCCTGCTGATAGTGCTCGATGGATTTAGGCATAGCGGCGTGAATGACGCAGCGCACGTCGCTGCGATCGATGCCCATACCGAAAGCGACCGTCGCCGCTACTACGTCTATCTCTTCCGCTGCGAAAGCGTCTTGCGTTCGGCGACGTTCGTCCGCTTCCATGCCGGCGTGATAGAAAGCGGCGCGCAGTTGGTTCGCCTGCAGGAACGCGGCCATGGATTCGGTGTCATTGCGACTGATGCAGTAAACGATGGCAGCCTTGCCTGGGTGGCGTCGCAACACTTCCAGTGCTTGCGCCCGCGCATCCACGCGAGGCACGACACGGTAGACCAAATTAGGACGGTCGAATGTTCCGACCAGCACGACGGGATTCTTTAGGCGCAATTGCGCGGCGATGTCAGCGCGAACGCGCTCCGTGGCGGTCGCAGTGTACGCGTGAAGGCTGGTCTGCGGAAAGCGGCTCTTGAGCTCGGCGAGCTGGCGGTATTCGGGTCGGAAGTCGTGCCCCCAATGGCTGATGCAATGGGCCTCGTCGACAGCGAAGGCACGCACGTTGAGGCGTTCAACGAACTGCAAGAAGCGCGGCGTCAGCAACCGCTCCGGCGCCACGAAGACGAGACGGCAGCGGCCGGCGGCAATCTGCTCTTCGGTTTGGCGGAGAGCTTCCGGAGACATGCCGCTATACAGAGCTGCCGCCGGATAGCCACACTCGCGCAAGCCATCGACTTGATCCTTCATTAAAGAAATCAGCGGCGAGACTACGATATCAGTCCGCTGCGCCAGCTCGGCGGGGACCTGGTAGCACAATGACTTGCCGCCACCGGTTGGCATAACGACGAGGGAGTCGCGCAGCTCCAGCCCTGCTCGTATGGCTTGCTCTTGCAGTGGCCGCAGTTCGGAAAATCCCCAGTAACGGCGCACGGTGGCGAGTATGTCAGCAGTAGTGCGGTCTGTCGGTGGATTCATTAACGTATGAATACCATAGAAATTACGCCGCAGTCAGTAAAATGATTTAGATTAACTGCAAGAAGATTTCTAAAAGGTCACTTCAACCAAGCTGAATAGTTTTACTGTATCAATGGCGGTGATGACGTTGTTTATATGTGTCTCGATCACCGGCCAACTGGTAGTTGTCAGAACCACAATGGCCAGGCGATAGGTCGCGAGGTTTTGCTGGTATTTGAGATTTTGGTCCGTTGTGACCAATATCTCGAACGTCGATTGTTCGGCAGCGCGTAATAACTCGCCGTTCTGGAGCGTGCTCCAACCCTTTTCAAATACTGTTGAGACGTAGTGATGCGGGAGGTATCCGCGCAAAGGAACCGGAGTACCCTGATCAAAGAGAACCCGCATGGTTCTCAGTGAGCTTCGATCTGGAGGCTAAGTTGGGCGTGTTCAAGAACGGCCTCTACTTGTTCTCGCGAAACACCGGGAAACCAGGCGAGAAAGTCATCCACCCGCGCACCGCTTTCGAGATTCTCGAAGAGCGCTTTTACGGGTACTCGAGTCCCCCTAAAGACCCACGCGCCGCTGAGCTTGCTCGGATCGCGCTCGACGGCTGAACAAGATGACCAGTTCAACATGATTACGAGGTTACCGTGAATTCGGACATCCAGCAAGGCGACTTTCTAAATCCCTTCTCCCCTTCCTCTCTGCGTGCCCTGAATCGGTGTGCGGTTCCATTCGAGGGCCTCTTGGATCTTGCGGGGTAGGGGAGGTTTGCGGGACGTCATGAAGTGGACGAATTCCTCCTGGGTTGCGATCTGCATGCGGGGGTTTTTCTGTTTCTCGTCACCGAGCGTCGAAACAGCCTCACGATAGTCGTGACCCGGATAGACGCGAATTTGATCGCCAAGGGCTTTGAGTTTTGACAGACTTTTGTATTGCGCTTCGGCGTTCCCGCCTGGAAGATCGGTACGGCCACAACCGCCAATCAATAGCGTATCACCGGTGAATATCCGATCGCTAAAAAGCAGGCACATCGCGTCTTCGGTGTGACCTGGCGTGTGAATAATTTTGAGCGACTGTTGGCCGAACTTGATCTCATCGCCATCTTCGACACGCAGGTCGACGTAAGGCGCATCCGTGGCCCGGTGCATGACAATTTTAACGCCACAGCGCTCACGCAGAATTTTGCACGCCGAATTGTGATCGGCGTGGGTATGAGTGTCGATGGCGTAGAGCAGTTTCGACCCCAAAAATTCGGCTATTCCAACGTAATCGTCGGCTTTATCGATTTCCGGATCGATAACAACACAGACTTTTTCCTTGGCGCAACCAAGAATGTAAGACAAACAACCGGCGGAGCGGATCTGCTCGAAAAAGATTTCCTCACTGCCCATCGACGCTTACTCCTAGAATTTCGCGCCCTAAACTTTTGCCAGCGTGCCTTTTTCCGGGTTGTAACGATACCGATCGATCTTTTCGAGATCATAACTGAGGAAACGAAAAATTACGCCGGGGCCTTCGACCGCGTTCGTCGAATGGATCTCGCCGGGCAAGTAGGGGACCACGACTCCCGGTGTAAGGCGATCGAGCCGCTCCTTTTCAAGCTGCGCTGTGCCTTCTTGTGAGCCGTCGTCCGTGCGTTTGTACTTCGTTATTTCGGTTACGCCTTTGTAGGAACCGTAAACCACCCAGCAGGGTCCATGATCGTGGGGTTTATTGCCATGCCCTTGTTTGTGAATGTGGCCCATCTGGATGAACCCCAAGTCAGGATCGCGGTAAAGCTCGCGCGATGGCTTACCTTCGCGAATCAGCTCGGCCATCCAGGGATCATCGGGGCTTGTCGAGGCAAATAGCTTCTCCATTAAAGCGGCAACTTTGAATGGTAGTTGTGGATCTTTGCCATCGCCCCATGCGGCGCGAACCTCCGCAATATAGCGATCCAACGAGCTCTCCGCGTTGTGTTCCTGTACAGCCATAAGCAATCCTCCCTCCGACGCTTCAATCTTTTAACATTTTCCGCGCGCAGCCGTCCAGGCCAATGAAGAAGATACGCGGCGCATTGACACGGCGAGGCGCGCTCTGCTACCTCTTTGAATTGTTTCAAAATGATCGAGCAGCGAAATGACCATCGATTCGCAAGAGTTGCGTCGAGTGATGGGACACTTCGTCACCGGGGTGACCGTAATCACAACCAAGGATTCTGACGGCAACCCCAACGGTCTGACGGCGAACGCGTTTATGTCGCTTTCATTGAATCCGCCGCTGGTGCTCATCAGCGTCGACAAAGGGGCGACTTGTTACGCATGCTTTGAATTGCAGAACGGCTTTACAGTCAATTTTCTCAGTGAAGGTCAAGAAGAAATCTCACGCCGTTTCGCTACCAAAGGCATCGACAAGTTCGCCGGCCTCAAGTGGCATCCTGGCAGAAACGGCGCGGCAATCATCGACGGGGCCATTGGCTACGTCGAGTGCAAGATTGCCCAATGCCACGACGGCGGCGACCATACCATTGTCGTCGGCGAGATCGTAAATGTCAGAGCGAGCGGCGACCGGCCGCTGCTGTTCTTCAAAGGTAAGTATCAGCGATTACCCGATTAGGATCAGAAAGTTCCAGCCGTTCCAGTGGTTCAAGTCGTTCCAATCGTCCAACAGAATGATTTCCAAAAAACGAATGGAACAAGTGGAACTCTTGGAACGATTGAAACGGTTTTCATGTTCCGCGATAGCAGCAACGCCGCAAAATCCTCAACTTTGTTGAAATCTGATACCCGAAACCCAAAACGATTTTCACGCTCCCAGCGCGAGCGCGGTAATGCACGGCAATCCGCTGATAATTGTACGCGCGTCGCCCGACGAAGTTAACGCAACGACTTCGCCATCAGCGGTTGCGACTAGTACACCGTTACCCTTCGCGGCAGGACAGATGTCCATAACGCCGCCCGTCATCTTTTCCGTGAGTAGTTCCCAATTCGCGCCGTCATTGGACTTGAAGATGGCGGAATTGGCCCGTCCGGCGCGGATCCAGGTGCGAGGACGGTCTCGCGTGATGCCCATGTAAATGTTGCCCCTGTCGTCTTCGGCGAGCGCGTTACCATAAGTGCGTCCGCCCGGAGGTGTGACTTTCTCCCAGTGGCTGCCACGATCCGTACTCCGGGACACGCCTTCGCCGCACGCGGCGACGACAAGGCCTTCTTGCGCTTGGCAAGGCAGAATTTGATGGATGTCGGGATCGGTTAAGCCCTCGTTAGCGGATGTCCAATTTCGCCCGTCGTCGTCGCTGACGAGAATACCACCGACTTCAATGCCCGCGTAGAGTCGGCCGGCTGGTTTTTTCTCGACAGTGAGCACGCGAGTGCGCGGGGCGAAGTCCGGATTCGGCGGAAAAGTTCCACCGCTTGCTCCCTGGCGAACGCCTTTTAGTTCCTGCCATGCGCCACCTTCAGAGGTCGAGTAGAGAGCCGCGGGCATCGTGCCGACTAAGAGTTTGCCCGACAAAGCCAAAATCGAAGACATGGTCAGGCACGGAACATTCGGCTTGGCGCGTGTCCACTCTTTGCCGCCGTCGCGGGTTACGAACATGCCCGAGTGTTCGGTGCCGATATAAACTTTCTTTGAATCGTCTGGATCGACTTGGATACAGGACATCTGCCAAAAATTGAGAGCGCGATCGACTTGGGCCCAATCTTCACCCCGGCGTTCAAATCGATACCATCCGGAATGTGTTGCTAGGTGAAGACCATCATTTGCTTTTTCGTCCGTTGCCATGAAGCACCTCCAGGGTTAAGCACTGAGACGAATGGAGATCGATGTATTAACCGGAACATATGTCGGGCAAGGATCTCAGGTCAAGGTAATGTTCACGTCAAGCGATGGCACTCATATCCCACAAATCCTCAAACAACTTGACTGATCCGGGAGCAAAACCAGCGTAATGATTGTTGGAAAACGCGTAACTTTTAACGCCCTTGGTGACGATCTTTTTTAGTTCGTTGGTCCACACGGTCATCTCGGCGGTCTTGTCTTCGACGAGGTGATCCCATTTTTTGGTCTTTGCTTCGATGTCTTTGCGATCGCCGATGAAACGAACATAGGCGAATTCTCCGGTGACCAGATCGAGCGCCTTGGCGAGGGTGTCGATGGGTGGCATCCAAGCTTGCGCGACTAGAGCGAAGGCCACGCGATGCTCGCGTAGGAGTTCAAGGAAATCCCAACTGATCCAGTTCTTGTTGCGGATTTCCAGAGCAAATTTAAACTCCTAAAACTCATAGCCACTCTTCACATAAGAGCCGCGTGCAGGTCAACAGCTGTTTCATTGACAATCGCTGGCCATCAGTCTAATTTCATGAAAACAAACTTGTTTTCATTTCCAATCAGCCATGGACACTTACGATAGCAAGACCGCCAGCCGCATCGTCGGAGTGAGCTTGCGCCAGTTGCAGTATTGGGACGAACAGGATTTCATCCGGCCGTCCATCAAACTGGCCGAGGGGCGTGGCACCAAGCGGCTCTATTCTTTTCACGACCTCATCTGCCTCAGAGTGATGAAAGATCTGGCGCATCACGGCCTCAGTTTACAAAAAATTCGCCGTTGCTTGCGGCCTCTGAAAGAACATTCATCCCAGACCGAACATCCGGCCGAGTCGTTAAAATACTTAACCGACGGCGAAGAGCTGTTTATTATTACCGACGATCGGCAAAAAATTCTTGCCGCGATCGAGCGACGGTTCGTTGTGTCACTGGGAATCGGCAATCTCGTTCGTGAGTTGGACTCGCAGGCGAAGGGCGCCGTGCTCGGCGCCCGGCGCAAGCGTGCGAAATCCCAGCGGCTCGAAGAGAAACGTAGCGGGTCGGCATAGGTTTTGATGGAATCGACGAAGATCACGCCGATGATGCAGCAGTATCTCCAGATCAAGGAGAGATACCGTGATGCCATCTTGTTTTTTCGGCTCGGCGATTTCTACGAAATGTTCTTCGAGGACGCGCACACCGCCTCGAAGATACTCGACATCGCGCTCACCTCGCGTAATAAGAGCGACGAGAGTTCGGTCCCCTTGTGCGGCGTGCCGTATCATTCCGCCGAGCCCTACATACAAAAATTGCTCGACGCCGGTCATAAAGTCGCCGTTTGCGAGCAGGTGGAAGATCCGGCTACCGCGAAGGGCGTCGTCAAGCGCGAAGTGGTCCGCGTCATTACGCCGGGCACGGTGACGGCCGCCGAGGCGCTCGACGCCCATGTTAACAATTTCCTGGCCGCGGTGTCTAAAGGGGAGGGCGGTTTCGGCCTAGCTGTGACCGATATTACCACGGGCGAATTCCGTTTTACCGAGATCGCCGGGGAGCTCGCGCTCTTCGACGAACTAAGCCGGATCCAGCCGAGTGAGTTGTTGCTGGGAAGCCGCGAGACCCGGTTGCGCGAGCGTCTTTACAAAGAATTTCCCTTGATTCATTTCACGGCGGTTTCGGACGAGGCATTCAGCGACGCTGCGAATGGCCGAGTTACTCCGAACGACGCGGCGGCATCGGGAGAATTCATCAATGGGTTGCGCGCCGCGTCGGCGATCATGGGCTATCTCCAAGCCAATGCGGCGGAGTCATTGAAGCTGCTTCGCGATCTCGAATCCTACGCGGTCTCTCATCATCTTGTTTTGGATGAAGCGACCCGTGCCAACCTCGAGCTTGTCGCTAATTCTCAGGGAGATCGCAAGGGATCATTGTTGGCAATTCTTGACTGCACGCTCACGTCAATGGGCGCACGTCGCCTGCGTCAGTGGCTTTTGTACCCTCTGCTCGACGAGCAGGGGATCCGCGAGCGTCATGACGGAGTACAAGAATTGGTCGAGCACATCGCGCTGCGCCAGGAACTTAAAGCCGGTTTGGCGAAGATCCAGGATCTAGAAAGATTGGCCGGCCGAGTCGTATCGGGAAGCGCAGTGCCCAAGGATCTCGTCGCCATCAAGGATACTTTGCATGGCGTGAGCCAACTCCGGCAGCAGCTCAACGCCATCGAATCGAATCTGCTCTTGCGCGTGCGCGACGGCTTGGCCGATCTACCCGAGGTTGTCGGTCTGGTCGAGCGGGCGATCGTCGACGACCCGCCGTTCGCCCTCAAAGAGGGCGGTTTCATCCGCGCCGGATTTGATGTCGAGCTGGACGAGATCCGCGGCATGCGCGCGCACGCCAGGGACTGGATCGCGCGGTTTGAAGCGAGCGAACGGCGGCGCACCGGCATTCAATCTTTGAAGGTGCGTTACAACCGTGTGTTCGGCTATTACATCGAAGTCACCAATTCAAATCTCAAGTCCGTGCCGGCGGATTACCTAAGAAAACAAACCTTGACCAATGGGGAGCGCTATATCACTCCCGAGCTCAAGGAATACGAAGCCAAGGTGCTTAACGCCGAAAGTCTGATCGAGAAATTGGAGGCGACGCTGCTCGCTCGGGTGCGCGAGCAAGTCGCCGGCTATTATCCCGCTCTGAAAGCGATGAGCAACGCATTGGCGATTTTAGATGTCTTGATTTCGCTGGCCGAGGTCGCTGAAGGGCAACATTTTGTTCGGCCGCAGATTGACAACAGGGTTTGCTTGTCGATCCGCGAAGGGCGCCATCCGGTGGTGGAAGCCGCAGTTGGCCGCGGAAAGTTTGTGCCTAATGACTGCTCGATCGATCCCGAGTCTCAGCAAATAATTTTGCTCACCGGACCGAACATGGCCGGGAAATCGACCTATATGCGCCAAGTGGCGTTGATCGTGATTCTGGCGCAAATGGGCAGCTTCATTCCCAGCGCCGAAGCGCGCATTGGTGTCGTCGATCGGATTTTTACTCGTATTGGGGCTGCTGATTCGCTCGCTCGTGGCGAATCGACCTTCATGGTGGAAATGAAGGAGACTGCCAATATTCTGCACCATGCAACTCGCCGGAGCCTGATCCTGCTCGACGAAGTGGGACGGGGCACCAGCACCTTCGACGGTATATCGATCGCTTGGGCCGTTGCCGAATCGCTGCACGACGCTCCGGCCAGGCCGCGCACGCTCTTTGCCACTCACTATCATGAGCTCACCGATCTGGCCCAGACCAAGGAACGAATCAAAAACTACAACTTCGCAGTCAAGGAGTGGCGCGGCGAGATTATTTTTCTGCGCAATTTAATCGAAGGGGCGACCAGTCACAGCTACGGCATTCATGTCGCGCGTCTGGCCGGTATGCCGGCTAACGTCATCGCTCGCGCCAAAGAGATCTTGGCCCGATTGGACAGCAGTCAGGATGGTCGCGGCGAGGGTTTCAAAGCACGCGGCCGCGTGGCAGGGGACTCGCCGGCACAGATGGGTCTTTTTAACGCTGAGCCGGATCCCATTCGCGAACAACTGCTAAACCTCGATGTTACCCGGATGACCCCGGTGGAAGCGATGAATGTTCTGCATAAATTGACGGAACAAGCGAAGAAATAAGGATCAGAAGGCGAGAGCTGTATGACGTGGAAAAACGCACCGTATCTATATTTTGCCGGCGCGCTTTTGTTTCTGCTGCCGTTTGAAGTGTCTTGGTTTCGGGCGCGCCCGGCTCTGGCCCAGAAACAGAAAGCCGAGGTGCCGAGAAAGGAGCCTGCCAACCCGCCCCCATCAAGATCGGACGAGAGCGATATCGCTCCACGCAGCGACGCGCTGCGCAGCGTTGATGAAGAAAGGAAAGATCCAATTGGAGCCGCGACGCTATCCGACAAAGCCCAAGTGACCGGCCTGCGTTTTTTATCTTGGAAGGGTTACACCCGGATCATGCTGGACCTATCTCAGGAAGCGAAATATGAGGTGCGCCGCTTGAAAGAAGATCCGGCGAAAGGAGTGCCGCCGCGAATTTATGTCGATGTCATGGGCGCGCGCCTAGCGCTCGTTTCCAAGGAACCGGTGCCGGTTAACGATGGCCTGCTGCGCCAAGTTCGCCTCGGCCAGTACAGTGCCGACGTCGTGCGTGTGGTTCTTGATATGAACAGCCTTCGCGATCATAAGACTTCTCTTCTTGCCAACCCTTATCGCCTGGTGATCGACGTCTATGGACAAAGGGCTGAAGAGAGCGCGGCGGCGAAAGAAGTGGCGAGAACACCGACAACGGACGGGCGCAGAGCTGTCGCCCAGGTAAACATTCCAAGCTCTCCGGCGCCGGCGACTTCCGGCCTGCGCAAAATTGTTTTGGATCCCGGTCACGGAGGCAAAGATCCGGGTGCCATCGGCGCCGGCGGCATCGCCGAGAAGGACATCGTATTGAGCATCGCAAAGAAGTTGGCGGCCAAACTCAGAAAGGAAATGCGCGTCGAAGTCGTGTTGACGCGGAAGGATGACCGCTTCGTCGAGCTGGAAGATCGAACGAAGTTAGCAAACAAGGAAAATGCCGATCTGTTCATCTCGCTGCACGTGAATGCAAGCGAAAATGCCGAGGCCAAAGGCATCGAGACTTATTACCTCGATAACACCACTGACGAGGCGGCGATCCGACTGGCCGCCCGTGAAAATAGCACCTCGCGAAAAAATATCTCCGATTTGCAGTTCATTCTGAGCGACATGACGCAGAATATGAAACTGGAAGATTCGATCACTTTGGCGCATCGGCTGCAGGGTTCTATGGTCGCCGGTATGGGCAATGCGATGGGCGATGTCAGAGATCTGGGGGTGAAGAAAGCGCTCTTCTACGTTCTCGTCGGTGCGCGCATGCCGAGCGTCCTGGTGGAGATGTTTTTCATCAGCCACCGGAGCGAAGGTCGCGCCATGAATCAAGCTACTTACCAAGACGCCATGGTCGACGCGCTTTTTGAAGGTATTCAAAAATACGGCCAGTCCAATCTCATCGCCCGGACACTTTAAACCTCCATGGATGCGGTAGCCATCTCGCTTGCGCTGCTCGAAGACGCCCAGGCCGATCACGACCTGAAGCGTCTGACGCGTACTTATATCGAGAGAGGGCGCGGCCTGCTCTTTGAAAGGCACCGCTCGGGCGCGGGCGGATTGGAAGTCGCGGCGGCCTGGTCGACGGTCATGGATCACCTGATCCGCCATTTGTTCGCGGCCATCAGCGCGGAATGGAGCAACCGAGTCCCGAAAGCGAACTCGCAGTTTGCTCTCGTTGCCCAGGGCGGATACGGACGCGGCGAGCTCAATCCGCAATCGGATATCGATTTACTGTTTCTTTATTCATGGAAGGTTTCGCCGTTTGCCGAGGCGGTGACGGAAAAGCTCCTTTACACCTTGTGGGATGCCGGGCTACAGGTCGGCCATGCCACCCGAAGCATCGCCGATTGTCTCCGGCTGGCGCACAGCGACATGAGAGTGCGCACCTCGCTCCTCGATGCTCGCTTCCTGTGCGGCGACTATGGACTTTATGGAACCTTCGACAAGAGTGTGGAATCACGCCTTATAAGAAAGGGCGTCAGCCGGTTCATTCGCGAGAAGCTGAGCGAAACTCGCTTCCGCCACCAAGAATTTGGCGGTTCGGTCTATATGCTCGAACCTGAAGTGAAGGAAGGAGAGGGCGGACTCAGAGATGTTCAAACCGCACGCTGGATCGCTCGTGCAAAACTGAATGTCAAAGATCTGGACACTCTCGCTCTCAATGGCATCGTCAACGCGGCGGACATCGCCAATTTAAAGGAGGCGCAGGATTTTTTGTTGCGGGTCCGTAACGAATTGCATTTTTCGACCGGCAAGCATCAAGACCAATTGACCTTTGACCAACAGGAACACGTCAGTGCCGCGCTCGGTTTCGAAGGGGAGGGAACATTACGCGGCGTCGAAGTGTTTATGCGAGCGTATTATTTGCATGCCGCGCAGATCAACCGCCTGTCCGAAGTGATCATTCATCGCGTCACCGACTGCGATAAGCCACGTTTCGGCGCAAAGTATGTTTTCGGCCGGGTGCTGCGGGAAGGTATTCGCCTTTCGAAGGGCCATCTCACGGTCACCAAGCCGGAGGTCCTGCGATCCAGCCCTGAAAATCTCATCCGCATCTTCGACGACGCCCAGAAATATCACTGCCAGCTGACTCATGAAACCCGCGACCTTTTACGCCAGCACCTGGACGTGATCGACGACGAGTTTCGCCGCTCAGCGGTGACTAACGAGGCGTTTTTTAATATCCTCAAATGGAAGGAATCGGTTTACGAAACTCTATTGGAGATGCATCGTTCAGGAGTGTTGGGCGCGCTGATCCCCGAGTTCGGCAGGCTCCTCTGCATGGTGCTGCACGACGCCTATCATGTTTACACAGTGGATCAGCATTCGTTGCTATTGATCAAGGAGATCGAACGACTCAAGGCCGGCGACTACAAGGAGAGTTTGCCGCTGCTCACGCAGCTGGCGCGCGAAGCTGAACAGATGGAGCTACTTTATCTCGGGCTGATGTTCCACGACATCGGCAAGGGATTCGGCGGCGGCCATTCGGAAATCGGCGCGCGCATGGTGCGATCGATTGCGCGCCGCACGCGTCTTAACGCCGACGACGGCGCTCTAGTCGAGTTTCTCGTGCAGCACCATCTGCTGATGACGCACACGGCCTTTCGCCGCGACTTGGAAGACGAGAAAACCATCTTTGATTTCGCCAGGACCATGGGGAGCGTGAACAATCTTAAGATGCTTTACCTGCTGACGTTTGCCGACGTTAAAGCGGTGGGCCCGGATGTCTGGAATCCCTGGAAAGCGTCGTTGCTGGGCGAGCTGTATGTCAAGGCTCTGAATCTCCTTGAGGATGTAGAAAAAGGCGAATTCCAGCGTCGCGACGTGCGCGCCGTGATTCGCCGTGTGCAAACTCGAGTGCGGCGGCAATTGACGAAGGACCACGACGAAGAGAAAGTCGAACAGTTTTTAGAAGCCATGCCAGAGCGCTACTTTCTTTCGACATCGGAAGACGACATTCCGGATCACTTCGAGCTGATGGACCGTTTTCGCGGCAAGAAGGCAGAGGTCACGGTGCAACATTTTCCCGACCGCGATTGTACCTCGGTGGTCATTTGCACTCAGGACCGTCCTGGATTGTTTGCCTCGATTACCGGCGTATTGACCGCGCTCAATCTCGACATTCTCAACGCGCGCATCTTCACTGCAAGCGACGGGCGCATACTCGACGTTTTTCGGATCTCCCATCATGGGCGATCTGAAATGGTCATGGGGGAGCAAAAGTGGGCCAAGTTCCGCACAACCCTGGACGGCGTTCTGGACGGTAAAATCGATGTCGAGCGTTTGGTGGAATCGTCCAAGCCCGCGCTCTTTTTGCAAAAGCGGGTGCCCAAGGTCGCAACGGTGATAAACATTGATAACGATGCTTCGGACGACTTTACGATCGTGGAGATCTTTACCGAAGATCGCATCGGTGTGCTGTTTACGATCGCCCATAGCCTGCACCGGCTTGGATTGTCGACTCATGTCGCAAAGATTTCCACCAATGTGGATCAGGTCGCCGATATTTTCTACGTGACCGACCAATTCGCCGCGAAAATAGAGGACGCGCACCGAGTGGAAACCTTGCGTCAATTTCTCCATCAGAGCCTAACGCCCCGAGATGAAACAAGCGAAAGACTTGCTCAGTCCGTCCATTGACGCTTTTTTGTCCATGGTGACGGTCGAGAAGGGCCTGGCCAAAAATACCGTCGAGGCATACAGCCGTGATCTAGCCGGGCTCGCCGACTTCCTTGTCGCGCAACACGTGTCGGCTTGGCTCGATGTTGATTCCAACCAGATTCGTTCCTATCTCGCCACGCTGCGGCGCAAAGGCTTGGCTCCGCGAAGTGTCGCTCGGCACGCGGTAACACTCAGGCGGCTATTTCATTTCCTGCAGAGCGAGGGGCTTGTCAAAGAGAACCCTATGCCCAATCTTTTGCTCACGCGAGCGCCGATAAAGCTGCCACAGACGTTGTCAGGGGAGGATATCCGTAAGCTATTGGGCCAACCGGATCGGACGGAGCCGCTCGGAGCGCGGGATCAGGCCATGCTCGAATTGTTGTATGCAACCGGCTTACGGGTATCTGAGCTGGTTCAATTGCAGACCCAACGAGTCAGCTTTCAAGGGGATTACCTGACCATCAAAGGCAAGGGTTCGAAGATGAGGGCAGTGCCATTCGGCAGATGGGCGCGAGAAAAGCTGTCGATGTATATGAGCCAAGTCAGACCGAGACTGCTCAAAGGAAAATCCAGCTCATTTGTATTCATCAATCGGTCTGGAAAACCTCTGACCCGACAGGGCTTTTGGAAGCTCGTTCGCCGCTATGCGCTGATCGCGGGCATCGATAAGAGAGTCACGCCGCATACCTTGCGCCACTCGTTCGCCACGCACTTGCTCGAAGGCGGCGCCGACTTGCGATCGGTCCAGGCGATGCTGGGTCACGCCGATATTTCGACGACGCAAATCTATACGCATGTCGATGGCGCGCGACTCAAAGCGGTTCACCGGAAATTTCATCCGCGAGAGCGGGGAGGGATAGGGAGAAGTGGAAAATTGGGGTGATGGAATATTGGAGTAATGGAGTATTGGTAGGGTAGGAGGGAATTGAGGTATACATCACTCCATCATTCCAATACTCCAGTATTCCAATTGTTTCTCGCCACCTTGTCTTTTCGCAATCGTTGCCGTATTCATAATAAAGTCCTCTCCGGCGAAATACCTTTGGAAGACCTCATCCGCCAAATCGTTATATGGGCGCTGCCTGTTCTCGCGGCTATTATTTTTCACGAAGTTGCGCATGGCTGGGTGGCCTATCGGCTCGGCGATCCGACCGCTGCAAGACTGGGTCGTTTAACGCTCAACCCGTTGGCCCATATCGATATCTTTGGCACGATCCTCGTGCCTTTGATGTTGATCGTCGCGAACTCTCCGTTTGTATTCGGTTATGCCAAACCGGTGCCGGTCAACTATGCCAATTTGCGCAATCCCAAGCGCGACATGATATGGGTGGCCGCGGCCGGCCCAGTCATGAATCTCTTGCTTGCATTAGGCTTTACCATCCTTTGGAAGTCGCTGGCAGGACTGACAGGAGGCGAGTCGGCAAAACTTTTGGCTTCCGGTTATCCCGCCTTCCTTGCGCCCATTGTGCTGATGGCTCAAAGCGGCATTTTGATTAACATCACTTTGGCGGTGTTTAACGCTTTTCCGCTGCCGCCGCTCGATGGTGGCCGAGTGCTGGTCGGTCTGTTGCCGGAAGTGCTCTCGAGAAAATTGGCGCGCATCGAACCATTCGGTTTCATCATCTTGATCATTTTGATCATGACCCGGACGCTCGATAGGATCATTGATCCACCGACTGAATTTTTATTGAAACTTTATCTCGGAGTACTTTAGAGTGGGGCCATATGGAAATCATCGTTAGCGGCATGCGACCCACGGGGCGGCTTCATCTCGGCCACCTGCATGGCGCGCTGACGAATTGGCTTCGTCTTCAGGAGCAATATCAGTGTTACTTCTTCGTCGCCGATTGGCATGCGCTGACGACCGATTATGCAACGCCGCAAGGCATTAAAGAGAGCACTCTCGAAATGGTGACCGACTGGCTCAGCATCGGTCTCGACCCCGCGAAGTCTGTGTTATTTCGCCAATCGCGCATTAAAGAACACGCCGAGCTCCATTTGCTCTACTCGATGATCACTCCCGTGTCATGGCTCGAACGCAATCCGACCTACAAAGAGCAGATGAAAGAAATGGTCGGCAAGGATCTGTCAACCTATGGCTTCCTCGGTTATCCGGTGTTACAGGCGGCTGATATCACCATCTACAAGGCGAATAAAGTTCCGGTCGGCGTCGACCAGGCGCCGCATGTCGAATTGACTCGCGAGATCGTGCGCCGGTTCAATCAAATTTACCAGCCGATCTTCCCAGAGCCGGAGGTTTTGCTAACGGAGTCGCAGAAATTGCCGGGGCTGGACGGCCGGAAGATGAGCAAGAGTTACGGCAATGCGGTTTTTTTGTCCGATTCACCGCAGGAAATCGATCAGAAACTGAGCCGCATGATGACCGACCCGGCGCGGGTGAGGCGAAACGATCCCGGCGAGCCGGAGAAATGTCCGGCGTTTCAATTGCATAAGATCTACTGCACGACGGACGAGATTGCCACGGTATCAAAAGGCTGTCGGACCGCCGGTATCGGTTGTCTCGAATGCAAGAAAATTATGATTAAACATGTGGTGGATGATCTCGCGCCGTTTCGCGACAAGCGCGCCCAGTACCAAAACAAACCGAGCGAGGTCGAAGAGGTGTTGGCGGCGGGTAACGAGTCGGCTCGGAAAATAGCCGCGGCGACTATGGCCGAAGTGCGAGAGACGTTGGGATTGTGAGCACAAGCGTACAATTGGAGATATTCGAGGGGCCTTTGGACCTCTTGCTCCACTTGATCAAGAAAAACGAAGTCAGCATCACCGACATTCCGATCGCGACGATCACCGAGCAATATTTGGCGACGCTGGAGCTGATGCAAAATCTCAGTCTCGACGTGGCCGGGGAGTTTCTCGTCATGGCGGCAACGCTGATTCACATCAAGTCGCGGATGCTCTTGCCGGCCGGCGATGACGAGGGCGACGAAGACGAAGGGATCGATCCGCACGAGGAACTGGTGCGGCGATTGTTAGAATACCAGCGCTATAAAGAAGCCGCCGCCGAGCTGGAGCAGCGCGACCTTCTCACTCGGGATGTCTTTGTTCGCTCGCCGACACCGACCGAAGAAGTTGGTCCGCGAGGCTTTCGTGAGGTATCGGTATTCGAGCTCTTGGGCGCCCTCAAACGCATCATTGACCGCCTGCCCAAGGAGACCGTCCATGAGGTCGCGCTCGACAAGATCACCGTGCGGGAAAAGATGACGTTGCTGCTGGAAACATTGCGGGCCCATGGCAGCGTGTTTTTCGAGTCTCTTTTCGTTGAGGTTAAAAGCCGCGTCGAGGTCGTGGTGACGTTTCTGGCGATGTTGGAGCTGGTCAAAGTGCGGGCAATTCGAATCTTTCAAGAAGAAATGGCGGGGCCGATCTTGATTGAGGCCGCGGCACAAATGGATGAAGCGGCGGAACAAGTAGCGATTGACGAAACCGGGGAAAGCCAACATGGAGCGTGAGGACGTGAAATCCATCCTCGAAAGTCTCTTACTCGTCGCCGACGGGCCACAGTCCGTGCAGCGCTTCAGCGAAGTGCTCGATGGAACGAACAAGAACATCATCGAGAGCACTCTCAGAGAACTGCAAAGCGAGTTCGAAACGGAAAATCGAGGAATCCGTTTAGTGGAGGTCGCCGGTGGGTACCAGTTGCGCACGCCCAAGGCAAATGCCGACTGGGTCAAAAAATTCTTGGGTGGCAGGCCGGCACGAATGGGAAAAGCGACGCTCGAAACTCTGGCAATCATCGCCTACCGCCAGCCCATCACCAGAGCGGAAATCGAAGCAATTCGCGGCGTCGACGTCGACGGCGTGATCGCGACGCTGCTAGAGCGCAACCTGATTCGCGCCGTGGCGCGAAAGGATGTTCCTGGAAGGCCGTTTCTCTATGGCACCACGGCGGAGTTCCTGCAACTTTTTAATCTCCAAGACCTCTCTCAGCTGCCGACGCTCAAGGAAATGGAAGAGATCTCGCTGCCGGAATTTCCCGGCGATACGATTTCCCTCGACCAGCTTGAGGAGAAATAGCCGCGCTCGACAATGGAACGGCTACAAAAAATCCTCGCGCGGGCGGGCTTGGCTTCGCGGCGGGAGGCGGAGCGTTGGATCGTAGAAGGGCGCATCACGGTCAATGGAGCCGTCGTGCGCAAGCTTGGCTCTCAGGCCGATCCGGCCAAAGACAGCATCAAAGTCGATGGCAAGCGAGTCAAACCCGCGGCGGCGCCGCTTTACTACGCCTTTCACAAACCACCGGGCATCATCACCACGCTAAACGATCCTGAACATCGCCCGGACCTTACGCCGTTTCTCGTGCGCTTGGGTGAAAAGCGGCGTGTCTTCCCGGTGGGCCGGCTCGATTACAATACGACCGGCCTTCTGCTTCTGACCAATGATGGCGAGCTGGCGCTACGGCTCACGCATCCGCGCTTCGGCGTGAAAAAACTCTACCGTGCAAAACTGAGCGCGTGCCCGACCGAAGAGGCTCTCACCCATCTACGCAAAGGGATTCGCTTGGATGACGGCATGACCGCTCCGGCGCGCGTCCGGGTCATTGAAAAACTCAAAAAGAATGCCTGGGTGGAAATCGAGGTTCACGAGGGGCGCAAGCGTGAAGTCCGGCGCATGTTCGAGGTGTTAGGATATTTCGTGGAAAAACTAATGCGTATTCGTATGGGGCCGATTTTGTTGGGCGCTTTGGCGCCCGGAGAGCTGCGCCCGCTCAGTCAACGTGAGATTCAGTCACTCAAACGCGCCGTGGGCATGTCGCAATCTAAGCTCATCGGCTCGGCGACGCGCCGAGCGTAAAAAAACAAGGGCGGCTTTAGTGGCCGCCCTTCGCGCTTGCCCGCAGGACTGCGAGTTAATGACGCAGACTGCAGAACTCTTCGTAGTCGATGAGTTCGTGGATTGTCGGGTTGTCGCCGCACATGGGGCAATTGGGATCGCGGCGCAGCTTGAGCGTATTGATTTCCATGGTGAGCGTATTGAAGTGCACCAAGCGGCCAACCAGAGTCTCACCTTTATCCAGGATGATCTTGATCGCTTCCAACGCTTCGATCACGCCAATTAAACCCGGCAACACGCCTAGAACCCCGGCTTCGGCACAACTTGGCGCCATTTCGGCTGGGGGCGGTTCCGGATAGAGGCAGCGATAGCATGGCCCTTTCCCCGGGTAGAAGACGGTTGCCTGCCCTTCGAATTGGAAGATGCTGCCATGCACATTGGGCTTACCAGCGAGTACGCAAGCGTCGTTGACCAAATAGCGGGTCGGAAAGTTGTCACAGCCGTCAACCACCAAATCATAGTCTTTGATGATCTCCATGATGTTTTCCGACGTCAGCTTGGCGTTATAGGGAATAACTTTCACATCCGGGTTCAGCGCTTCGAGAGTCTTCTTGGCGGATTCGACTTTCGGCGTGCCGACCCGGTCGTTGGCATGAAGTATTTGTCGCTGCAAATTGGAAATATCGACGACGTCATTGTCGATGATGCCCAACGTGCCGACTCCGGCTGCGGCCAAATAATACGCGGACGGCGATCCGAGACCGCCGGCGCCGACCATCAAGACCTTGGCTTGAAGCAACTTTGCCTGACCCGCTTCGCCGACTTCCGGGAGGAGAAAATGCCGGCTGTAACGAATCAACTGTTCGGGGGTATACTGGAAATCTTGCACCCACTTGAAGCCGCCGTTCTTCCAGGCTGTATAACCGCCCGACATCGACGAGACATTCTGATAACCCATCTCTTTCATGGCCTTGGCTGCCAACAGCGAACGGACGCCGCCGGCGCAGTAGGCGATGATCGGGGCATTCTTGTCGGGTATGGCAGTCTCGACTTTAATTTCGAGAAATCCGCGGGGCAACGGAAGCGCTCCTTCCAAGTGTCCCTGGCGCCACTCATCGCTTTCACGGACGTCAAGTAGAACGTGAGATTTGCCGTTATTTGTCAATAAATCGTTGACTTGCTGTGGCGTGATTTCGGGAACATCCTTACGCGCCTCGGCCATAATATCCTGAAAACTCTTGGCCATGTTTCCTCCTAGATAGACCTTATGAGTCTAAGTTATGCTTCGCCCTTAAGAATGTCAAGATAAGTGCTCCGCCTAAATGGAAATTGAGAAATTTTAGCGCAGAGATCAGCTGGAATCTTTCGTCCGCGTCAAGATCCAACAGGATGGGAACTACTGTAATGACGGCCCGATTGAATTTGGCGCCGAATGCCGCGGCAGCTATCTTTCCCGGACGAAACCATTGGCTTCCAACTGTCTGGCGCAAGTTTCGACGGCAGCGGCAAGCACCGAAGGGTCCGCCCGGGAGGACTCGTCCCTCGCGGAGCAGGCGAGCGTCTGATTCGTTTCCGGGTTAACCATCTTGATCGATAGCGGCGCTGACGCGGAGCTACAGCTCGAGAGCAGCAGCAGAGCGCTACCAAGCCAGCTCAAGCGCAGTCTAAATCGTAATGCTCGCGACGGTTGTAGCTGCCAATGACCCACGTGTTCGGGCACGAAGTATTTGAATTTGCCGTGACGAAAAAATTTCATCGCTATTTGACCCGCCTTTGAGATTGATGGTAACAAATAGCAGAGCCGTCGACAAAACCAATTTCTATAGCGCCGAGCTAATCTCAGCTCATATCAGCGTCAGGCTGGATCAGGATTCCTGTGCCCAATCCGCCGACAGTTTTGCCCCGTAGTAGCTCAAGGTATAACCCTGCTAAAAAGATTGATGAGGTTAGCGGATTTTTGCCGTTGTGCGGGATGGTTAGAAGTAGGCCACTAATTGTTACACGGCCACGGCATCACGGACCGGCTGGTGGATTTCACTAGCAGATTGCGGCAGGCCCTTTTTTGGTAACTCCGATGATCAGTGAATAGCCTTTGCGGTGAATTACACGTGCCGTACCGAAGTCCACAGCAGTACTTCACCAATGACAGCGAACGTGACGTGTGAATAAGAACGACCCAAACCTTATGAATCACCTTCTCACCGGAGTTACCGGCGGTTATTGGCGCAAGAAAAATGCCACAGTAAAGTACGACGCGCTTTGTCGGTCTTTTCAGTTGCCGGAAGTATGAGTCGATTAACGGCTGGGGTGGATCGGAACAAATCGGTACTTTGCAAAACAGAATGGTGTTCAGGTCGAAGGGTAATGAAGGCTACAGTTTGGAATGTAAAGGAAGACAGATAATGGAGACGCAAAGTCATCAGCCGGACATCACGGCAATGCGTATCGAACGGATCAGGATCACCGGCCCGATCAATGAGAGGAGTCAGTGCTTTGCCTGGCTTGACGAAAACGGCTTTGACATCAAACGAAGCGGACCTTATACGGACAGCGAAATGCTCCCGGACTGCGATATGAAACGCTTCTTAATCGTGGCTGAAAAGAAGGAGGGCGAAGCGATGGAATCAAAAGTCAGAGACTTGATGATGCTCGGGATTCAGATCAAGGGTTTGAACATCAAGTTCGGCCACGTCCTGTTAGTTCTGTCGGTGGTTATGCTCGTTTGGCTCATAGTATTGACTAGTCAGCTGGCGAATTTGGAAAGACGACTCGACGCGTTTCAAGCTGCGACCGAGAAGCGGGCGGGCATATCCGAGGAAATGTCAAACACGCAAACCAGTGCAAACAGACCGCTTCAAACCGCGACGCGCTGAATTATCCAGTATTCAGACGATCCGCCACACACAGCCCAAAAGGCCCAACCGTATTCCTCCTGCTTTTGCGTCTAACTGATTCCTAGTCGTCGCAGGAAATATAGAAATCACTGGTAGAACGCGTAGTGGTAAAGTCATGTACCTCCGGCAAAGCCGGAGGCTTGATTTGTGAACCGCTCAAAGCGGTTTGGCCGGCTACGCCGGCACGC
>Ga0137403_10002775_pt1 | contig 21268 bp, 16 predicted proteins | sample CZOMad2_1_16fung_FD_122057 | JGI IMG/M metagenome (GOLD analysis project Ga0137403, IMG submission 122057) | Vadose zone soil fungal communities from Angelo Coast Range Reserve, California, USA - CZOMad2_1_16fungal (Hybrid Assembly) | ecosystem: Environmental > Terrestrial > Soil > Vadose zone...
TGCGATGAAGCGAAGAAACAGGGCCTGCGGACTCTGGTGCACGCCTATAAGGATGCGGTGCGTGTCGCGACCCGCGCCGGATGCACTGAGATTGAGCACGGCACGATGGCGACCGACGACGATTTGAAATTGATGGCTGAGATGGGGACGTTTCTCGATCCGCAGGCTGGGCTGGTGATCGAGAACTATTTGCTGAACAAGGATAAGTACCTTGGCACACCCGGCTACACGGAAGAAGGTTTTGCGGCGATGGAAAAGGTTCTGTCGTTGAATCATCAGCTAGTGCAACGCGCTTCAAAAATCCCGGGACTGAAAATTGTTTTCGGCACGGACGCCGTGGCGGGCGCGCACGGGCGCAACGCGGAAGAGTTTATTGATCGGGTGCGCGATGGCGGAATTGATCCAATGGCGGCAATGGTTTCTGCCAATTCACTTGGAGCAGAAGCGATGGGCCTGGCCAACCGGATCGGATCGATAGCCATCGGCCTTGAGGCAGATATCATTGCGCTTGATGGTGATCCTCTGAAGGACATCACGGCCGTTCGGCGGGTCGTGTTTGTGATGAAGGGCGGCGTTGTTTACAAGAACGCCGCGCATCGTTGAAACGGTAGAGGCAAACACAAAATGGATCGCAAAGCTCTCAAGCGCGAGTACAAAGAGACTCAGCGGCCGGCGGGCATCTTCCGGGTTCGCAACACAGCTCACGACAAGTCGTTCATCGGTGCGAGTGTTGACCTGCCGTCCATGTTGAATCGACAGCAATCACAGTTGCGCTTGGGTGGTCACCCGAATCGCGCCCTGCAGGCGGACTGGAATGAACTTGGCCCGGACGCGTTCGAGTTCGAGACTCTAGATACCCTGGCCCCAAAGGACGAGCCTGACTACAGGCCGAAGGACGACCTCAAAGCCCTGGAAGAATTGTGGCTTGAACGGCTCGCGCCTTTCGGCGAGCGAGGATATAACATCAAACCGAAGCAAGGCGGTAGGCTCGGTTCAAGCATGTGAAGGACGGAACGAACCGACCTTGCCTCGTTCAAAATCCAATGTTTCGGTAATCATATAGTTGGCTCACCTACTACGTCAGAACGAGAAGAGCGCGCGGAGCGCGCGACGGCATAAAGCCCGGGGCGTAAGCCCCGGGATCGAGTGCACAAGAATGGCCTAGCCCGCGGAGCGGGCGACAGATCTCTTAATTTGGCGTTTTCGCAAAATGGTTCATCTTCGACGTCACGAAATTGAACATACGAATGGTTCCGTTAAAGGCTGCCGCGCGCTCCGCGGGCTGGAGCTATTTTTCGATTTCGATCCTGGGGCTAACGCCCCAGGCTTTATGCTGGCGCCCGCTCCGCGGGCTGGTGAGTCAACTATATAATTGCCAATGTTTCTAATCCGCCGCCCTTCTCAGCAAGAGATCGCAAAATTTCTTAATCAGTCACGCGACCTGCCGCTTTCGTACGAGCCGGTAGGAATCGCGAGGCAATCTCCACGCGGCTTCAACGCAGATCTGGCGAGTGCAGTAATCGGGCACGGTCGGGAGACGTTCGAGCGCGCGAAGATCGCGCTCGGCGAATGGAGACATTACGAGATGGGTTGGGTTGAGCTGTTTCCACGTGGCGCTGCGATCGAGCCGGGAACTGTTGTCGCAGTGCTCGTTCACCATCTGGGATTCTGGTCTCTCAATGCCTGCCGGGTGGTTTATGGCATCGGTGGCATCGGTGATCGTCACAGCGGATCAAGCTTTGGCTTTGCCTACGGAACGTTGACCAATCATGCAGAGTTAGGCGAAGAGATTTTTGAGGTAATGATTGAGCCGGAGACGGAAGATGTCGTCTTTAGAATCCAGGCCGTCTCGAAACCGCACGCGGCGTTGTCGCGGATTGGTTATCCGGTGGCGCGGTATTATCAAGAGCGGTTTCGGCGAGATTCGACGGAGGCCTTGCGGCGAGCGATTCTGGAAGTTCGCGAAACAACGAAGTGACTCTGAGCGATCCTGCAAAAGCGATCCACGAAGGCACACGAAGAACACGAAATAGAGATTATTCCTGGTGTTGGTTAGTGTGGCTTCGTGGATCGCGGTCCAGTTTTTTTGTCAGCGGTCGGGGCGTTATCGTCATCATCGTCGTCACCTTCATCCCTGGGAGCATTCGGATCTCTCCGGCGATAGATATCGTAGTTCGTCAGACTCTCGACCTGCTCAAACTCTTTCTCGATAGCTTCCGTCAAACGGTCCCGTTCTTCTTCAACGTGTTCGTCTTCATCCTGTAAATCCTGTTTGATAATTACCCAGCCGACATGGCGGTCGCGGGCAATCTGGAGAATTTCTTCGGGTGAGAATGGATTGACGGTGTGATCAAAGAGCAGGATCGGAAATTGTGGCCGGCGGCCGGTGGCGTAATAGAAGGGATCTTCGCCGGGCAGGATCAGGATACCTTCGTCGCGCGGGATCTCGCGTTCGGCGTAGCGGACTAACTCTTCGAAGTTCGGAATCCAATCGCCGCGCACTGAAAGCCCTTTCAATGGTGGCAGAGTCGATCGCCTGAGTTCTCCTTCGTCGAGGTTGGCGTAATCCAGACGTTCGTGTGACCGAACATAAAAACCGCCGGAAATTAGCAGGGACAACGTGACCGTGGCGATCAAAGGAATGGTCATCCACGACGTCCGCGGTTTCAGAAAGGAGGCGAGTTCCGCTGTGGTCATCGCCAGCAGAATCATGAACAGCGGCCAGATCGCGTAGGTCGATCCCCAAAGCTGCTGCGACATGAAAGCTCCGTGGATGGCGGCGATGATGATCAAAGGCAGCACGAGCGACGCCCCGCGTCTTCGCTTAATCGTTACGACTGCAACGATAAAAGAAAAGATCAAAAGCACAGGCCATACGGCCAATAGGCGATCCGCTCTCTCTGATGCGTCGGTGTCGTGAAGCAGGTAGATCGTTGGCCAGACGAAGGGCGTGGCGATCAAGAACGCCGACAAGAGCGCCAACGCCAGCGGAGCTCGGGTCAGAAGCCCGCGCGTAAGCAAGGGCGACTCTCGATTAGGATCGCCATCCGCCAAGAGACCTGTCGCCGATTCATTCGTCGCGAGTGGTTGCTGACACGCTCGTCGCCGGCCGCTGAGCCATAACAACAGAACCCCGACAGCAATGAACCCAAGCCACAGCAGAATGGCTTTGCCGGCATAGATGCCGAGCATCTCTGCGCGCGCGGGAGTGCGGCGCTGGGCGGCGAACTGAATGGTCCAATGCCAGTAGTTCCTGAATCCCGCCGTGAATTGAATCAGCAACAGCGAGGCTGCGAGAGTGATGGAGGCGCCCGCCAGCGTCAACACATAAGCGCGCACCGGACGATGCCGCAAACGTTCGATCAGAATCACTCCCAACAGAAACGCAGCGCCGGCGCCGAGGTACGCCAGTCCCGTGTTTTGCTTGACGAACAAAGGGATTACGAGCGCGATGCCGGTAAGAAACGGGAGCGTTGACGACATTGGCTTAAGATCGATTTGTTGCAACAAACAGACACCGCACAGAATTACAAAGGTGCAATCGGGATCGTAAAACGGATGCGGAAAGATGCAGTAGACGCCCAGCGGAATCAGCGGCAGGCTCAGCAGAAACGCGAGTAATCGAGCATGAGCCACTGCGCCGCGGAAGACGTTGTGGATGATGCGCCACGTCAAGACGGTCGACAGGCCCGAAACGGCGGCGCAATAGGCGACGTGGTGCCAGTACACGCGTCCGGCCAGTTTGATAATCGCCGCCTGGACCAGGAACGTCAGCGGCGGGTGCGCAAAAGGAAAATCGCGATACGGAATATCACCGAGTGAAGTGCGATAAGAGTTCTCCAGCGTATAGCTGAGGTCCCAAAGAACTGCGAGGCGGGAATTTTGCCAGACCACGACCAGCGCCGTGGCCAGGAACAGAAACAAGGCCGCGAGAGCGTTAACCCACAGCCCGCGCGGTGAGACAGCGACCGGGGCGGACGTTTCATCTGAATTCATTAGTTTGGAGTTCTGGAAAACGATCAGGTTGCGTTCATCGGGGCATTAGCCCGACTGTCAGGGAGGGCTCAGTTTCTGGCCAGCCGCCAAACATATATGGGCCCTCCCTCACGGTCGGGCTAGCGCCCAGTTTGCGTAACGGAGCTTAATAGCTGATGCGCGCCCACGGATGAACCTGTCCATTGCCCGCGGCGGCTTCTGGAACGCCATGACCGTTGCGCGTGACGCGGCGATAAGTCTCAACCATCAGCGGCACCACGACGCTTGGTGAGAACAGCTTCGCATATCGCTCTTTGGCGGCCGCGCCCATAGTCCGGCGCAGCTCAGCATCCCGGGCGAGTCGCAGAATCGCTTCGCTCAACGCTCCGGCATCGCCTGGCGGCACAAGGATGCCAGAGTCACCGCCCAGCATGTCGGGGATGCCCCCCACTTCCGACGCGATGATCGGCTTGCCGCAGGCCATCGCCTCAACCACGCTGTTCGGAGTGCCTTCGGTGAACGAGGGCATGACGAACACGTCCAAACTTTCCATGAACGCGCGACATTCTTCGGGGTGCGTATAGACGCCGTGATAACGATAACGACTGGCCACGTCGAGCGCCTTCGCGCGCGCCGCGATCTTCTGACGCTGCGAGCCATCGCCGGCGATATTCAAAGAAATGTTTCCGCACTGCTGATAGGCGGTGGCGAACGCCTCCATGAGAACCATTGGGCCTTTCAATTCTTCCATGCGCGCGGCAAAGCCAAAGGTGATGCGATTAGGCGCCGGTTGATGCGGCTTGCGGCCGTTGGCGGATTCGTCCGACATGATCGGAAGGATCGACAGGCCTTTTGAGGCGGGCAGCTTTTCGCGACAGTGCTCGATGAGCTTTGGCGAAAGTGCAGTGATCTCTGAGCACAGCGGGAGCACCGAAGTGAACTGCTCATAGTAAGACTCAAAGTCGGGCGGATGGTATGGAATGCCAAGTTCCTGATAGATCACCGGGATGCCCGCGTCGTGTCCGGCCTGGATCATGACCATGGCGCTCGGGTCCGGCGTCATCACGTGAATCAGATCGGCGTTTTGCTTTTCCATGAACTCACGGCACTGGCGGTAGTGCCGGTTGGCCAATCGGGTGACCACGCGCAAAGTTCGCTTACGAATGAACTGCCGGGAACCCGGGAAGGTATTGAACATCTTGTAGGCCAGCTTGCGGCCGGCGCCCATCGAGGTGTGCGCCAGGTTCGAGGCAATCCAGGAAACGGGCACTCCAGCCTCCAGCAGCCGCTGGTAATACTGATCTTCTTCGGCATGAAGGTACATCAGCAGGACTGAGACGTCGTGTCCGGCTTTTTGTAATTGTGATGCGTAGGTGACCAGCGTCTCGTCTGAGCCGCTAATGGGGCCAAATATCTGGCCCTTGCAAAGCAGAATCCGCATGAGTTTTATCTTAGCGTCATCCCTTTGTTTGATCTGCTTACAATCAAATACTAAACGACGCCAAAGACTCGGGTAGTCCTGGGCGTCCGGAGAACGCGATGCCTGGCAATGCGCATCAGCGTCAAAGGGTGAAGTCGCGGAATAATCGAAAGACTGCGAAGTGGCCGGCGCACTTCACCGGACCGCAGCGCGTGCGCCGACTCCCAAATCAGATGCTCAGCCATGTTCTCGGAAAACTCGCGCCAAACAACTCGCCTGGTTGCTCGGGTGGCCTTGGACGCGCGCGGCAGACTCATCCATGCATCACGAAACTGCCGCACAGCTTTGCTAACTATCAGCGCTGCTTCAGAGGTCCCCTGTCCCGAGGCCGGGGTCGACCGCCGCCAGATTATCGCTGGCATTTCCATTGCAATAATTGAATAGGTCTCAGCAATTCGCACCCATAAATCCCAATCATCCACTCCGGCAATGCTTTCCTTGAGCAGCCCCACGCGCGCGAGACATGATCGTCGAAAGACAGCACTTCCGCAAGGAATGAAGTTCTGAGTCAACAGGTTCCAAAAAAGATCACCTTGCGGGCAGGCGGCCGGATAGGATTGCGACGTAGGCTTGCCATCCTGATCTCCGTAAATTGCCTGGCTGTAAACCAAGCCCGCTGCCGGGGATTGCTCGAGAGCTTCGATCTGGGCGTCGAGAGAACCCTCCAGGCGCGTGTCGTCATCGTCGAGAAAACTTAGATACTCTCCGCGGCTCGCAACCAATCCGAGGTTGCGCGTCCCGGCGACGTGCTGGTTGTGCTCAGCTCGAACATAAGTAATCCCGGAAAGACCTCGGCACACTTCGGCTGTTTCATCCGTAGAAGCATCGTCAACCACCACCACCTCGACGTTACTACCAGCAGCCTGGGCGCTTTTCACGGCGCGCGGCAACAGCCGGGGCCGGCTTCGCGTGGCGATGATGATGCTGGCCTTAGGGCTTGAATTTGACATCAAGAGCCGACGTCGAAAAGAGACGTGGAGGGCTGACGAATGATCCATCGTCAACCGGTTCTTCGATCACCCATGCGAGTCATTCTGGCTTCGACCAGAACGTTTTGGGGAACGCCTCTGTCACATCGAAGCGTCGGGTGCAAATGTTTCTCCGCGAAGCGTGGGGAATACTCTCACAAGAAACCACCGTTTTGCCAACTCTGAGAGTGGCGAAGCATTCTTCAGCAACCTTGCCTGGACCTCACAAAGCAGCTAAATTACCTGACTTCGGCAACCATAACCGTCGCGCTGGTAAGTCCGCTAGATGAATAGTCTCTCTCAGCAAAGTCAGGATGAAGCGGCCGCCCAGCCATCCGGCTCGGTCACGGATGACTCGATCATCGGCGGAATCGTTCCCAATTCTGACCCAGCGGAAGAGGTACGAAGGCTCAGGAAAGAACTCGACATCCAGGTCCAGACCATCGAGGCGCTCACCACAGAGCTGACATCGAGAGAAACCCAAATAAGTGCGATTCTCAACTCCAGAGCGTGGCGCTGGGTCTGTCGGTACAGCCGGTTAAAGCGCGGGTATTTGGTTCCAGCTTACGAGTTTCTGCTTGGATTCTATGGAAGCGGCAACGCCCAAAGAAGGAAGCAGAAACGACGGCGGACGTCCTCGCGGCTGGCTCCCAAAATCAGGAAACTGGAGCCTACAGATGAATCAATTGTTTTGTTGCCAACCCGAAAACTCCGACAGTTCTCTCTGACTGACAGCCAGCCAGCGGCGACAGCTCCAGCCCGCGCCGATGTGATTTGCTTTTCCATCGTCGATTGGAATTTTAGATATCAGCGGCCGCAGCAAATCATCTCGCAGTTTGCCGCGCACGGTCATCGAGTCTTTTATCTCCGGCTCGACGCGGTGCTGCCGAGCGACGTCGAGCCGCGCTTCTCAATCACCAAGCTCAAAGAGAACGTGTATCAGGTCACACTCGCAGCCCACCGGCAAATCTGGATTAACCAGGAAGACATCAAAGGGGCCAACGCGGATCAGTTGCTGGCTTCGCTTGATGAGCTGCGGGAGGCCTTCCGCGTTGACGAAGCGATTGCCTACGTCATGACGCCGTCATGGACCACGATGGCGCTCGCGGCCAAAGGGCGTTGGGGCTGGCGAGTCATTTACGATTGCATGGATGAGTGGAGCGGATTCCCCGGTATGGGCCGGGCCATCCCAAAAGCCGAACAGCGTTTGGTGCGCGAGTGTGATCTGCTCGTGGTCACTGCTCAGCGACTCTACGATAAGTGGCGGGGGCTCAATCGCCCGCTGGTGCTGGCCCGTAACGGCGTCGATCACAAGTTCTATCTTGAGCACTGCCAGCCAAACGGTTTGCTGGGGAGGTTGACACATCCAATCGTTGGTTACTATGGCGCGATTGCTGCTTGGTTCGACCTTGAACTGCTGATTCAGATAGCTCGCCTTCGTCCCAACTATTCGTTTGTGCTATTGGGGGGAGTCTTCGACACCGATATTTCCGAACTCAGCCGGCTGCCTAATATCAGGTTGTTGGGCCAGCAGCCCTATGAAACGATGCCGCAGTATCTCTATCACTTTGATGCCTGTCTGATTCCATTTAAGACAAACAGCACGACTGCGGCCACTGATCCGGTCAAGGTTTACGAGTATCTGAGCGGCGGCAAGCCGGTGGTTTCAGTTGCGCTCCCCGAACTCGATCCGTTTAGAGATCTTTTGTATATCGCCGATAGTCGCGAAGACTTTGTGACGCAGCTTGATCGGGCACTAACCGAAGATGATCCGGCAATGATTGAGCGGCGCCGCAGGTTTGCCGCCGAGAATACCTGGCAAAATCGTTACGAGATCATCGGTAGCGCTTTGCGGGATTCGGCGCCGCGCGCCAGCATTATCGTGGTCACCTACAACAACCTGGCATTAACCAGGCTTTGTCTCGAGAGTATTGTGCGAAACAGTGACTATCCAAACTACGAAGTCATTGTGGTAGACAACAACTCGACCGACGAGACCCCTGAGTACCTGCGGCGCCTGGCGGCGCAGCAATCACACGTTCAGATTGTTTTGAACAGAGAGAATCGCGGCTTCGCCGCGGCCAACAATCAGGGGATTGAGCGCAGCTCCGGCGAACGGCTGGTGCTCCTGAATAACGACACGGTCGTCCCGCCCGGCTGGCTCAGCCGCTTGCTGCGTCATCTCGAAGATCCGTCGATCGGCATGGTGGGCCCGGTAACGAACTTCACCGGCAACGAAGCCAGGGTCACTGTCGATTATCAAACCCTCGGCGAGATGGAAGTTTTCGCTGAAGAACTGATGTGGGCTAACTCCGGTTGCGTGGCTGATATTCATATGCTGGCGATGTTCTGTGTGGCGTTCGGGCGGGATACTCACGAAAAGATAGGACCGCTGGACGAGCAATTTGGGATCGGGATGTTCGAAGACGATGACTATTCACTGCGGGTGAAGAAGTGCGACCTGCGGGTGGTCTGTGCGGCCGATGTGTTCGTGCACCATTTTGGCCAGGCCGCATTCAAAGAACTGATCGCGGATGGCACCTACGATCCGCTGTTCACTGAGAATCGCCGGCGCTTTGAGTCCAAGTGGAACGTCAGGTGGGCGCCGCACACGAACGCGCCGCTAAAGTTTGAGCCGATCCTCACGGAGGTCGGGCCCGCTGACGGTTAGAGATCGCCCGCAGGCGGCCGGGTAACGAGTTCACCGGCAAGATCGGAGCGCGTTTATGGCTCTTTCAGATGAGCAATTAAAATGCAGGCTGGCGGATCAGAATTGGACGTCACACAATCTTAGACTGTCTGCGCAGGTCGAGACCATGCCGGGCAAGCCCGATTTCATAGAGACCGATACGCGCTTGAGCGCCATCCTGCGAATGCTGTCGCTCTTTTATCGGGAAGGCTTGAAAGATTTGCGAGTTGCCGATCTGGGTTGTCTCGAAGGCGGTTTTGCGTTGGCGATGGCGCAACGCGGAATGAATGTAATTGCTATCGAGGCGCGTCAAACCAATCTCAACAAATCTTTGCTGATCAAAGAACACTTCGATCTGCCGAACCTGGAATTTCGCCGGGACGACGTCAAGAATTTCACGCGCGAGAAGTACGGAAGGTTCGACATCGTGCTGGCGCTGGGAATTCTCTATCATCTCGATCAGCCGACAAAGTGGATGCGCCAGGTGGCGGCGGCCACCGAAGGGTTGCTGATTATTGATTCCCATTTTGCCCCGTCGCATGATGCCGGCCTGCGCTTGTTGGATAAGAGATTGGCAAAACCCGGCCGCCTGAGACAAATCAAGGACGGAGAAACGACTTATGAAGGTCGCTGGTATCCGGATTGTTCACCGTCGTTAGATCGCGAGTCGCAGGTTTGGTCGTCTTACTCCAATAGCGAATCACTCTGGTTAACCAAGGATTCACTGTGCTGCGGCTTGATGCGGGCAGGTTTCGATCTGGTTCTGGAGCAGCATGACGCCTGGGGCGTCGACGACTACAAGTTTTACTCGACTAACTTTGTGCGCGGAATGTTCGTGGCCGCCAAATCCAAAGCCTTTCAATAATCAATCAGCATTCTGGTTCGATGCTATACTGCCCGCGAAGCACTCGCGATCATCAGCGAAATGTTTTCCCTAATCATCCCCGTTTTTCGAAATGAGGCCTCGATCCCGAGGCTGGTTGAAACGCTGGCAGACCTGAACCGGCGGATGGACGGAGACTTTGAAGCCGTCCTGGTCGTCGATGGCAGTCCGGACCAGAGCGCCGAGTTGTTGGCGTCGATCTTGCCCAACGCGGGGTTCTTGTCACAACTCATTATTCTCAGCCGAAATTTTGGCGTCTTCCAGGCAATCACCGCCGGATTGGCCCAGGCGCGCGGCAGTCTGTTGGCAACGATGGCGGCTGACCTGCAAGAACCACCAGAGTTGCTGTTCGAAATCCGGGATGAACTTCGTTCGGGAAAATACGATGTCGTGGTCGGGACCCGAGCGAGACGCGAGGACCCGCTTTTCAGCCGGATGTTATCAGGCATCTTCTGGAAGTTTTATGGAATGGCGATCCGCAAAGATATGCCGGCCGCTGGCGTCGATATGTTCGGATGCACCAAAGAATTTAAGGACCATTTGATCGCGCTCCGGGAACACAATACGACTCTCGTCGGCCTGATTTTCTGGCTCGGTTTTCGGCGCGGGGAAGTTGTTTATTGCCGCCAACGCCGCCAGCACGGCAAGAGTGCGTGGTCGCTGGCGCGAAAGCTCAGGTATCTCCTGGACAGTACTTTCGCCTTTTCCGATCTTCCGATCCGCTTGTTGAGTCTGCTTGGCCTGGTGGGCTTGACGCTTTCCCTGGTGCTGGCGGTTATCGTCATGTTCTATAAACTAAGCGGCAGAATTGCGGTGCCGGGTTATGCCGCGACGGTGCTCCTGGTAATGTTTTTCGGCGGCCTCAATTCTTTTGGGCTGGGGCTGATCGGAGAATACATGTGGCGCACGTTTGAAAATACCAAGGGGCGGCCAACTTACGTCGTCGCCCGGCAGCACCAGTTCAAGGGAGAAAAAAAGCTGGATGGATAAACAGCTCACGGATAGTTCCCAGGATGTGGCTGACGGCGAACCAACTCTGGACGTTGATGGATATTTCAAACATCCGGCGGCGATTGTCGAGTCAAAACAAATCGGCCCTCGCACCAGAATCTGGGCGTTTGCACACGTGCTCTCAGGAGCGGTCATCGGCGCCGACAGCAATATATGTGATCACGTCTTTATCGAAAACGGCGTGCGCATTGGCGATCGGGTAACGATCAAATGCGGCGTTCAGCTTTGGAACGGGATAACCCTCGAGAATGATGTGTTCGTAGGACCGAACGCCACGTTTACGAATGACCCCGCTCCGCGCAGCAAGAAACACCTTCCAAAACCCGTCGAAACAACTATCAAATCGGGTGCGTCGATTGGCGCCGGCGCCACGATTCTTCCAGGCATTACGGTAGGGCGCAACGCAATGGTCGGCGCCGGCGCGGTGGTCACTCATGACGTTCCGCCCCACGCGATGGTTATCGGAAATCCGGCATACATTGACGGCTATGTAGATTCCAATCGACGGGCGTCACGTTTGCTGGCAACCGCTGACGCCGGGAACGATCAAATACAACAGCCCAAAGTTAAAGGGGTGACCCTCTATCAGCTCCCGGTCATTACAGATCTGCGGGGAAGTCTGGTCGCCGCAGAGTTGGAAGGAACTCTGCCCTTTCGGCCGCAGAGGTTTTTCGTGGTCTTTGATGTACCCAGCCGCAAAGTACGAGGCGCTCATGCCCATCGGGATCTTCATCAGTTCCTGATTTGTCTCAACGGAGACTGCTCGCTGCTGGTTGATGACGGTCAGACCCGCGAAGAGATCATCTTGAACAGTCCTGGTCTTGGCGTTCACTTGTCACCAATGGTGTGGGCCGTCCAATATAAATTTTCACCCTCCGCGATGCTGCTGGTACTCGCTTCCGAGAAGTACAACCCGGATAGTTATATCCGTGATTATGAGGAGTACTTGCGGGCCGTGAATTCCTTGTAGTGGTTTCTCGCAGGCTGATCGCAACCCCGTCAATTTTCTAAGGGCGGCGGCATAGGGCCGAGCTTGATGACAATGATGCCATTGACCAGCGCCACGGAACCGGCTGCGGGCCACACCGGCAGACCTTCGATGAGCGCCCGTTGCGGGGCGACATCCGCCATCTGGCCTGGCGCAAGAGAATCAATTCCGAGGATGCGCAGGTAGGCCGCGATGCGCACGGGATCTCCGCCGCCATGCTCCCAGAACGATGTGCCGAATATCTCGACCCTCTGGATTCCCTCCACGCGGCTTGACGGCGCCGGCGCAATCACCACAAAAGGAATTCGGTTTGGCGGGGGATTCGGGATCATTTGATCCACTCTTTCCATGATCCGAATGCTAAGAACTTCGTCGCGCTGGCGGGCAACATGATCGGCATAGAAAAGACTCACGCTCACCCATATTGAAATAAACAATGCGGCAGCGAGTACGCCGTAGAGCAACTTATCGAATCGAGTCCGGTACGAAAGGGCAATTCCACCCAGGAACGCGCTCAGCGGGATCCAGGTGATGAACACTCTGGCAGGAATCAGGCCCGCGGCCACAATCAGCGGACTCAGAGCGAAAGCGAAACCTGCGACCAGACCTGCTCCAGTCAAAAGTCGTTCAGACCTTGTCAGCGCCCCACGCCGCAGCAGACTTTCACACACGATCAGGACTCCGAGGAGCGGCAACAGCGTCGGAAAGAAACCATATCCCAGATAGATCGGATCCGTCCCGGAAATCAGTTCACAACTCCGATAAAACGTATACGGGATTGCGTGCGCGGGAACCCTGATGAATTCCGAAAGGTGTACGAAACTCTCAACATAGCCCATGTGCAGTGAGAAGATCACCAGGAGCAACTTCTCGATTGCCGCATACACCACGAGCCCACCAATGGCGACCAGGCCGCCCCTCAACCAGGGGAATCTCTTGCGCGCATCAGTTGCGCCGGCGGGAGCCGTGCCGAGCATCACTGAAAGATATCGAATGCACAGCAACACCAGGAACCACGCAAAGAAGATTTGATAGATGCTAATCGCAAAGGCCAGTATCCCCACCGCCAGGATGTGACCCACGCGACGTTCGTCAAGCACCAGGAGTAAGCAGACAACTAACAGCACACAGCCAATCCCGACGCCCCAGGAAAGCGGATTGAACTCGGCGATGTGGGGCCAGAAAGGAGAAGAGACGAAGAGCGCGGCAAACGCCCACTGGCCGGCGTGACTGCGGAAGAGCATTCGCGCCAGGATGCAGGCACTCACTCCCAGGCCGGCGCAGAACAACACCGTCGATATTGTCGGGATGTTGCCCAGAGGTGGAAGCACGCGAGTCAGGATGGCAAGTCCCCAGCGGCCTTGTCTGAGCCAAGTCCGCGGAGTAGAACCAGAAAATACTTCTTCATCGATGGAAAGGGAAAAGTTGAAGATTTCGTAACCATAAAGAAGCAGGAGCAAGCAGATTGTAAAGAGTGTGAGATGCGGAGCTGAGGGGCCGACTACCGCAGTCAATCCAGATGACGTTGGGTTAGTGGACGACTCGGGAGTGGGCTTCATTTCGCGCTGGAGTGTAGCAAGCAGGGTCATCAACCTGTCAAGGTTGTTGGGAGTTGCCGATACCGAAATCGGGAGCGGACCGGGGTCTCCGCGCGGGCAGCCCGCGTGGGGTGGCGGTAGCGACCAGGTCAAACACTCAAGCCGGTTGTTCGGTTTGAGGATCATAACGAAGTCGCGTTTAGGATCCGGTCGCTATGCTCGCGGTTTCGGTAACTCAGTCCTTAACCGCAATCCCGATAGCGCTAACGCCGTTCCAGGGCCAGAGGCCTTCGATTCGTTTCAGCACCGGCATCAACGTGTCCATGATCTTGAGCTGAATACGCGAGAATTTCTTCCGGCGCAGCACTTTGCCATTCAACCACCAACCCGGCACTGAGAAGCGATTGAAATCAAATATCCGTTCGACCCGAAATCCGGCCTGCGTTAGCGATTGCTCAAACCCTGCGGGCGTGTAGCGCTTCTTATGCTCGAGCGCCTGGTCCAGCGTGCCATACAACCCAGGATGCTGGGGCACCAGCACGATTGCTCGGCCGCCAGGTTGCAGCGCTGACCAGAGATTGCGCAGCGCCTGCTGCTCGTCCTCGAGATGTTCGAGCACATTCAGCATCACGACGGTATCGAATTGATCTTCGAGGTCGCGGAAGTGATCGGGATTCGCAGCGTCGATCTCCATTACTCGGAGATACGGCTTGCCGAATGAATACGACCGCAGATAGTGAAGATAGTTGGGATTGATGTCTGAAGCGACATACAAGTCGCGCGGAATAAATTGGCTGGTCAAGTTGCCGATCCCGGCGCCTATCTCCAGCACGCGGTCGCCAATGAATGGGCGCAGCGTTTCACCCATCCAAAGATTGAAGCGGCGGGTCCGCTCGAGCTCGACCAGAATGTGAGAACCGTACTCGTCTTCTTTGTACAGATCGTCGATCAACCAAAAGCGAAGCATCGCTAACAACGCCAGAAACCCGTCCCATCGCTGAATCTTTTTTCCTTCCTGGTGGGTCCGCGGCAAATAGCGAATCGGCGCTTCGAATATCCGCGCGCGTCGCTTGGCCAGCTTGAAAACGATTTCGACTTCGAAACGAAAGTCGTTGCTGCGCAGCGGAATTGATTTCAACAGAGTAGCGTTTACTGCTTTATAGCAGGTCTCGACGTCGGTCAGATCCAGATCCGTAAACCAATTGCTGAGCGTCGTGACCAGCTTGTTGGTCATCGTATGCCGGAACATGAGCGCCCGCCGGTAAGGCGCGGAAAGATAGCGGGAACCAAACACGGCATCCGCGCCTTCTTCAGCAAACGGCACCAGTAACGAAGGAATGTCTTCCGGGTTATATTCCAGGTCGGCGTCGTGGATGATGACGATGTCGCCGGTCGCGTGTGCGAGCGCCGTCCGAATCGTGGCGCCTTTGCCCTGGTTGGTTTCGTGAAACAGGAGAGTGATGCGTGGATCTTCGTCACGCATTTGCAGCAGGACTTCGCGGCTCCCGTCCGTGCTGCAATCGTCTACCACGATCAACTCCAGGCTCTTGATCAAACTGTGTTCGAGATCGAGAACACGCCGCAGGCTCATCTCGACCACGTGGCGCTCGTTATGAACAGGTACCAGGACACTGAGGCGGAACGACGCCGCCAGCGTCTTTTCGTAAACCGGTAATCTATACAGGAGCGAGTTCGCGGCTTTCAATTACCTGACCGCCTTCCACGCGAATTTGACTTAGCGCGCCGAGATAAACGGCGCGGTACGCATAGTATTGGCTCGGCGAGAACCAGCATGCATCGTTAAGCAGGATTAAAGACAATCATGAAATAAGGAGACGGATCATAGCAGAAAAGGAAAGTCTCGTCTCCAATGGCATAATGGGCGCGGCGTCTGGACTTGGTTTCGTGTTCTCTTTCGGGATGGACAAGAACGATCCGCGAAGTCACACTAAGTCGCACGAACAACCAGTCTTGCTTCGTGTGACTTCGTGGATCGCTTTACTGGTAAGCCGCAATCATGAGAACTGTTAGTTCTTAGGCGCAAGCTAAGGAATCCAAAGTTGAACGGGCTCGAACGCGTGCAAAGGAGCCCTCCCTTACGTTCGGGCTAGTGCCCCGGTTACATGTTGAGAATCCTTTCAGTTTTCGGCACCCGGCCCGAGGCCATCAAAATGGCGCCGCTGATCCAGGGAATGGCGGTCCAACCCGAAGTGTTTGAGTCGAAGGTGTGTGTGACCGCGCAGCACCGGAGCATGCTGGATCAAACGCTGCGACTCTTCGGCATCGTTCCGGACCACGATCTGGATATCATGGCGCAGGATCAAACGCCAACGCAGGTGGCCGCGTCGGTGCTGGCGAAACTCGAACCAGTTCTTAAATCAGAAAAGCCTGACTGGATTTTGGTTCAGGGCGACACCACTACAACCGCGGCCGCAGCGCTCAGCGCTTTTTACGCGGGGGTCAAGATTGCGCATGTAGAAGCCGGCCTGCGCACGCAAGATAAATCGCAACCCTTTCCCGAAGAGATTAACCGCCGCATGGTCAGCCTGACGGCTGATCTCCATTTCGCGGCAACTGAATCGGCCCAGGAGAATTTGCTGGCCGAGGGAATTCCGGCGAACTCTATTTTCGTCACGGGCAACCCGGTAATAGATGCATTGCAGAGCGTGCTGGGGCAACCGGCGCCTCCTGAGATCGCTCGGATGGCGAGCGGCCGACGAAAGCTCATTCTGGTAACCGCGCACCGCCGCGAGAATTTTGGCCGCCCTTTGGAAAACATCTGCGCGGCTCTGCGCACAATCGCCGCGCGCTATGCCGGACAAGTTCACATTGTGTATCCGGTGCACGAAAATCCGCACGTGCGCGAACCGGTGCGGGGCCTGCTGGCCGGCTGTCCGGACATCACGCTCCTGCTGCCGTTGGATTATCTCTCGCTGGTCCACCTGGCGAATTACTCTTACGTGATCGTCACTGACTCAGGCGGGTTACAAGAAGAGGGTCCGAGCTTAGGCAAACCCGTGTTGGTGATGCGTAAGGTCACCGAACGGCCCGAAACTGTGGCGGCCGGTCTGGCCCGCGTCATTGGCGTCGAGACTGAAACCATCGTGGCAGAGATTTCGCGGCTGCTGGAAGATGAGCAGGCATACAAATCAATGAGTAGGCGAACTAATCTTTACGGTGATGGAAAAGCCAGCGAGCGGATCCTTCGGGCTCTGGTGGACTTTGCCTGATCGACGCCGGGATATGTCTTTGCGCCTTTGCGTGCAACCTCTATCGCTACTGGTTATTTCGCGCAAAGGCGCAAAGACTAAAATGAGCGATCTAGTGTGCTCTGAATTCAAGATCGCTACATCAGACTCTTCTCCAGGGCGCTCTCTTTCCGTCGTTTGTCGCCAACATATATATCAAAAACTTTTTGTGCATCTTCTTCTTCGCACAATCGACCGTCGCGCAGGAGAAAGACCCGCTTGCACAAGCTCTGGATGCTCTTGAGATTGTGGCTGACCAGAAAAATAGTCCTTCCCTCGCGACTGACAGATCGCATTTTTTCAAAACACTTCTCCTGGAATGAAAGATCGCCGACGGCGATAATCTCGTCGAGGAGAAGTACTTCGGGTTCGAAATGCGCGGCGATGGAAAACGCCAGACGCAGGTACATGCCCGATGAGTAATGCTTCACCGGCGTTTCCAGAAATCGTTCGACCTCAGAGAAGGCCACGATCTCGTCGAACTTCCGTTTGATCTCCTGCACTTTCATTCCCAGAATAGTTCCGTTGAGAAAAATATTCTCCCGGCCCGTAAGGTCGGGATGAAAGCCGGTCCCAATCTCGAGCAGTGTTCCGAGTCGACCATAAATATCGATCTCGCCTGTTGAAGGTTTAGTAATCCGGGCGAGGATTCTCAACAGAGTGGATTTGCCCGCGCCGTTGCGCCCGATGATTCCGATTACTTCTCCGGGCTGCGCGTCGAAGCTAATGTCTCTCAGCGCCCACAGCGTTTCTCCGTTCGTTTCTCCGTTCGCTGCTCCGTTGCGCTGCGTGAAGGGCGATTTCACAAAGGTGGTGACAGCTTCACGCAGCGACGGGCGCATGCCGAGGGGCCGGCCTACATGGTAACGCTTGCTTACATTACGAACGCTGACGATGGGTTTCATTTCGTTTTAGACGATGTCGGCAAACTCGTCCTCCATGCGTCCGAAGACAAATGTCGACCCAACCAGCAGAGCCATCGTGATCAGAACTGAAACGATTAGACCGCCGCGATTGAACGGCAGTCCCAGGAGGGCGGATCGAAATCCTTCCACAATCCCGACTACCGGATTCAGCTCGTAAAGCCATCGCCATCGCGCGGGCACGAGCGCTTCAGAATAGACAACGGGTGAAGCGAACATCCAAAGTTGCAGCAAGACCGGGAGCGCCGTGCCGGTATCGCGGTACCTGACGTTGAGTGCCGACAGCCAGGCACTCAAAGCGAGCGCGAGCAGAGTCATATGCACCACCAGCAATGGCGCGAGTAGCAGCGGCCAACCGAGGGGGATACCGTAGTATCTCATCAAAATGATCAGCACGACCGAAGCTACCAGAAAATCCGTCAGCCGCACTCCTACCGCGGCGGCCGGAATAATGATCCGGGGAAAATAAACCTTGGTGATCATGTATGAACTTGCGACCAGACTTTCGCTGCCGTTCGTAACGGCGCTGGAAAAGAAAACCCAGGGCAGCAAACCTGCATAAAGAAACAACGGATATGGAGTGTTGCCACTGGGAACACCGACCAGCTTTCCCAACACCACGGTAAAGACGATCGTCATCAGCAGCGGCTGTAAGATGACCCAGGAAATACCCAGAACGGTTTGCTTGTAGCGAGCTTTCAACTCGCGCCAGATGAGAAAGTAGAGTAGTTCGCGGTGGATCCAGAGGTCGCGCAAATCGACCGCGGCCCACGGGCGGTGCGCTCTGATTTTGATCAATGGAACTTCCGGAAGGTCGACCCGAACGTTCGCCGGCGACGCGTTTGCGCCGTCCGCGACTTGCGAGACAGTCGAACCTGCTTTTTCCAGTCGTATCATGTCGGGAAAGTTATCGGCGCAACCAAAGCGGCATCAAAGCTCATTCTTATCTCTTGCTCCCCGGCCGCGGTGCAACGTGCAGAGAACTCGCTGTAGCTCAAAGTGTTATTTTGCGGAGCGTGCGCACGATAGCCTCTCTTGCGCCACAACAAAATTGCTTTCCGAAGTAATTAGGATTTGAAGAAGCCGAAAACCAGAATTGGTGGAGCCGAGGGGGATCGAACCCCTGACCTCATGAATGCCATTCATGCGCTCTCCCAGCTGAGCTACGGCCCCATTATCGGTTTCGGTCAGACGTTGACCGATGTCAGTGCGAGTCATGATAGAGGAGAACGCGCTTTGATTCAATTCAGCGTTTACAGAACCGAGAGCGGTAGCGACCGGATGCTGACATTCAATCTGGGATGTTGCCCAGACAGGATCCCAACTCGGGAGTTGAATTCCAGCATCCGGTCGCTACCGCTCCCGGTTCTGTAAAACTCAGTCGTGCGCTCCGCGCATTACCATCTCCAGTTCACGCTGTAAAGCCCCGCCAACTCGTCGAGAAGAGAGCGCAACTGCGCCCATTCTCGTTGAGCTTCCCCGTCTCGCTTCAAACGATTGCGGCGCATGAACTGATCGATCTGCGCGGCGCGATTCAGCACTGTCTGCACGTCCGCGGCGGTGGACTTGTGACTGTCAAAGTGCTCGTGCAACTGCTTAGTCTCTTTGTAGAAGTCTTTGACGAAGGCATTGATGTCGTCTTCTCGCCGCGTGCCGTCAAGGCGGCTCTTATCCAGAGCTGAGTCCAGACGCTTGCGAAACGCATCCGATTGGGCTTCGATGCGATGAACCAGTTCTTCGACTTGTTTGTCGCTCACGCGATACGGCAAACCAGCGAACTGAGGCGTGCGGAATTCCCTGCCCCATTGCCATGAAATGTTGTAGGCGTTGGCCAGTAGTTCCAAGTCTGTGCGCAGCGTGGCCCAATCGCCCTGCGCTCGCCCATCCAACGGGTGCAGCGTCATGAAGGTGTCAATCCGTGCCGCGCGCTGCATCGCTGAGTCAACATCCGCGACCGTCGACTTGTGATGATCAAAGTGATCGTCCAGACGCTTCGTCTCTTCCTCGAATGCTTTCACAAAGTCGTTGATGTTGTCTTCGCGTTGAGTGCGATCAAGCCGGCTGTTGTTAAGCGCCTTCTTCAGGCTTTCACGAAAAGTATTTGTCTTGCTCTTGATTCGATCCAGGAGCCGCGCGACTTCGCGATCGCTGACGCGATATGGCTGGCCCGCGACCTGCGCTGCGCCACTGGCTGAGAGCATCAAGAGCATGGCGAAAGTACAAGCAAATAGAGTCAGTTTGGTTCGCATGGCGGGTATTTTAGCACCTGGGAATCAGGTTGGGCCAAGCCGAACGATCCAACAAAGTAAGTTGATCTACATTTCTTTGGACACTTTTTCACTTAGGTTCTAAGCCGCGGCCTGATTATCAGAAAATTATTGAACTACGCGCTTGCGCTCCGAATTTATTCGTTTAGTATCCAAGTATCTGACTTAACCAGTTCGCCGAATCAAGAACCAGGAGAGACCACCATGAGGATGAAATTCCATTACGCTCTGCTCGCGCTGGCGATTATCAGTCTCGTCGGCGGTGCGGTTGCGGCCCAGAAAAAGAACGAAGCGTCGATGACCTGTCGCGATTCAATCTTCGGCGACCGGTTCAAGTCCCACTGCGAAATCAGGGAGCAAACTCTCTCACCCGGCGGCGTCATCAATGTCGACGGCCTCAGGAATGGAGGCGTGGCGGTGAAGGGTTGGGACCGCAACGAAGTCCTGGTGCGGGCTCGAATTCAAACTGCTGCCCCCACGATCGCGGAAGCCGACTTGCTGGCCGGGCAGATCAGAGTTGATACGAGCGGTTTTCGCATCCGTGCGGAAGGACCCGAAGCGCGCGACGACTATCAGTGGTTTGTGAGCTATGAGATTCTTGTTCCGCGACGCTCTGATTTGGAACTGCGAGCGAGCAACGGCGGAATCTCAATCGTCGACGTCCATGGAAGGATCGCTTTCAAAACTACCAATGGCGGCGTTAACCTGCAGCGAGTCGGTGGCGCCGTGCGTGGCGACACAACCAATGGCGGCGTACACGTGGTACTCGACGGCAGTCGTTGGGAAGGTGAAAGGCTGGATGTCCGGACCACCAACGGCGGCGTCAATCTGTTAGTGCCCGAAAACTACTCGGCACATCTGGAAACCGGCACCACCAACGGAAACGTCAGCGTGGGATTTCCGGTGAACGTGCCGCTCACCAGTCGTGGTCGCATGCCCAAAGACATTAACGTAGACCTGGGCTCAGGCGGCGCCACCATTCGCGTAATCACGACCAACGGCGGCGTGCGCATCGTACGAGGATCGATAGTCGAGCGATAGACGACATGTTGACGCCCGGTAACGGGGCAGTAGCCCGACCGTTAGGGAGGGCGTTCCTATCGACGCATAGGACGACCAGGAGATAACGCCCTCCCTCACGGCCGGATTACTGCCCCGCTCTTTTACACAACTCCCGCGCAGCATCGGGCCAGGCAGGAAACTGAAAAGCGAATCCGGATTGCAGCAGCCTGGCCGGAACGACGCGGCGGCTCTTGAGAATCAGTTCAGTTTCGCTCCTCAGGACAAATGCGCCGACT
>Ga0137403_10002776_pt1 | contig 21248 bp, 19 predicted proteins | sample CZOMad2_1_16fung_FD_122057 | JGI IMG/M metagenome (GOLD analysis project Ga0137403, IMG submission 122057) | Vadose zone soil fungal communities from Angelo Coast Range Reserve, California, USA - CZOMad2_1_16fungal (Hybrid Assembly) | ecosystem: Environmental > Terrestrial > Soil > Vadose zone...
CCGCCGGCGCCGCGGGCCGCGCCCGCGCGGCCGGCGGAGTGGGGCCCCCCAGTCCCGCCCGCAGCTCACAGCGCTGCGAATCGGGCGAGTGGGTGACGGAGCCGGCCGCGTGGGCACGGCCCGCGGCGCCGCCCGTCCGCCTCGTGCTCGGCGTGCTCACGAATGCCCAAGGGCTAGCGGTCGATCCCGTACTCCTTGAGCTTGCGCCAGAGCGTGGTGCGGCCGATACCGAGCGCCTCGGCGGCGCCGGAGTGGTTGCGCCCGAAGCGTTCCAGCGTCTGGAGGATGTGGACGCGCTCGGCGTCGGCGAGGGTGGATAGCCGGGGCAGCAGCGGCGAGGGACCCAGCTGCAGGCCCGCCGACACGTGGGGCGGAAGGTCGTCCGGCTCGACGGTGTCGCTCCGAGCCAGGATGGCCGCGCGCTCGATCGCGTTCTCCAGCTCCCGGACGTTCCCGGGCCACGGATAGCGGAGGAGGCGCTCGATGGTCTCGGGCGGCAGGCGGAGCTCGCGACCGAGCTTGCCGGCCGACCGCGCGAGGAAATGCTCGGCAAGCGCCGGAATGTCCTCGCGGCGGTCCCGCAGCGGCGGGAGGACCACCTGGATGACGTTGAGGCGATAGAAGAGGTCCTCGCGGAAGCTCCCCTGGGCGAGCAGCGCGGCGAGGTCGCCGTGGGTGGCCGCGATCACGCGTACGTCGATGGTGGTCGCCTGCGTCGCGCCGAGCCGCCGCACCTCGCCGCTCTGGAGCGCGCGGAGGAGCTTGACCTGGAGCGCGGCGGGCATCTCGGCGATCTCGTCGAGGAACAGCGTGCCGCCGTCGGCCTCCTCGAAGAGGCCGAGCTTGTTGACGGCCGCACCGGTGAAGGCGCCCCGCATGTAGCCGAAGAGCTCCGACTCGAGCAGCGTCTCGGGGACCGCGCCGCAGTTCACGGCCACGAACGGGCGTGTCGCCCGCGCGCTCGCGTGGTGGACGGCCTTGGCGATGACCTCCTTGCCGGTACCGGATTCGCCCTGGATCAGCAGCGTGGCGTCGGTCGGCGCCACGCGCTCGACGAGGTCCAGGACGGTCTGCATGGCCGCCGACTGCGCGATCAGGCCGGGCAGGCCGTAGCGCTCCCGGAGCTGGGCACGCAGGTTCTCGTTCTCGCGGCGAAGCGCGCGCGCGGCCAGCGCCTTGTCGATGCGGCGGTAGAGCTCGTCCGGCTCCTGTCCCTTCTCGAAGTAGTCGAGGGCGCCGAGGCGAATCGCCTCCTTGGCCGACTTCCATTCGGCGTAGGCGGTGAGGAGGATCACCTCGGTCGCCGGGGCCTGAGCCTTGGCCGCTTGCAGCACGTCGAGGCCGTCGCCGTCCGGCATCCGGAGATCCGTGACCACGAGGTCGAACACCTCTTCGGCGAGGCGCTTCGTCGCGGCGGTGACGCCCTCGGCCTCGAGCACGCGATGGCCGCGTTTGCGGAGCAGCAGGGCCAGCGTGCTCCGCGCCGAAGGCTCGTCGTCCACGACCAGCAGGTGGGCCATCGTCAGGCGGCCTCGAGCGGAAACAGGAGCGTCACGCGCGTCCCCCGGCCGGGCTGGGAATCGATCTCGATGCGGCCGCCGTGGGCCCCCACGATGCGCTCGGCGATGGTCAGGCCGAGGCCGCTGCCGTTCGGCTTGCCCGAGTAGAACGGCTCGAACACGTGAGGAAGGCTCTCGGCGGAGATCCCGGACCCGGTGTCGCTGACCGCCAGCGCGACGTCGCCGTTCTGGCGGGCGACCTCGAGCGACAGGCGACCGCGCCCGTTCATCGCCTCGACGGCGTTGAGCGCCACGTTCCAGAGCACCTGGGTGACCTGATCGCGGTCGAAGGCGAAGCGCGGGACCGCCGGGTCGATCGCCACGCGCACGTCGACGCGGGGCGCGCGCGAGCGGTCCTCGCGGATCAAGGCGCTCACGTGCTGGACCACCTCGCGGATGTCCCCGGGCGCGCGCCGCGCCGCCTGGGGGCGCGCGAAGTGGAGGAAGTCGGAGAGGATACGGTTGAGCCGTCGCGCCTCGGTCCGGATCGCCGCGAGCGTCGCCGAGCGCTCGTCGGGGGTGAGCCCCGCCTCGTCGGTGAGCAGGGCGGTCGCGTTGACGATGGCCGCCAGCGGATTGCGGATCTCGTGGGCCATGCCGGCCGCGAGCTCGCCCGTGGTCGCCAGGCGCTCGGCCTCACGCAGGCGCGCGTGGAGCCGCTCGCTCTCGCTGCGGGCCCGCTCGAGCACCATGATGATCACGGCGAAAGTCGACAGGAAGTAGAGCGTGATGAAGACCCCGTGCACCGCCAGGTACATGGCCGACCCGGGGAGCGTGCTCACGAACTGCGTCGCGATGCGATGGACGCCCCAGAGCGTCAGGAGACCGGCCAGGAGCCGTTCGCCGCGAAATCTGGTGACGCGGCCCCGCGGAGGCCAGAACAACGCTCCGGCGGCGATCTGGACGGCGCCGAGGGCGGCGCCCACGACGCGCTGAGTCTCGTCGCCGCCGCCGACCCCGCTCGTGAACGCCAGGAGCACCGCGACCGCAACGCCCATCAGGATGTCCCGTCCGCGCAGTCGATAGTCCCAGCGGTGCGCGAAGGCAGCCGCCAGCGTGAAGCCGACGGCGGCGACGGTGGCCAGGTCCGTGACGAAGCTCGGATGGTCGACGTCGAGGAGGAGCACGTCGACGCACTTGAGCCCCTTGGACAGCGTGTAGGCGCCCCACGCGAGCAGCAGGTACTGAAAGAAGCGGACGCGGTGCGACGAGTAGAGGTACGCGAAGATCAGCAGCTGGATCGCGAACGCGACCGTCGAAACGAACGTCAGGATCAGCGGCACCGGCATCACCGACCTCCCCTCCAGTCTACGCCGAGGCGCAAATGGCATGCCACGCGAGCGTCGCGTGGAATCACGCGATTTTGCGACGCGCGCGTTCCACTTCGGAACATCGTTCCAATGCGGAACGTCTGGCCGAGCGCGCGATCGGTTTCAGCGTGAACCCGCGGTTTCGGCTTGGAACCGACGCTGGAGGTTGCGGCCCGCGTGTTCTCAATGATTTCGTCCGGTTCGCGTTTGGCACGTGCGCTGCTCATGGGAAGGTGGGAATGACGGCGAGCCTTTTATGAATCTTGGTTGCGTTCAAGTGGATCAGACGGAATGGAACATGCGGTCGGCTGGAGCACAGACGACCAAGGAGGACGAGACATGCATCGCACCAGCGCACTCGCAATCGCTCTTGCAACCTCGCTGATCGCCACGGTCGCCAACGCGGCGCCGCCGCTCGCGCAGATCCAGGCGCCACGCGGCCAGGAAGTCCAGGCGCCTCGCGACCGCAACCAGGACATCCAGGCGCCACGCGATCACGCCGAGGACGTGCAGGCGCCGCGCGAGCGCAACGAGGACGTCCAGGCGCCGCGCGGCCAGGAAGGACAGGCGCCGCGCGGTTGATGCGGCGGCCGGGCGAGCGGGGTTCGCGTCCTGCTCGCCCGGCGCGCAGCGCGTCGATGACTTGCTCTCCACGATCGAGCTCGCCCGCGAGAGCGGTGATGGCGCCGACGACATGTCGCGCGACATCTCCGAGCCCCGCTGTCGACCGGCCCGGTTTGTGACGCTCGAAGAAGCGCCCGTCGCCGTTTGCCTGTTTAATCGGCACGGCCGCGCGAATGGAACAGGCGCGAGTCGCTGAGAGCCGGTCGGGCGGAAGCTATTCTTGACCCGACTTAGCGCTATGCCGTCCGGTTCGTGAATCGTTGGCACGAGACCTGCTGCAAATCGAGCCGGAATCGACTCCAGGAGGCTGGGATGACGGATTGGTGGCAGGAGCTCGACGACGAAATCGTGAACTGCTTCGTTGATCAGGAGTCGATGACACCCGGCGAGGTCAGCCAGAAACTCGGCATGTCGACCGAGGCGGTGACCTCGCTGCTGGGTCGGCTCGCCCAGGAGGGGCGGATCACCATCGTAAGGGTCGCGCGGGCGACAGGCTGACGCGAGCCCCGCCGGCCGAGGCGCGCCTGCAAAGAGATGGAGGCACCTGACGCCGGCGGGGAAATTTCCCGCAGCTTCGTCGAGCTCCCGGGCCGGGGCCGCGTCTCCTACATGACGAGCGAGGGCGCCGCCGAGCGAACGACGCTTCTGATCCACGGCTCGGGCGTGAGCGCTCGATCCTGGGTTTACCAGCTTCGCGGTCTGCGGGGCGCGCTGCGGATGATGGCCGTGGATCTGCCCGGTCACGGCGAGTCTGATCCCGCGCTCGACGTGAGCGTCGAGGAGTATGCCGCGGTCGTCACCGACTTCCTGACCGTCCTGGACACCGGCCCGGTCATCGTCGCCGGGCACTCACTGGGGGGCGCGATCGCCATCGCGCTCGCCGCGAAGCGACCCGACCTCGTGAGAGGTCTGGTGCTGGTCTCGAGCTGCGTGAAGCTTCCGCCCGCCGACGGCTGGGGCGAACGACTCATTCCATATCTCCCCGGACCTCTGCGAAAGCTCCTCTTCTTCTCGACGGCGAAGAAGATCCTGTTCGCGCCGGGGGCGTCCGGCGAAGCGGTCAGGCTCGCGATGCAGGAGCTGCGTGCCTGCCGACCGCAGACGATCCTGAACGACGTGCGAGCCGCCAGGACGATGGATCTGACCGAGCCGGCGGGTCGCCTCGACGTTCCCACCCTCATCCTGGCTGGAGGCCGCGACGGGCTCATCCCGCCGGCATCGGCTCAACGCCTCCGGGAGCTGATCCGCGGGTCGCGGCTCCGCATCGCCGACGGCGCCGGCCACATGATGCTGCTGGAATCACCCGACTGGGTGAACCAGGAGTTCGTGACGTTCGCCGATTCCCTCGACAGGCTGGCGCCGTCGGCGCCGGCCGCAGGGACTCGACGCGAACGCTCGCTCGCTCGTCGTGTCCTCGACTGGTTCTCCGACATCGCGCGACGCCTGCTCCGCGACGGGCGCCGGCTCGGTGCCCTTCTGACGTAGACGGTTGCGATCCGCCCGGCGGCGCGTCGTGCGCTGATCGGGCACTCTGCCCGAACAGTCCGTCAGCGAGCCGACACCGAGAAAATTTTCTCGCCGGCGATCCCGTCGTGGGAATCGCACACGCGGGCATCGACATCAACACAGAGAAGGAGGAGGCAGGGTCTCATGTGGATCGTTCGGTTGGCGCTCCGCCGCCCTTACACCTTCGTGGTCATGGGCCTCACGATCGTATTGCTCGGCGTGTTCGCGATCGTCACCACGCCGACGGACATCTTCCCGGAGATCGACATTCCGGTCGTGTCCGTGATCTGGAACTACGAAGGCCTGTCCACCGAGGAGATGGCCTCGCGCATCACGACCTTCTCCGAGTACACGATCTCGTCGGCGGTCAGCGACGTGCGGAGCATCGAGTCGCAGACGTACCCGGGCGTCAGCGTCATCAAGATCTACTTCCAGCCGAACGTGAACGTGGAAGCGGCGCTGGCCCAGGTGACCGCGGTGTCACAGACGATCCTGCGCCGCATGCCCCCGGGCGCGGTCCCGCCCTTCATCCTGCAGTACAACGCCTCCAGCGTGCCGATCATCCAGCTCGCCCTCGGCAGCAAGACGCTCTCGGAGGCCCAGCTCTACGACTACGGCATCTACCGCATCCGTCAGCAGGTCGCGCCGATCCAGGGCATCACGCTCCCCTTGCCGTACGGCGGCAAGCCGCGGCAGGTCATGGTCGATCTCGATCCCCAGGCGCTCCTGGCGAAGTCGATCTCGGCCGCGGACGTCAACGCCGCCATGAATCTCCAGAACCTGACGCTGCCGTCCGGCAGCGTGAAGCTCGGCCCGCGCGAGTACCGGGTCGCCCTCAACAGCAGCCCCGACGCCCTGGCCGAGCTCAACGAGCTGCCCGTCAAGGTCGTCAACGGCGCCACGGTCTACCTGCGCGACGTGGCGCACGTGCGCGACGGCTTCGCGGTGCAGACCAACATGGTCCGTCAGGACGGCCGGCGGTCGGTGCTGCTCACCGTGATCAAGAAGGGCGGCGCCTCGACGCTCACGATCGTCAAGCAGCTCAAGAATCTGCTCCCGACCATCCGGGCCGCCGCGCCGCCGGGGCTCGAGGTCAAGGAGCTCTTCGACCAATCGCTCTTCGTGCGCGCCGCCATCACCGGCGTGCTGACCGAGGGCGCGATCGCGGCCTGCCTCACCGGAGTCATGATCCTGCTCTTCCTCGGGAGCTGGCGCAGCACCCTGGTCGTGGTCACCTCGATCCCGCTCTCGATCCTCACGTCGCTGGCGGTCCTGAGCGCGATCGGCCAGACCCTCAACGTGATGACGCTCGGCGGGCTGGCACTGGCCGTCGGCATCCTCGTCGACGACGCCACGGTGGAGATCGAGAACATCCACCGCAACCTGGGCCTCGGCAAGCGTCTCGTGCAGGCGATCCTCGACGGCGCCCAGCAGATCGCCACCCCCGCGTTCGTCTCGACCCTGTCGATCTGCATCGTCTTCGTGCCGGTGGTGTTCCTCACCGGCCCGGCGAGGTACCTCTTCACGCCCCTGGCCATGGCCGTCGTGTTTGCGATGCTGGCGTCGTATCTGCTCTCGCGCACGATCGTTCCGACGCTCGTGCGCTACTTGCTCCCCGCCGAGATCCAGGGCCATGCCGATGACGGCGCGGCGCGGGGCCTCTTCGCCCGCGTCCATGATGCGTTCCAGGGACGGTTCGAGCGGCTCCGGCTGGCGTACGTCCAGGCCCTCGAGAACGCCCTCGCCCGGCGCGGGCGCGTGTTCGGCGCCTTCTTGGTCGTCGTGGTGAGCGGGCTGGCGCTCCTTCCCTTCGTCGGGCGCGACTTCTTCCCGGAGGTGGACACCGGGCAGTTCCGCCTTCACGTGCGGGCGCCGGCCGGGACACGAATCGAGGAGACCGAGCTGGTGTTCGCGAGCGTCGAAGCGGCGATCCGCCGCTTGATCCCGAAGGACGAGATCGAGCTCGTGATCGACAACATCGGCCAGCCCCAGCCGATCAATCTCGCCTTCACGGACAGCGTGACCCTCGGGCCCTCGGACGGGGAGATCCTCGTCTCGCTGAATCCGGACCGCCATCAGCCGACCGCGCGCTGGATGAAGACGCTCCGGGAAACGCTCCCGCGGGAATTTCCGGGTGTCACGTTCTTTTTCCAGCCCGCCGACATGGTGGGCCAGATCTTGAACTTCGGGCTGCCGGCGCCGATCGACGTGCAGATCACGGGGTACAACCGGGCGGCGACTCACGAGGTCGCGCTCGAGATGGCCGCCCGGATGGCGCGCGTGCCGGGCGCGGTCGACGTGCACCTGCATCAGGTGGTCAACGCCCCGTCCCTCCTCGTGAACGTCGACCGCTCGCGCGCGGCCCAGCTGGGCCTCACCCAGCGGGACGTGGCGAACAGCGTGCTGGTCTCGCTCAGCTCGAGCGCGGTCGTGACCCCGAACTACTGGTCCGATCCCCGCACGGGCATCAACTATCTCGTCGCCGTGCAGACCCCGCAGAGCCGGGTCGACTCCGTCAACACGCTCATGAACACGGCGGTCACGTCGGGCACGCCCGGCCCGCTCCAGCTCCTGAGCAATCTGGCCTCGCTCGAACGACGGGAGGTCCCGGCGGTCATCAGCCACTCGAACGTGCAGCCGGCCTTCGACGTCTACGCCAACGTGCAGGAGCGGGACCTCGGCAGCGTGGCGGCCGCCGTCCAGCGGATCGCCGCCGAGCTCAGACCCAAGCTGCCGCCCGGTCACACCATCGCCGTGCGCGGCCAGGTGGAGAGCATGAACTCCGCCTTCGTCCGCCTCGGCCTCGGCCTCATCTTCGCGGTCGCGCTCGTCTACCTGCTCATGGTCGTCAACTTCCAGTCCTGGCTCGATCCGTTCATCATCATCACCGCGCTGCCGGCCGGGTTCTGCGGCATCGTGTGGATGCTCTTCGTCACCCACACCACGTTCAGCGTGCCGGCCCTCATGGGCGCCATCATGAGCGTCGGCGTCGCCACCGCGAACAGCATCCTCATGGTCACGTTCGCGAACGACCAGATGCTCGAGGGCCACGACTCGCGCAGCGCCGCCCTCGCGGCGGGCGCCACCCGCCTGCGCCCGGTGCTGATGACCGCGCTCGCCATGATCATCGGCATGCTGCCGATGTCGCTCGGTCTCGGCGAGGGCGGCGAGCAGAATGCGCCCCTGGGGCGCGCGGTGATCGGCGGCCTGGCGGTGGCCACCTTCGCCACGCTCTTCCTCGTGCCGCTCGTCTACAGCGTGCTTCGCCGCCGCGCGCCGCGGCGGGACTTTCTCGGCGATCCCGCGGCCACCGCCGCGGAAACGACGTCAACCCAGGAGTGACCGATGCCCAAGTCGCGAACGACGTGGAGCCTTCTCATCGGCGTGGTGCTGCTGGTCGCGCTGGTCGTCATCGGCGTGATGCCGCGCCTGCGCCAGAGCGCGGAGCTCGTCGCGGCCTCCACCGCGCCCGACTTCGGGCTCATATCCGTGAGCGTGGTGCCGCCCCGGCGCGCCGACGGGCCGACCGACCTCGTGCTGCCCAGCAACATCCAGGCGATCGAGGAGGCCGCCCTCTACGCCCGCACCAGCGGGTACGTCCGCGAGCGCTACGTCGACATCGGCGATCGCGTGGCGGCGGGGAAGATCCTCGCCCAGATCGACACGCCCGAGCTCGACCAGGAGCTCAGCCAGGCCCGCGCCGCCCTGGCCCAGACGCGCTCGGGCCTGGCCCAGGCCCAGGCGAGCTTCACGCAGGCGCAGGCGAACCTGACACAGTCGCGCGCGGGCCTGGATCAATCGAGGGCGAACGAGGAGTTCGCCGGCGCGACCTCGGACCGCTTCACGCGACTCGAGCGCGCGGAGCTCGTCGCCCATCAGGATGCCGACGAGAAGCGGACGGCGTTCACGGCCGCCCGCGCGGCCACGGCGGCGGCTCTGGCCAACGTCGACGCGATGCAGGCCAACCTCGGCGCCCTGGAGGCCAGCGTGGGCGCCGCGCGGGCCAACGTGGCGGCGAGCGAGGCCAACGTGCAGCGGCTGATGGCGCTCCAGTCCTTCCAGAAGCTGGAGGCGCCGTTCGCCGGGATCATCACGGCGCGCGGGATCGACCGCGGCGCGCTGATCAGCTCGGGGAGCGGCAGCGGTGCCAGCCCGCTGTTCCGGATCGCGCACGTCGAGAACCTCCGCGTCTTCGTCAACGTCCCGCAGACGTTCGTCCGCTCCATCGTGCCGGGCCAGGAGGCCCAGATCCTCGTGCCCGAGTACCCGCAGCGGGCGTTCCTCGGCCGGATCGCGAGCACCGCCGGCGCCCTCGATCCCACCTCGCGCACGCTGCTCACGGAAGTGCGCCTCCGCAACGCGGACCTGGCGCTCATGCCCGGGATGTACGCGCAGGTCAAGTTCAGCGTGGTGCCCGCGGACGCCGTGTGGGTGGTGCCCGCGACCGCGCTCATCGCGCGGGCGGCCGGGCCGCAGGTCGTCGACGTGCGCCCCGACGGCACGGTGCGCTACCTGGGCGTGCAGCTCGGCCGCGACCTCGGGCAGTCGGTCGAGATCGTCGCCGGCCTCACCGGACAGGAACGGCTCGTCGTGAGCCCACCGGACGGGCTGAAGGAAGGCATGCGCGTCACCGCCGAGCAGAGCAACCCACCGGCGAGGTCGCCAAAGGAGTAGTTGAGGTGGTCGGGCGCACCGAGTAATCTTCCGCCCGTGTCCACGCCGCGCACGATGTTCGAGAAGATCTGGGCCCGGCACGTGGTGGCCGAGGGCCCGGGCGGGCACGTCCTCCTTTATATCGACCGCCACCTGCTGCACGAGGGCACGACCGCCGCGTTCGGGCGCCTGGCCCGGAGCGGGCGGCCCGTGCGCCGCTCCGACCTCTGCTTCGCGACGGCGGATCACTACGTCCTGACCTCGGCCGGTTCACCGACCGCCGACGCCGAGACCCGGGGCATGGTCGAGGCGCTCGGGCGCCACACCGCCGACCAGCGCATCGTCTACTTCGGCGTGGGCGATCCGCGCCGCGGAATCGTGCACGTCATCGGCCCCGAGCAGGGGCTGACGCTGCCCGGCGTCACGCTCGTCTGCGGCGACTCGCACACGGCGACGCACGGGGCGTTCGGCGCGCTCGCGTTCGGGATCGGCTCGAGCGAGGTCGAGCACGTGCTGGCGACCCAGACGCTCTGGCAGAAGAAGCCCCGGACCATGCGGATCTCGGTCGAAGGCGGGCTGGAGCCCGGCGTCAACGCCAAGGACGTGATCCTGGCGATCATCGCGAAGATCGGCGCCGGTGGCGGCGTGGGGCATGCGATCGAGTACGCGGGCTCGACGATCCGCGCCATGTCCATGGACGAGCGCATGACCGTCTGCAACATGTCCATCGAGGCCGGCGCGCGCACCGGCATGGTGGCGCCGGACGAGACGACCTTCGCGTACCTCGCGGCCAGGCCCCTGGCGCCCCGGGGCGACGCCTGGGGCCTGGCACTCGCTCACTGGAAGACGCTCCCGAGCGAGCCCGGCGCCCCGTTCGATCGCGAGGTCGCGCTCGCCGCGACCGATATCGCGCCGACCGTCACCTGGGGGACCAGCCCTCAAGATGCGCTGCCCATCACGGCGCGGGTGCCCGACCCGGCGGCCGTCGGCGACCTCGGGCGTCGCGAGAGCATGGCGCGCGCGCTCGCCTACATGGGGCTCAGCCCGGGCACACCGCTCAGCGAGATCGTCGTGAATCGTGTCTTCATCGGCTCGTGCACCAACAGTCGCCTGGACGATCTGCGCGCCGCCGCGCGCGTCGCGAAGGGCCGCCGTGTGGTGGTGCCCGCGTGGATCGTGCCGGGCTCGGGGCTGATCAAGCGCGCGGCCGAGGCCGAGGGGCTCGACCGCGTGTTCGTCGACGCAGGCTTCGAGTGGCGCGAGGCGGGCTGCTCGATGTGCGTCGGCATGAACGGCGAGACGGCCGGCCCGGGCGAGCGCGTCGCGTCGACGTCCAACCGCAACTTCGAGGGGCGCCAGGGCAAGGGTGCGCGGACCCATCTCATGTCCCCCGCCATGGCGGCGGCCGCCGCCGTCACCGGGAGGCTCACCGATGTCCGCACGCTGACGGTCTAGCATGGAGCCCTTCACGCGCGTCTCCGCCGTCGCCGTGCCGATCGACCTGCCGAACGTCGACACCGATCGGGTCATTCCGGCGCGCTTTCTGCGAAAGGACCGGAGCGTTCCGGAGTACGCGAGCTTCCTCTTTCACGACGTGCGATTCGACGCCGCCGGCGCGGAGCGGCCGGAGTTCGTCCTGAATCAGGCGCCGTACCGCGGGGCCCGGATCGTGGTCGCGGCCGAGAACTTCGGCTGCGGGTCCTCGCGCGAGGCGGCGGTGTGGGCTCTCGCGGCCTACGGGGTTCGCTCGGTGATCGCGCCGAGTCTCGGCGACATCTTCCACCAGAACTGCTTCAAGAACGGCCTGCTGCCGGTGATCCTGCCGGGCGACGTCGTCGCGGCCCTTCGGCGTCAGCTCCACGACAGGCCCGGCGCCACGCTCACGGTCGAGCTCGACGGGCAGACGGTGACGGCGCCCGATGGCGCTCGCCATCGCTTCGAGGTCGACGCCTTCCGCAAGGAGATGCTCCTGAGCGGACGGGACGAGATCGGGTTGACGCTCGGCTTCGAGGCACAGATCCGCGAGTTCGAGGCGCGCCACGCCCGGGAGATGGCCTGGGCGGTGCCCCCGCGCGCGGGCACCTAATTCCAGGAGGACGAGATGGCCACGCTCAAAGTCGAGTATCCCAAGGACCTGCTGACACTCGTCGGACGCGAGCTCGGTCCGTCGGATTGGGTCACGGTCGATCAGGCGATGATCGACAAGTTTGCCGACGCCACCGGAGACCACCAGTGGATCCACGTGGACGTCGAGCGGGCGAAGCGCGAGATGCCCGGGGGCAAGACGATCGCCCACGGGTACCTCACGCTGTCGCTCGTTCCGCGGCTGGCCGCCACGCTGCTCGAGGTCACCAAGCGGAGCCGCGGCATCAACTACGGCTCGAACAAGATCCGCTTCATCTCGCCCGTTCAGGCGGGCTCGCGCATCCGCGTGCGCCAGCGCATCACCGGCGCCGAGGAAGTGGCCGGCAACGGCGTGCGGGTGAGCTCCGAGATGACGGTCGAGATCGAGGGCCAGGAGCGCCCCGCGCTGGTCGGCGAGATCATCGGCGTCCGGTACGCCTGAGATGAAGCTCGTACGGTACGGCCGACCCGGCGCCGAGCGTCCCGGCGCGATCGACGCGGACGGTAAGCTCCGCGATCTCGGACGCGTGATCAAAGACGTCACGCCGGCGGCGCTCGCGCCGGCGACCCTCCGGAAGATCCGCGCCGCCAATCTCGCGCGCCTGCCAGTCGTGCGCGGCCGCCCGCGCCTCGGCTGCCCGCTGGCGGGCATGGGCAAGATGGTCTGCATCGGGCTCAACTACACCGACCACGCGGCCGAGGTCGGCATGGCCCTCCCGAAGGAGCCGACCGTGTTCATCAAGGCGCCGAGCGCGGTCTGTGGCCCCGACGATCCCATCGTGCGCCCGCGCGGCGCGGCGAAGCTCGACTACGAGGTGGAGCTCGGCGTCGTGCTGGGGCGTGACGCGCGCTACGTCGAGGAGGCCGAGGCGCTCCGCTACGTCGCCGGCTACTGCCTCGTGAACGACGTCTCCGAGCGCGCGTTCCAGATGGAGCACGGCGGCACGACGACGAAGGGCAAGAGCGCCGACACCTTCGGTCCGACCGGCCCGTGGCTCGTCACGGCCGACGAGGCCGGCGATCCCCAGGCCATGGCGCTGTGGACGACGGTGAATGGCGAGCGCCGGCAGGACGGCAACACCGGGAAGATGATCTTCTCGGTCGCGTCCCTGATCGCCTACGTCAGCCGCTTCATGTCGCTGCGCGCCGGCGATGTGATTTCCACCGGAACGCCGGCGGGCGTGGGCCACGGCGCCAAGCCGCCCCGGTACCTGCAGCCCGGCGACGTGGTCGAGATGGGCATCACCGGCCTGGGCACGCAACGACACAAGATCGTCGAGTCCAAGTAGCGCGTCCGGGCGGTTTCACGGCGGCCGCCGACCGGGGTTTGATAGGCGTGCGTGGACGACCGGTGCTGGTGCAAGCGTGCCTGAACGGTGGCCGGCGCCGCGCCGAGCATCCGGCCGTACCGCTCTCCCCCGACGAAATCGCTCGCGACGCAGCCCGCGCGGTGGCGGCCGGCGCCGCGGCGCTCCACGTCCATCCGCGCGCCGCCGACGGCTCGGAGACGCTGGATCCGACGATATGCGACGCGGTCGTCGCCGCCGTGCGGGCGGTCTGTCCCGGCATTCCGATCGGGCTGACGACTGGGATCTGGATCGAGCCCGCCCCCGCCCGTCGTCTCGAGTTGGTGACCGCGTGGGCGGTGGCGCCCGATTTCGTCTCGGTCAACCTGTCCGAAACGGGTGTTCCCGAGCTGTGCGATCGCCTGCTCGCGCGATCGATCGGAATCGAGGCGGGGACCCACCAGCGATCCCGCACCTCTTTTTGAGCCCTCCTAGCTGTCACCCCGCCAGAGGGCCATCCGCTTGAAGCCCTCGGCGTGCTTGACGCCGGCCTCCTTGCCGTCGCGCAACGCCCACGCGCGCAAGAGCTCGTCGACCCACTCGCCCTTGCCCACCTGGGAGACGTGCGCCTTGAGCGCGGCGCACTTGAGCGCGAGCGTGTCGCCGATGTCGATGTAGGTGTCGGGCGGGATCGCGCCGCTGATGAAGACCTCCTTCACCTTGTGCGGCTCGAGACCTTCCGCCAGGAGCTCGGGGAAGATCACGCGCGTCTCCGACGAGGGGAAGACCGCGTCGAGCGCCGCGCTGGCGACCGCGCGGTGGTCCGGATGGTTCAAGTACTCGTTGCCGTACCAGCGGACCGTCGGGTCGCCGCATAGCACCACGTGCGGGCGGACGCGCCGGATCACACGCGTCAGGTCGCGCCGCAAGCCGATGGTCGGCTCGACGACGCCATCCTGGTAGCCGAGGAAAACGACGTCCTTCACGCCGAGGATCTTCGCGGCATCCCACGACTCGCGCTCGCGAATCGGGATCAGCCCCGTGTTGTCGGGCGTGTGCTCGTTGGTGCCGGAGCCGCCGGTCGTGACCAGGCAGAACACGACATCGCGTCCCTCGCGCGCCCAGCGGGCGACGCTCCCGGCGATCGTGAACTCGTTGTCGTCCGGGTGCGCCGAGATGCAGAGGATCCGCGTGAACTCGGACGAGAGCACGTGTGGCTGGCGCGCTTTGTCCGCCATCTTGCGCCCGTACCGCCTAGCCGCGCATCCCGAAGGTCGATGGCCCCGGCCGCCTGAGCGGCGCCGTCAGATTGGCGAACTCGCAGAGGAGCGGCCGCGTGTCGCGCGGGTCGACGATCTCCTCGATCCAGAAGGTCTCGGCCGAGCGGAAGGGCGAGCGGAGCTTGTTCAGGCGATCCTCGATCTCCGTCATCTTCGCCTTCCGGTCGGGTGCGGCGTCGAGGTCGGCGCGGTAGGCGGCCTCGATCCCGCCCTCGAGCGGCAAGGAGCCCCAGCGGCCCGAGGGCCACGCGTAGCGCATGCAGTAGCGGCTCTGGTTTCGATGGGCGGCACCGGCGACGCCGAACGAATTGCGAACGATCACGGCGCACCACGGGATCGTGGTCTGCCACATCGCCGACATCGCGCGGACGCCTTGCTTGATCGTCCCGCTCTTCTCGGCGTCGAGGCCGATGAGGAAGCCGGGGCAGTCCACGAGATAGACGACCGGCAAATGGAAAGTCTGCGCGATGTCGAGGAAGCGCTCGACCTTCTGGCAGGTGTCGGCCGGCCAGGCGCCACCGTAGAAGTACGGATCGCTCGCCATCAGCGCCACCGGCCAGCCGTCGAGCCGCGCGTAGCCGGTGATGACCGAGCGGCCGTAGAGCGGCGCGACCTCGAAGAACGAGCCCTGGTCGACGACCGATTCGACGATGCGACGCATCTTGTAGGGCTTGCGCGGGTCGTGCGGGATCGCCTCGAAGAGCCACGGGTCGCGGCGCTGCGGATCGTCCCCGCGCGGGCCGCGCGGCGGCACCTCGTCGATCGACGACGGGAAGTACGAGAGAAAGCGTCGCGCTCGCGCGAAGGCCTCCTCCTCGCTGTCGACGGCATCGTCGACGGCGCCCGCCTTGAGCTGGATCTCCCAGCCGCCGAGCTCGTTCTTGGTGAGCTTCTGGCCCAGGCGCTCGACCACCGGCGGCCCGGCGACGAAGAGCGCGGAGAGGTTCTTCACCATGATCGAGTAGTGCGCGGCGGCGAGGTGGGCGGCGCCGAGGCCCGCGACCGAGCCGAGACCGAGCGCCACGCGCGGAATCGTCGCCATGTTGTTGACGACCCACTCCCAGCCGTCGACACCCGGGACGTTGGCGCGGCCCGTCGTCTCGATCGTCTTCACCGAGCCGCCACCGCCCGAGCCCTCGACCAGGCGGATCAACGGCAGGCGCAGATCGTGCGCCATCCGCTCGCACTGGTTGTGCTTGCCCTTGATGGTCGCGTCGGCCGACCCGCCGCGCACGGTGAAGTCGTCGCCGCCGATCACGACCGGCCGGCCGTCGACCTCGGCGCGGCCGAACACGAAGTTCGACGGCGTGAAGGCGACCAGATCGTTGTTGGTGTTGTAGCGCGCGCTGCCGGCGATCTTGCCGATCTCGTGGAAACTGCCGGGGTCGGCGAGCTTGGCGACCCGCTCGAGGATCGTCAGGCGACCGCCGTCGTGCTGGCGCTTCACCCGCTCGGATCCGCCCAGCTGCGCGGCGAGCTCCTCACGGCGTCTCAGCTCGTCCAGCTCCTGTTGCCAATCCATGCCGGCGCCCCGCTACTCTTGCGTGCGGCGTCGATCGTCGCCGCGCTCCGGAAATCTCTGGCGCAAGAGCTCGATGAGCTTTTGCTCCTCTTTCTTCGTCAGGGCGTCGAGCCAGCTCCTGACGTCGCGGCGGTCGTCACGATCGGCGTTCTCGGACACGGCACACCTCCCCCAGGGCCTCGCCATTATACGAGAGACGCGTGACGGACTCGGCGGTGTGTTAGGTATGGAGAACCGAGCCGACCGGCTCGGAGGGAGGCCCGGCGTGGACGACATACTCATCGGGAAGGGTGAACGGCCCGTCCATCTGCTCCCCAGATACGGAAACCGTCACGGCCTGGTCGCGGGCGCCACCGGCACGGGCAAGACGATCTCGCTGATGGTGATGGCGGAAGGCTTCTCGCGCCTGGGTGTTCCGGTGTTCATGGCCGACGTGAAGGGCGACGTCGCCGGCCTGGCGATGGCGGGCACCAGCAGCGACACGATCCGTGAGCGCGTCGCCCAGATCGGCATCCAGGGCTACGCCAACGAAGCCAGCCCGGTCGTGTTCTGGGATCTGTACGGCAAAGCCGGCCATCCCGTCCGCGCGACGGTCAGCGAGGTCGGCCCGAGCCTCCTGGGTCGCATGCTCGAGATCAACGACACGCAGGAAGGCATGCTCGAGATCGCCTTCAAGCTCGCCGACGACCGTGGGCTCCTGCTGCTCGATCTCGACGACCTGCGCGCCCTTCTCGGCTTCGTCGCCGACAACCGCAAGGAGATCTCGACGAAGTATGGGCTGATCAGCACGCAGTCGATCGCCGCCATCCAGCGCGCGCTGCTCGGGCTCGAGCGCGAGGGTGGGGAAGCGCTGTTCGGCGAGCCGGCGCTCGATCTGAACGATCTGATGCGCACGGACACGAGCGGCCGCGGCATCGTCAACATCCTGGCGGCCGACCAGCTGATCCTGAAGCCCCGGCTCTACTCGAGCTTCCTCCTGTGGCTCCTGTCGGAGCTCTTCGAGAGCCTCCCGGAGGTCGGCGATCTCGAGAAGCCGAAGCTGGTGTTCTTCTTCGACGAGGCGCACCTCTTGTTCGACGACGCGCCGTCGGCGCTGCGCCAGCGCGTCGAGCAGGTCGTGCGAATCATCCGCTCCAAGGGCGTCGGTGTGTACTTCTGCTCGCAGTTCCCGGACGACGTGCCGAACGAGATCCTCGGCCAGCTCGGCAACCGGATCCAGCACGCGCTGCGCGCCTACACGCCCCGCGATCAGAAGGCGGTGCGTACCGCGGCCGAGACGTTCGTGGCCAATCCCAAGCTCAACGTCGCCAAGGTCATCGCCGAGCTCAGCGTGGGAGAGGCGCTCGTCTCGACGCTTCAGGACAAGGGCGTGCCGATGCCGGTCGAGCGCACGATCATCTGTCCGCCCCGCTGCCGGATGGGCGCGATCACGACGGAGGAGCGCGCGACCGTTCGCTCGCGGAGCCCGGTCGGCGGCAAGTACGACACCCGCGTCAATCGCGAGTCGGCGTACGAGATCCTGGGCAAGCGAAGCGTGTCGGCCGACGCGTCGGCGGCTCGGCCGAGCGCGACCCCGTCGCGAGAACAGGTTCCGGCGCCGGATCGGGCCCCGAGAAACGATCAGGCCCCGGGGCGGGAGCAGGCGGCGGCGAAGGACAAGTCCGAGCTCGGCACGCAGGTGAGCGACATCCTCTGGGGCACGAAGCGCCGCCAGGGCATGGTCGAAGCCATGGCCAAGCAGGCCGCGCGCACCGTCGGCAGCCAGATCGGTCGCCAGATTCTCCGCGGCGTGCTCGGCGGGATCCTGGGCGGATCCAGGCGATAGTGAGCGCGTTGAAGATCACGGTGTGCGAGCTCCCCGACGAGACCGCGCGCCGAGAGCGCGCGTGGGCGGACCTGGTCGGCTACCTGCGCGCGAACCCGACGGACGTCGTCGTGCTGCCGGAGATGCCGTTCTGCGAGTGGGAGATGTTCAGAAAGCGTAGCGTCGATCCCGCGGCGTGGCGCGCGGCGCTGGTCGCCCACGACACGATGATGCCGCGATTGGCCGAGCTCGAGACTCGCCTCGTCCTCTCGTCGCGCCCCGTCGAGCTGCAGGGCAAGCGTCTCAATCAGGCCTTCTCGTGGACGCGTGACGATGGATATCGGGGCTCGCGCGCCAAGTACTACCTGCCGGACGAGCCCGACGGCTGGGAGGCGAGCTGGTTCGATCGCGGCGATCGAGAATTCGCACTGCAGACCGCGGGGCCGGCCTCGCGGTCGGTGAAAGTTGGATTTCAGCTCTGTACCGAGCTGCTGTTCAGCGAGGCGTCGTGGCAAATCGGTCAGCAAGGCGGCCAGCTCATTGCAGCGCCGCGGGCGACCGGCGCACATCGCCGCTGGCCGATGGCCGCGTGCCTGGCCGCGATCATGGCCGGCTGCTTCGTCGCCTCCGCGAATCGCCGCTCGTACGACAACGACACATTCGCCGGCCTGAGCTGGCTCGTCGATCCTGAGGGCGAGATGCTGCTGGAGACCAGCGCCGATTCACCATTTCTCGCCGCCGAGATCGACCTCGCAGCCGTCGACCGCGCCCGCCAGACCTACCCCCGCAATCTAGTCATCCCCTAGCAGAGCCGCTCGGAGGGGCCGCTCAAAAGGGTCCAGATGCGAGGAGGCGCCCGAAGGTTGCGCGCGAGGCGTACTCGCTGTACGTCGAGCGCGCAGCCGAGGGCGCCGACGAAGCAGATGGGCCCTTTTCAGCGGCCCCCGCTAGATCTGCGAGTACCCGCTGCCGGGCGTCTCGACGCCCCGGCCGCGAGCACTAGAAATCCAGCCGAACTCCTGGAGAATCTGCTGGCTGTACGTCACGCGCCCCGAGACCTTCTCGAGGGGCTCCGTCGCGAGCAGGAGCGCGGCCTTCGCCATGAGCTCCGGCGGCTCGCCCCGCGGGTCGTCGATGCTCTTGACGAGACGGTGATAGACGGTGCCCGGCGTCGGCACGATCTGCGAGGGCGACACACACGTCACGGAGACGCCGTACTGATAGACCTCCGCGGCGAGGCCCTGCGAGAATCGTTCGAGTGCCGCCTTCTCCGCGCCGTAGCACGTGCCGCCGCGCGCGCCGACCGCTGGATCTGGATACGGGCCGCGTCCCGGGCCGATCGCGGCGCCCGACGAGATATTGACGATCGCGCCCGAGCGTCGCGGGATCATCTCGGCCAGAGCCAGCTGGCTCAGGACGAACGGCGCGTGGAAGTTCACGGCCCACGAGCGCAACCAGCGGTTCAGCGGGAAGTCCTTGGTAGGCAGGTAGTAGGTCAACGCCGCGTTGTTGACGAGCACGTCGATCGGGCCGTAGCTCTCGCGCGCGGCGCCGATCAGGCGCTCGCATTCGGCCGGCTCGGCGATGTTGGCGGTGAACGCCCGCGCCTCGCCGCCCGCGACGCGGATCGCCGCCACCGTGGTCTCGAGCGAGCCCGCCAGCTGGTGGTCACCCTCGCGCAACGTGCGCGCCGCGCAGATCACCCGACCCCCTTCCACCGCGAAGATCCGCGCGATCTCGGCGCCGATGCCGCGTGAGGCTCCGGTTACCACGACGACCTTGCCGTCGAGTCTTCCCATGCTTTTCGCGGATCTATCGGTCACCGGGCCGGCGGAGCGCCGTCCGGGCTCGAAAGACCGCCGCCAATCAATAGCGCCTCGCGCCGCTTCACGCAAGCGCCTTCACCCTGGCGCGGCGTAGTGATCTTCCGCGCATCCCATGAGGGAAAGGCCTGATTGTGACGGATCGTTGGCGATCGGAAACTGTTTGGAGATTCGGAGAAGCGCCAGGAGGCGTCCATGACGGTCGTGTGCGCGTGGTGCCAGCACCAGGGTCGGACGACGGTGCTCCGGGAGAAGGAGCCGTTCGACCGGCCGGTCATCTCGCACGGCATCTGCGATGAGCACGCTCGAGCGTTCCTCGCCGAGGTGAGGGAAACGCGGACGCAGCCCTGCCCCTGAATCGCTCGCGTATCCGGTAACGCCCGTCTCCCGCCCAACACCGCGCGAATCCGTCCTGGGTTTACCGCGCGAAGGTCAGGTGATCACCTGATGGGAGTGTCAGCATATGACCTCTAAAGTCACCTTGTTACAGCACACGCAGGCGACCTCGACTCACGTCGAGCATGTCGAGCGTGGCCAGGAGGGCCCGATGAATGGCAGCAAGGATGTGGCGACCGTGACGCAAGCGCGCCTCGAGACGACCGCCTCACGAATGCGCGAGCTGGTCGCGCACCTTCGCAATCAGCGCGCCCAGCTCCGTGAAGAATGGGCGCGGCTCATCACGGAGGCCAAGCTGCTGACCGCGATGACGAAGGAAGAGCTCTTCGCCGAGGCCACGTCCGTGTACGACAACTACGTGGAGGCGCTCGAGACCGGGACCTACGAGGCCCTGCAGACCTACGCGCGCAATCTCTCGGAGCGCATCATTCCGCGGGGCGTCGAGACGCACGAGGTCGTCGGCATCGTGCTCCTCCTCCGCGACGTGCTGGCCCGCTCGCTCTTCGCGACCTACCACGAGGACTTCAACAAGCTCAACCGCATCCTCGACGCCTACGAGCCCGCCGCCAACCGCATCGCGGCCACGGTCGCCGTCGGCTTCGTGCAGGAGCGTGAGCGCATCATCCGCGAGCAGCAGGAGGCGATCCGGGAGCTGTCGACCCCGGTGCTCCAGGTCCGCGAGCGGTTGCTCATCCTGCCGATCATCGGCGTCATCGACCCGCAGCGCGCCCGCCAGCTGACCGAGCAGCTGCTTCGCGGCATCCGGACGAACAGAGCCAAGGTCGTCGTGCTGGACATCACGGGTGTGCCGTACATCGACTCGCCCGTGGCGAACCACCTCGTGCAGACCGTCGAGGCGGCGCGCCTTCTCGGCGCGACCGTGATCGTCACGGGTCTGTCCCCCGAGATCGCTCAGACCCTTGTTAATATCGGAGTAGACCTGGGGAAGATGAACACGGTCGGCGACCTCCAGGGAGGCATCGAGGAGGCCGAGCGGTTGCTCGGCTACAAGGTCGTCCTGATGCAGGAGTCCATGGCGCAGTCCGCCTAAGGAGGCGAGGCGTGCAGGTCCCGATCCTCAAGCAGGGCGCCTACCTCATCGCGACGGTGCAGTCTGCGCTGACCGACGAGGATTTGAAGCAGCTGCGCGACACCCTGGTGCTGCAGGTGAGCAAGGTGCGCGCCCGGGGAGTCATCGTGGACGTCACCGCGCTCGACGTGATCGACTCGTTCGCGACCCGGACCTTGCGCGACGTGGCGTACATGATCCGGCTGCGCGGCGCGGAGACCGTCATCGTCGGCATCCAGCCGGAGGTGGCCTTCTCGATGGTCAAGCTTGGACTCACCCTGGAGGGCGTCGC
>Ga0137403_10002778_pt1 | contig 21244 bp, 20 predicted proteins | sample CZOMad2_1_16fung_FD_122057 | JGI IMG/M metagenome (GOLD analysis project Ga0137403, IMG submission 122057) | Vadose zone soil fungal communities from Angelo Coast Range Reserve, California, USA - CZOMad2_1_16fungal (Hybrid Assembly) | ecosystem: Environmental > Terrestrial > Soil > Vadose zone...
GGACTCGTGCTCAACACCGTCGTCGGCGAGCGCAGCCGCGCCTCCGAGGCGCTGGCGCAGGCCTTGAAGACCCTCAAGGAGGAGGCGATCCGGGATCCCCTGACCGATCTCTACAACCGGCGCTTCCTGCGGGACTACATGGCCCGCGAGCTGCTGCGCGCCGCGCGCGAAGGCATTCGCGTCGCCGTGATCATGATCGACCTGGACCGCTTCAAGCGGGTGAACGACACCGCGGGGCACGCCGCCGGCGATTTCGTGCTCACGGAAATCGCGACACTCCTCAAGCTCCATATCCGGGGCACGGACATCGCCTGCCGTTACGGCGGCGAGGAGTTCATGCTGGTGCTTCCCAACGCCACCCTCCAGAGCGCGCGCGTCAGGGCGGAGGCGATTTGCTCGGCGATACGGGAGGAAGGCGTCCAGCTCATGGGTGTCACGGCATCGCTCGGCGTGGCGATCTTCCCCGATCACGCCGCCGAACCCGAGTCCTTGCTCCGCGCGGCCGACAAGGCGCTCTACGACGCGAAGGGCCGGGGGCGCAACCAAGTCCGGATTTTCGCGCGCGGAACCGCCAAGATTTCCTCGCTTCGCTCCAAGACCTCCAAGCGCGCGCACGCTTGAGGCGTCCCGGTAGGGGCCGGCTTGCATCCGGAAACGGATGCTCCTAGCATTCCTCACGGCCCACACACCCGGGCCGTGTTCAAAGGGGGAGATTCCGTGCAACCTGACATTCATCTGAACTACTGGGCGATTCTCGTCGCGGTGGCCGCCACGATGGCGCTCGGCTTTCTCTGGTATGGCCCGATCTTCGGCAAGGCGTGGATGAAGGAGATGGGCATCCCGGCCGGCAGCAAGCCCGATCCAAAGGTCATGCGGCGCGGCTTGATCCTCATGTTGATCGGCTCGTTCCTCACCGTGTTCGTGCTCGCGCACATCGGCGAGGTATGGCGGCCGTCCGTGTGGAAGGCCGGAGCCGACGGCTCGGCCGCGTTTTACGGCTTTTCCACCGGCTTTTGGACATGGATCGGCTTCTACGTGCCGCTGCTCCTCGGCGCCGTCGCCTGGGAAAACAAGTCCTGGAAGCTGTTCGGAATCAACGCCGCCCACTATTTCGTGATGCTCCAGTTGGTCGCGATGATCCTGGCGTTCTGGCGCTGAGGGTCGGCTCTACTCGTGGGTGAAATCCAGCCGCGTATCGACGAGCACGCCGAAAAGCTTGATCGGATCGCGGCGCGGGATTTCCAGCGGCGGTAGCTCCTCCGCTTCGATCGCGACGCCCATCTCGGTGGCGAGGTCCATCAGGGTCTCCGAGAGCACGAACTCGCCCGCGCGCGCGCGGTGAAGGAGGCGATTGGCGATGCTCACGCAATCGCCGAACACGAAGAGCTGCTCGGGCGTCGGGCTCTCTTTCGCGAACCCGACCACCGCGTCCCCGCAATGCAGCCCCATCGACACCGCCGCCCGAATGCCGAAGTCGCGGTGCCACGCTTCGGCGAGGGTCGCGAATCCGGCTTGGATCTCCTGCGCCGTCTCGACCGCGTGCTGAGCGTCGTCCTGCCCGGTGAAGGTCGCCATCACGGTGTCGCTGAGAATGTCCACCACGGCGCCTTCGTGCGCCTCGACCGCCTTGGATATCAAGGACACGAATTCGCCCACGCGCGCGAGCACGATTGCCGGATCGAGCATGTCCGACATGCCCGTAAACCCGCGCATCTCGGCGAACAGAATCACCAGCGGAGAGCGTTCGGGCTTGTCCGCTTCGCTAGCCGCCACCTTCTATTCTCCCCTCTCCCAACCGACGCGTTCCCGCCATGCCAGCCAGGGCCGACTGCGCAAAGGTGGGAATTCTACACAGGCCACGCAAAACGGTCGCCGCGCCCGGGGTGCACGCCGCCTCAGCGCCGCGGGCTCTCCTCGAATCCCGCGTAAGGCCCGGCCGCATACACGATTTTTCCCCCGACCATGGTCAGAAGCGACTCGATCCTGCCGATGTCCTCGAGCGGCGCTTTCATGTAGTCCTTGGACAAGACCGCGAGATCGGCGAGCTTGCCCACGACCAGCGAACCGCGCTTGTCCTCGTCGCGCGCAAACCACGCGCTGCCCAGCGTGTACATGCGCAGCGCCTCCTCGCGCGTCGGGGCCTCTTCCGGTCCACGCAAGAGCGTGCCGGCGACGGTCTTGCCGTCGAGCATCCAGCGCAGGGCAACGAACGGATTGTAGGAGGCCACGCGGTGCGCATCGGTGCCCGCCCCGACATTCACGCCGATCCTGAGCGCGGTCCTGAGCGGGGGCGCGCGGCGGGCGGCCTCGGCGCCTTTTTCCTTCTGGAAACGCTCGCCGTCGAAGTACATCGCATCCTGCATGGCCCAGCCCACGCCGAGCGCCTTCATGCGCTCGAGTGTCGCTGCCGATGCGTCGTTGAGATGCGCGATGGCCCAGCGCAGGCCCTTGATCGGCGATTCCCTGTCGACACGCTCGAAGATGTCGAGCAACTGTCCGACGGAGCGGTCGTTGTGCCAATGCATGTTGAGAGACATGCGGCGCTCGGCCGCCCATTTTGCGATCTCGTAGAACTGCGCCTTGTCCGCTTCGGACGGATTGTCGTTGTTGTACATGCCCCAAGCGACGTTCTCGCCGATTCCGTTGAAGCGCAGCATCTCGTCTCCCATGCCCATCGGCAGGAGCTGCGTGAGATTGCGGTAGTCTTCGAGCTCGGAGCCGCGTTTCTGCGCGAACACGGTGTAGACGACGCGCACGGTGAGGGCCTTGTCCTGCCACAGCTTGAACAGCGCCTGATAGTCGCGCGGAGCCATGCCGAATCCGCCCGGGTCGACCACGCCGGTGAGCGCGAGGCGGTTGAGCTCCCTGAAGAACGCACGCGTGCCCGCCACCCTTTGTTCGAAGCTCGGGGACGGAAGCCGCGAGAAGAGCGCGGTGATCGTCGCCGTGTCTCCGCTGATGCCGCCCGTCTTTTTTCCGTCGGCGTCTTCGTCGAGCTTGCCGCGCGGCCCTACATCGGCATCGGTCGCGATATTGAGCGCCTTGAACGCCGCGGGCGTCATCAGCGCCCAGGCGTAAAAGAGCTGCACGTAGGCGGGGTGTTCCCCCGCCACGGCCGCTAGCTCGCTCTGCGTCGGCCGCCGCTTCTCCCGGAACTGTTCCGGGGTCCAGCCCCCCGCGACGATGATCCAGTCGCCGGGCTTCGCGGTGCGCGCCGCGTCGCGGACCCGGCCGAGCGCCTCCTCGAGGCTGGAGGTACCGATCCAGTTCACCTCAACGCTGTAGGAGAGCGCCGCGCGGATCGCATGGATGTGAGAGTCGATAAGGCCGGGGATCACCGTGCGTCCGCGAAGGTCCACCACGCGCGTCTTGCGCCCGGCAAGCTCCATGATTTCCGTGGACCGGCCGAGCGCCGCGATCCTGCCTTCACTCACCGCCATCGCCTCGCGGATAGAGGAGCGCTCGTCCAGGGTCAGGATCTTGCCGTGAAGGAGGATGAGATCCGCAGTCTGAGCCCTGCCCGGCCCCGCCATGGCGAGGCCCAAGGCGGCTAAAGCGGAAAGACCGATGACTCTCGCAATGGGATTCGTCAACTAGGCCTCTTCCGAATATGCATATTATTCGAATGTCATTAGCTCAAGCCGTGGGGCGGAGTATAATTTTTTTATCCCCGCGAGTTCAACGGGAATCGTCAACTCAGGACCGGAAACGCGCGATCGCGGCGAACGGGCGTTTCCGACCCGCTACCGAGACGGAGGCTGAAAATGGCAGTTCGCATAGGCGACGAAGCGCCGGACTTCACGGCGGAAACCACCGAGGGAAAGATCCGTTTCCACGAATGGATCGGGGACAAATGGGCGATCCTGTTCTCGCACCCCAAGGACTTCACGCCCGTGTGCACCACCGAGCTCGGGTACATGGCGAAGTTGAAGCCCGAATTCGACAAGAGGAACACCAAGATCATCGGCCTTTCAATCGATCCGGTGAGCGACCACAACAAGTGGGCGAGCGACATCAAGGAGACTCAGGGCACCGCGGTCAACTATCCGATGATCGGCGACCCCGACCTGCACGTCGCGAAGCTCTACGACATGATCCATCCCAACGCGAGCGGCGGCAAGCGCACCGCGGCGGACAACGCCACGATCCGCTCGGTGTTCATCATCGGCCCGGACAAGAAAGTGAAGGCGATGCTCGTCTATCCGATGAGCGCGGGCCGCAATTTCGACGAGGTCCTGCGCCTGCTCGATGCGCTGCAATTGAACGCCAAATACGCGGTGGCGACGCCGGTGAACTGGAAGCCGGGCCAGGACGTGATCATACCGACCTCGGTGTCCGACGAGGAGGCGAAGAAAAAGTACCCGCAGGGCTTCAAAACTCATAAGCCGTATCTGCGGACCGTTGCACAACCCAAGTAAGTTGAAACGGACGCGTAGCGCCGTTTCAACCGCGCGCGATCGAACGGGCACAAGAGTGCCGTTCATCGCGCGATCCTTTGCATGAATGAGGACAGGAATCCAGCCGCGTCGGCCGGAACGCTGAAGCTCGGCGATCTCAGCGTCAACCGCATGGGTTTCGGCGCAATGCGCGTGACCACCGACGGCGGAGACATCTGGGGCCCGCCGGCCGATCCGCGTACCGCAAAGCTGCTGCTGCATCGGGCGCTTGAGCTCGGCATCAATTTCTTCGACACCGCCGACAGCTACGGGCCGCACGCCTCCGAATCCTTCATCGCGGAAACCCTGTATCCCTACCCCGCGGGCCTGGTCATCGGCACCAAAGGAGGGATCGTGCGCCCGACCAGGCGCCGCTGGGATCCGGACGGCCGGCCCGAGCAGCTGCGCCGGGCATTGGACGGAAGCCTGAAGCGCTTGAGGCTCGAGCGCATCGACCTCTATCAGCTTCACTCTCCGGATCCCCAGGTGCCCTTCGCCGATTCTGTGGGCACACTGGCGGAGGCCCGGCGTGCCGGCAAGATCCGGCACCTGGGACTCTCCAACGTCGACCTGAAGCAACTGGAAACTGCGCGCCGGATCACGCCCATCGCCTCGGTGCAGAACCAATACAATCTGGAGAACCGGAAATCGGAAGACGTGCTCAAGGCCTGCGAGCGGCTCGGCGTCGCCTTCATTCCGTGGTATCCGCTCGGCGACGGAGCGGCGCTCGATTCACGCCGCGTGAAGCAGGTGGCCAAAGGGCTCGGCGCACCTCCCGCGCAGGTGGCGCTCGCGTGGCTGCTTGCGCATTCGCCGGTCATGCTCCCGATACCCGGCACGGCCTCGATCGCGCATTTGGAGGAAAATACGGCGGCCGCGACCTTGAAGCTGTCACCGGAAGATCTTGCCGCGCTCAACTGAAAAAGGACGGAGGAACTCCAATGCAGCGTATCGCGATGTTTCTGGCCATCCTCGGCGTCGGTACGGTGGCCGTTGTGACCGGTGGGTGCAAGAGCCCGCCGACTCAGTCGGAGATGACGGCCTACGAATACGGCCCGCGCCCGGACAATTACGAGAAGCTCATCCGCGATTACCTTTTCAATAAACTTCTCGATCCCGGCAACGCCATCGTGGAGTTCAAGGCCGGTCCCACGCAGCTCTTCCAGCAGGAAACGACGCTGCGCCCGCTTCGATACGGCTGGGGCGTGTGCGTATGGATCAACGACAGGAACACGCGCGGCGCCTACGACGGCCCCTATCCGATGGTGTTTTTCATCCGCGACGGAAAAATCGTCGCGGTGAACGGCGGGTCGGACGACAATATCATCGGCTGGCGCTACGCGCGCACCGGGTGCAACGAATTGGGCGCGCCGTTCGTGACGCCCTGACCGACCGGCCCGTGCGCGTCCTGATGGGGATCCTCGCCGCGACCGCCCTGGCTTGGGTCGCCGGCTGCCAATCCCAACTCCTGTCGCGCGAACAGCTGGCGGCGCTCGACTACGGCCCGCGCCCCGAGGGCTACGAAAAGATCGTCCGCGACTACCTGAGAACCCGCCTTATGGAACCCGATTTCGCGCTGGTCGAGTTCAAGGCCGGGCCCGCGCCCCTCTACCAGAAGGACACGGTGTTGCGCGAGCGCCAATACGGCTGGGCCGTGTGCGTGATGATCAACGACAAGGCTCCACGCGGAGTCTATGAGGGGTTCTACCCGATGGTCCTCTACATTCGCGAAGGAAAGGTCGTCGCCGCAAACGGGGACGGACTGGAACGAGCCGCGGGAGTGCGCTATGCGCACTCCCAATGCGGGGAGCTGGGCTACGAGGTGCCCGTGACAGGAGAATTCGGAAAATGAAAATCGCCCTGAACGCGTGCGCGGCGCTGTTGCTCGCCGCAGCAACCCAGATCCACGCCCAGGACTACCCCAGGGACCGGTGACGCTCGTCATTCCGCTCGCACCCGGGGACGCGACCGACACTTCCGCCCGCGCCATCGCCGACGAGCTCTCGCGCGAGCTCAAGGTGGCGATCATCCCCGTCAACCGGCCCGGCGCGGGCGGCGCGCTCGGCACCGACCTGGTCGTCAAGGCAAAGCCCGACGGCTACACCATCATCCTCACCAACAACGCGTCGCTTGTCTTCCGTTCGATCCTCGATTCCAAAACAGCGAGCTACAACCCGCTTACCGACCTCACGCCTTTGGGGCTCGCGATGCGCTCGCCGACCATCCTCGCGGTGCGCGGCGACGCGCCCTACAAGACTCTCGGCCAAATGGCGGAGCACGCGAAAAAGAACCCGGGGAGCGTGCGCATCGGCACCGCCGGGGCGGGATCGGTGGGCGATTTCTGCGTGCTGACGCTCAATTCGCTCACCGGGGCGGGGCTCACTACGGTGCCGTTCACCGGCGCCTCGCCCGCGGTCACCGCCCTCTTGGGCGGGCACGTCGAAGGCGTCGTCCTCGCGCTCGGCACGATGACCGGCCATCTGAGAAGCGGAACGCTGCGGGGCATCGTCATCTCGAGCAAGTATCCGGATTTTCCGGACATCCCCACGCTGCCGGAGCTCGGCTACTCGGAACAGCTCTTCGGGGTCTGGGTGGGATTTTTCGCGCCGGCAGGCGTGCCGGCCGAAGTCACGCGAACGCTGGTTCCGGCGCTGGAGCGCGCCATCAAGTCCCCGGCCATCGGCGCGAAGTTGAAGCCGCTCGGAATGCTCATGGAATATTCGCCGCCGGAGAAGCTGCTCGCGGAAATCCGCGACGAGCACGCGCGCGTGCGGGGGCTCGCCCGCAAGGCCGGTCTGCTCAACTGAAACCCGGTCAGGGCAGCTGGATCTTGCCGCCGCCGCCCAGGGGGCCTTGCGGAACGACGATCGAGGAACTCGCCTGGCGGCGCAGCTCCTGCAGTTCGTGCACGGTGCGGTCGATCGCATCCTTGGCAAGCGACCCGAACTTCTCGGCGGCCTCGCCGAGGGAATCCGCGCCGATCTCGAACGCTATGGGAATCGAGCCGGCGGGGGTCATGATCTGGGTCTCGCCGACGTAGAGGACGGTCCGCGATGCGTCCGGTTTTCCGTCTTTCGCGACGGGGGTCAAGCGACGGATCGTCCCGATGCGCCGGTCCGTGAAAATTTCCTCGAGATAGAGCTTGTCCGGCTCGAGCTTCAGCTCGGAGGACTTGAGTTCGGACGTGGCCATGCCTTTCGCTCCGCAAGCCTAAAGGCTGCGAGCTTGGGCCCCGCGTGCTCCGGCGTCAAGAGGCCGGATCAATCGTGTTTCTTCCCGAGCTCCGTGCCGGCGAGTTTCTCCCAGTGCCGCACCACGGCGGTGTGATCCGGCCCCGGGCCCAATGCCGCCTGCGCTTCGGTCCAGGCTTCGAGGCACGCCTCGGCGAGCGGAGCGGGCGAACCGGTCGAGCGCGCGACCTCGAGCGCGGTCTTCAGGTCCTTCACCATCAGATCGAGCGAGAAGCCCGAGTCGAACGCGCGCGACAGGATGAACTGATGGAACTTGTTGAGGGTCGAATTGTTCATCCCGGTCGACGCGTTGAGGATGTCCACGACGTTTCCCGGATCCAGGCCGAAGCGCTGGGCGGCAAGCACGCCTTCGGCCGCGGCGACGAGTCCCGCCGCCGACACATAGTTGTTGATTGCCTTCATCGCGTGCCCCGAGCCGAGCGGCCCGGTCAGGAAAATCTGCCTGCCCATCGACTCGAGGATCGGCCGGCAGCGGGCGATGCTGTGCGCGTCGCCGCCCACCATGATCGAGAGCGTCGCGTCCCGCGCTTTCCTCACGCCCCCCGATACCGGCGCGTCGAGCATCGCAACGCCGCGCTCGGCGAGCCGCGTCCCGAGCTCGCGCGTGCCCAGCGGAGAAGACGAGCTCATGTCGATCAGCACGCTGCCGCGGGACAGGCCCGCGACCAGACAATCTCCGGTCCCACCGGAGCCGAACACCACCGCGCGCACGGCATTCCCGTCGGGAAGCATCGTGATCACCGCCTCGCAGCGCTCGGCTGTAGCCTTGAGCGACCCCGGCGCCTCGGCTCCGGTGCTCTCGCACGCGCGCCTGAGCGTACCCGGATTCGCGTCGTGCGCCGCGATGCCGTATCCCGCGCCCGAAAGCTTGCTTGCCATCGGATGACCCATCTGCCCGAGCCCGACAAAGCCGATGCGGGCCGGGGGGACGATCGAGGGTGAATTCACCGACGCACTCTGCATCGCGTCATGCCGTCCGGGCAGCTCAATGGCTCTCGTCGGCGAACTTGTAGCGGCCCTTCCCGGCGCGCTTGGCCTCGTACATGGCGCGATCGGCTTCTATGAGCAATTCGTCGGCGAGTCGTTCCCGGGCTGAGGCGAGGTCGCTGCAGGCGATGCCGATGCTGGCGCCGACCCGCAGCCCGTGTTCGGCGAACATGTCGATCTCTGCGATCGCCGCCAAAACCGTTTCGGCAACGGCAACTGCATCGGACTTGCCATGGGCCAGTTCCATGAGGATCACGAACTCGTCGCCGCCGACCCTTGCAAAGGTGTCCGCCTGGCGAACCCGGCGTCCCACGCGCTCGGCGATCTCCTGAAGCAACCGGTCCCCCGCCTCGTGGCCGAGCGTGTCGTTGACCGATTTGAAGCCGTCGATGTCGAAAAGAAGCAGCGCGACCTGGCGTCCGCTCCTCGCCGCCGCGGCGAGCATCTGCGCCAGACGTTCACGGAAGTAAGGCCTGTTGGGGAGCTTGGTCAGCTGATCCTGCCACGCAAGCCGCGAGACTTCCTCGATTTTCTCCGCCAAAAGGCGGTTCGCGCGCGCAATCCTCCCGAGGAGATTCGAAGCATTGACGGTATTTGCAATCAGACCGAAGATGATCGTGGCACCGAAGAGCGGGTACTCCTTCCAGTAGGGGCTCGCGGCGAGGTTCCAGACCATGCCGAGAATCGCGATGGCCGTCGCGAGAAACAGGTAGTGACGCCCGAAGCGCAGACCCCATCCCACCGTCGTGAGGAAAAGGAACCCTACGTAGGCGGCGAAACCGCCCCCGAAGTACGCGATGGTGGTCCCCACGAGGTTGTCCATCAGGAGCGCGAAACCCCGCCTTGCGTGCGTCGGTGCAGGACGCTTGTAAGCGAGCACCAGATAGGCAAACGCGTACAGCGGGAACACGATCGCCGTGCCGACGATGCCGTCGGGAAGACTGGCGAAGCGTCCCATCACGAGGAAGCCGCCGAGTCCTATGACAGTGCAGATCACGCGCGTCTTCGCCTGGCTCAGCTCGATGCCGCCGGCCGTATCCGAGCCCAGCCAGTGCCCGAGCGGCAAAAACCGGTCCAGAAATCCCCCGCGTCGAGCCGAAACTTCGGCGGAAGCCGCGTCCATGTATTCCCTCTATCTACCGGTACGGGTGCGCATTGGGCGCCCGAAGCGCGCCCGCGTCAAGTGCGCGCGACATTCGCCGTTCCCACCATGCGCGGCAGCGTTTCTCCTATCGCGCTGCGAAGCACCGCGTCTGCGATGCCGTCGAACGGCGTGGCTTCCGCGTTGACGATCACCACGCGCGCGCCCGCGTTCTTCGCGGCGGGTACCGCGCCCGCGATCGGATAGACCTGCAGGCTCGTTCCGACTGAAATGAGCAGATCCGCCTCCGCCGCCGCCTGCATCGCGCGGTCGATCACCTCCGGCACGAGCGCCTGCCCAAACGAGATGGTATCGCTTTTCAGGATGCCGCCACAGCGCGCGCAGGGCGGATCGGATTCGCCCGAGCGAACGCGCTCGAGGGCCGCTCGCATCGGTCCTTTCCAGCCGCACGATAGGCACACCACGTCGTGCACGGTGCCGTGCACTTCGATCACGCGCCCGGGCGAGTTGCCCGCCTTCTGATGGAGTCCGTCGATGTTCTGCGTGATAAGCGCGTGCAATTTGCCGCTCCGCTCGAGTGCGACAATCGCCGCGTGGCCCGCGTTCGGCCGCGCCGTCCACGCCGGATGCGCAAGGCGCGACTGCCAGGATTTCCTTCGGATCTCGGTATCGGCGACGTAGTAACGGATGTTGGAGAGCTTCTCCGCCTGCGGATCCTTCGTCCACACCCCTTGAGGCCCGCGAAAATCCGGAATCCCCGAATCGGTGGATATTCCGGCACCGGTGAGGACGACGACGCGTTTCGCTTCCTCGACCCAGGCCCGGACGGAATCGATCATTCGCTGGATCGACCTTTAGGTGCTCTAGCTTTTCCCGCCGTGTCCCGGTTTTTCCCTGCGGCCGGGCGGCTTGCCTTCGACGACTTCCAGCGCCGGGCGCGCGACACGATACCCGTTGCGGCCGGCTCGCTTGGCCTCGTAGAGAACGGCGTCGGCCTGTTTCATCAGCTCCTCGCCGCTCGTGCCGCCTCGGGTGAAAGCGATGCCGATGCTGGTCGTGGCGCGCAGCGTTTTCGCGTCGACGTGGAATTCCCTGCGCATCGCGTCGATGATCTTTTCGGCGATCGCGCGGGCATCTCCTTCTTCGCGCACGTCTTCGAGCAGGATGATGAACTCGTCCCCGCCCGCGCGCGCCACCGTGTCGGTTTCGCGCACGCACGCGTTGAGGCGCTCGGCAAATGCCTTGAGCAGCGCGTCTCCGGCCGCATGCCCGAGCGCGTCGTTGATTTCCTTGAAACGGTCGAGATCGAGGTAGAAAAGCGAGATCAATTGCTGGTTTCTGCGCGCGCGAGCGAGCGCCTGCTCGAGCCGGTCGCCGAGGAGATTGCGGTTGGGCAGGCCGGTAAGGCCGTCGTGTTGCGCCGCGCGTTCCAGCTGCGCCCGGCTCTCGGCAAGGTCGGCCTCCGCGCGCTTGCGCTCGGTCACGTCGGCGTTCGTGCCGATCAGGCGCACGGCGCGGCCGTCGCGATGGTCACGCGCGGTGACCTGCCCGTGACTCTGGATCCAGATCCATCTCCCGTCGTTCTTCCTGACGCGATGCTCGACCCGGTAGTAGGGCGTCACCCCCTTGAGCGCATCGCGGATCAGAGCATCGAGCTGAGCGGTGTCCTCCGGATGCACCAGCTCCGTGAGCGCGGCGAACGTGGTATGAGTGGAGGCGGGTTTCCCGCCCAACATGACCGCCCACTGATCGCTCAGGAAAACTTCGCCGGTCGCGATGTTCCAGTCGAACAACGCGAGCTGCGAGCCTTCCAGCGCGAGGCTCAGTTGCTGTTCGCTCTCGCGCAACATCCGGTCGGAATGCTTGAGCGCGGTTACGTCGCTCGCGAGTATGAAGAATCCCGCGACGCTGCCGTCGCCGCGCACATCCGGAACGTAACGCGTGTGGATGTGCCGCTCCGACCCGGCCAACGCGGGAGGCAGCTCGAAGCCGGCCTCCTTGCCTGAAAGCGCCTGGCGAATATGCGGCTCCCGCGACGCATAGGCCGTTTCTCCCAGAACTTCGCGCATGGTGCGCCCCAGCATCCTTTCGGGAGTCACGCCAAACCATTCGCCGTAGGTGGCATTCGCATAGCGGTAACGCAACTCCGAGTCCACGTAGGAGATCAAGGCAGGAGTGTTGTCGGTGATCATGCGAAGGCGATGTTCGCTTTCGCGCGATGCCGCCTCGGCATTCGCCCGCTCCCGCATCAGTGCGTTGAATTCGGCAGCGAGATCGCCGATTTCGTCGCCCTTTGGAACCAGAACCTCGGGGACCGCGCTCGGGTTAGTGCGGCCGCGGCGAATGGTCTGGTGCAAGTCGAGCAGCGGCCTGAGCAGGGATCGCACGGCGAACCAGATGAGCGGCGCAAGCAGCAGGGCCAGAACCACCATGAACTGAATGATCTGCTTCTGAGTTTCGGCAAACGGTGTATACGCCTCCTCGATCGGAAGCACGGCCACCAGCACCCACGGGACGCTCTGCAGTGACTTGTAGCTGAAGAGCGCGCGCAAGCCGCGGCTTCCGACGCTTTCCTCGGCGCCTTCCGCACCGGCCACCGCGTGGTCGAAGAACGGAGAAGCGCCCGGAACCGGGCCTTCCGTCATGATGCGATCCTTGTCGGAGGACATGACGATCAAGCGGTCCTTGGTAAACAGCGAAAAGGAGCCGGTCTTGCCGACGCGCGTTCGCCCGATGTTGCCGAGAAAATTCGAACGAAACAGATTGAGCGTGCCGGCCAGAACGCCGACGACCTCGCCGCGCGGCCCGAATATGGGCGCTCCCAGGACCACCTGCGGCTCCCCGTTGAGGCGGGCGCGGTGCGGCGGCGACACGAGCGGTCGGCCGCCGTCGAGCACACCCCGGATCCAGGGACGGTCGCTCAGATTTATCGTTTCCCGTCCCTTGTCGTAAGGCACCGCCGCAATGAATTTTCCGTCCGCGGCGATCACCGAGAGCGCGTCGAACTCACTCTGCAATCCCGGCCGGTTCTCGATGTTCTTCTGCATCGCGCCGGGGCGGCCGAATTGTTCGGCGGGCAGGATCTTCGCCAGACTGGCGAGCGCGTTGAGACGCAACATCAGGGTCTGGTCTATGTCGTCGGCGACGCGCGATACGAGCGTGAATTGCTGGGATTCCAGAACCTGCCGCAGTTCGACCTTGAAAAGGCTCAGCTGGACCGCGGAGACGAGCGCTAGCAGCGCGAGCAGTGCCGCCGTGGCGATCAGGGTGACTTTCGATTTGATGCTCGTCGGTTTCACGCCGGCTCTCCCGGGCGATTCAGTCCCGCAGCTTGAACCGCTGTATCTTTCCCGTCGCGGTCTTCGGCAACTCGGGGAGAAACTCGATCCAGCGCGGGTACTTGTAGGGCGCGAGCTTGTCCTTGACGTGCTGCTGCAGCTCGGCTTTCAGGGCGTCGCTTCCGGAGTTGCCCTGCTTGAGAACGACAAAGGCTTTGGGCTTGATGAGCTTGCTCTCGTCTTCGGCGCCGACCACCGCCGCTTCGAGCACGGCTTCATGCGTGATGAGAGCGGCTTCGACCTCGGCGGGCGAGACGTAGATGCCCGAGACCTTCAGCATGTCGTCGGAGCGCCCGCCGTATACGTAGTACCCGTCCCTGTCCAGGCTGTACTTGTCACCGCTCTTCGTCCAGCCTCCCATGAAAGTGCTGCGGCTTTTCTCGTGATTGTTCCAGTAGCAGGCGGCGCTCGTCGGCCCGCTGATCTGCAGCTCTCCCATCTCGCCCTGCTTTGCCGGGTTGCCGCGCTCGTCCACCAGGCGCAGCTCGTAGCCCGGCACCGGCTTGCCCGTGGTGCCATAGCGCAGGTCGCCCGGCCGGTTGGAGAGGAAGATGTGCAGCATCTCGGTCGACCCGATTCCGTCCAGGATCTCCAGCCCGGTCCTCTCCTTCCAGCTCTTCGCGATCTGCGGCGGGAGGGCCTCCCCGGCCGAGACGCACAGCCGCAGCCCCATGTTCTCCCTTTTCGGGAAGTCGGGACTCGCGAGCATCGCAGCATAGAGCGTCGGCACTCCGTAGAAAATCGTCGGTTTCTTTTCCGTGAGCCGCTTGAACACGGACGCAGGCGTCGGGCGTTCGGGCATCAGAACCGCAGTGGCGCCGGCCGCGAGCGTAAAGGAGAGCGAGTTGCCGAGGCCGTACGCGAAAAAGAGCTTTGCCGCGGAGAAGACGACATCGCTTTCCTGGTACCCGAGGACCGCCTTGGAGTAGAGCTCCGCCGTGAGGATCACGCTCGAATGAACGTGAACCGTACCCTTCGGCATGCCGGTCGAGCCGGAGGAATACAGCCAGAAGCAGGCATCGTCGGACGTGGTCGGTGCGGGCGCGAGCCCGGCTTTTCCCTTCGCCAGCACGTCTCTGAACGCGGTGTGGCCCTGAGCGCCGCTCCCGGAGACGATGACGTGCTTGAGGAAGGCGAGCTTTGGAACGAGGGGGGCGAACTGCGGCAACAGCTGCTCCGATACGATGAGCGCCTTCGCGCGGCTGTCGGAGAGCATGTACTCGTAATCTTTCGGGGTGAGCAGGGTATTCACCGCGATCGGAACGATGCCCGCCTTGATCGCGCCGAGAAACGCCGTGGGAAAGTCGATCGTGTCGGTGAGCGCGAGCAGCACGCGATGTTCCATCTCCAGGCCCATCGCCTGCAGCCCCGACCCGAAGCGGTCCACGCGCTCGGCGAGCTCCCCGAACGTGTATTGGCCCGCGTCGTCGACGTAGGCGATCTTGGCGGCGCGGCCCGCTGCGAGGTTGCGCTCGACGAGGTCGTAGGCGGCGTTGTAGTCGCGCGGAATCCTGACGACGGGCGGGCTGACCGAATGATCGGCGGTGCTGCGCGAGGACACGCGTTCTCCCGATGGATTTGAGCCCGCTTCCCCGGCCTTCGGCGCGGAGGGAAAGCTTTGCGCGGCCATTCTATGCTCAGCGCGCACGCCGCGCACGCGGTGGACGTTTGGGAGCAGAATATCGGTCCCGAGGACCCGTGTAAGGAGGTCGGCCATGGGACCAAAAAATCGAGTGGAGTTGGAAGGACTGGAGGCGGTTGCGGGAAACGGGCTGCTTGACCGCCGTGCTTTCCTGCGCGGCGGCGCCGCGTTCGCCGCGGCCGCGACGGGCTATACGGTCGCCCGGTCCGCGGGAGCGGCCCCGCTCGCGGACGACCCATGGAGCCTCGTGCCCGGCGCGATCTCGCCGCCTTACGAGCAGCGGTCGCGCTTCGAGGCAAAGGTGGCGCGCACGCTCAGCAATCCGAAGGGCGAGACCCGCACTTCGCACGCGCGCACTCCGCATCACCTGCTGAACGGGACGTTCACGCCGAACGGCCTGCATTTCACGATCGTGCACTCCGGCACCCCGGACATCGACCCGGACAAGCACCGGCTGGTGATCCACGGCCTGGTGAAGCGGCCCCTCGCCTTCACGCTCGAGGCGCTCGCGCGCTACCCGATGGTGTCGCGCATGACCTTCGTCGAGTGCGGGGGCAACAGCGCGCCGATGTTTTCCAAGGAGCCGATCCAGGCAAGCGTGCAGGCGCTGCACGGCCTCGCGTCTTGCGCCGAATGGACCGGTGTTCCGCTTTCGACCCTGCTCGAGGAGACCGGAATCGATCCCAGGGCGAAGTGGCTCATCGCCGAAGGCGCCGATTCGCTCGCCTTGAGCCGCAGCGTCCCGCTCACCAAGGCCCTGGACGACGCCATGATCGCGCTATACCAGAACGGCGAGCGGCTTATGCCCGGCAACGGCTATCCGATGCGCCTTTTGCTCCCGGGCTGGGAAGGCAATATGAACGTAAAATTCCTGCGCCGGTTGAAACTCGTCGAGCAGCCTGCCATGAGCTATTACGAGACCCGGACCTACTCGCAGATTCTGCCGGGCGGAAAAGCGTACCGGTTCTATTTCGTGCAGGAAGTGAAGTCCTTCATCACCCACCCCTCGCCGGGGCTGGCGCTGAAGGGGCCCGGATACTACGAGATCTCCGGCATCGCCTATTCGGGCAACGGCCGGATTTCCAAGGTGATGGTTTCGGCCGACGGCGGCCAGAGCTGGGCACAGGCGGCGCTGCAGGCGCCGGCGCTCTCCAAGGCCTTTACCCGGTTCCGCATGCCCTGGCGCTGGGACGGCGGCCCTGCCGTATTGCAAAGCCGCGCCTGGGACGAGGGCGGCAACGTGCAGCCGACCCGCGCCCAGTTCGTGGCCCAGCGCGGCGAGACCCAGAAGGTCCCGAACGTGCTGGCCTTCCCGAACCAGCACTACAACAGCCTCACGAGCTGGGCGATCGACGGCAAAGGGGAGGTGAAACATGTCTACGCATAAACTTCCCACCATGGTTCTCGCCCTCGGTCTCTGTTCGGGCGCAGCCTTCTCCGCAGGGCCGAATCTCGGGACGCCGCTCGAGCCGGCCGACATCGCCGCCTGGGACATCAGCATCCAACCCGACGGCACGGGCCTGCCGATCGGCGGCGGCACGCCCGCCCAGGGCGCGCGCATCTTCGCGCAGAAGTGCGCCCTGTGCCACGGGGAGAGCGGCAAGGGCGGGCCATTTGCCGCCTTGGTCGGCGGCGCTCCGCTCAGCACCGGCATCGATACGCCGAAGACGATCGCCAACTTCTGGGGCTATTCCACGACCGTCTTCGACTTCATCCGGCGGGCGATGCCTTGGCAGCAACCGCGCTCGCTCACCGACAACGAAGTCTATGCGCTCACCGCCTACATCCTCGCGGCGAACAAGCTGATCGGCGAGGACGACTCGATGAACGCCGAAACGCTTCCCAAGGTACGCATGCCCAACCGTGACGGATTCATCATCCGTTTTCCGGACAAGATTTAGCGGGCGGTATTGCTAAAGCTGTCGCGATAGAGCTACTCGGTATCGTGGTCGAGCTACAGGCTGTCACCAGCGCTCACTTGCGGGCGCCGCCGAATAATATTATCTTCCGTGCGGACTTTGGTGGGGCCGACACGCCTACCGGTCCAAGGGGAGAAACCGTGCCGAGGAACGACGCCCGCGTCGGGTCGTCGTTCGGCCTATGGAATATCAGATCTCGACCGAAAACGGTTTTATCAAGGCGGAGTTGCTCGAGCGGGAAACCGCCGACGAGACACGGCGGTTTCTTCAGTCCGTAGTGCTGGCCAGCGTCAATCACCGGTGCTCGCGCGTTCTCGTAAGTGTGCGCCTGTCGAAGCCCCTGTTCACCATCGAAAGGAACGGGGTTTTGAGGACCCTCAAGAGGATCGCGTCGGACCCGACCCACAAAATCGCCCTTCTCGGCGATACCGTGGAACTCGGCATGTCCCACGATTACGTCTCATTGCTCGGCCGCCAGCAGGGAATCTGTCTTCGCAGCTTTCACAGGGAGGCGGAAGCCGTCGAGTGGCTGAAAGACCGCCGCCGGGACGACGAACGCCGGCAACTCGGGCAAATCGTCGCGCCGCAGTTGGAGCGGCGAGAGGGCGAGCGCCGCGAAACCCAGGAAGTGATCGGCCCTGAACGGGCCGGTGAAGTGATCAGCCCAAAATGAAAAGGCCGCCCGAAAGCGGCCGTGTCGCCTGATCCGTCAGCGGCTCAACGCATCGCGAGGCGCGGAAAATTCGACCTGCGGTAAGACAGCAGCGTCAATTTTTTGACGCTCGTACCTCTCTGCCATCCTGCGCAGCACGAGTCGGAACCAGCGAAATTGGTCATCTGGAACCGAGGAAACGACCTCCATAAGGCGCGAATCACAGCCTTCCTGAAAGGATTGCAGCCCTGCGCGGGCGTCAGCGATCCTGAGCGCCCCGGCCAAACGCTCGGGCGCAATGAGATTGAGGCACTGCATAGCTTCAAGGTAGCGGACGGCCATGATTTCACCGCAGCAAGAACCATGCCCTGCCCCCTCCCGATCAATAACCGATCGCTGCGCCGTCGCTCCTCGGATCGGCGCCGCCTGCGCGCATGCCCGACACCGGATCGATCGCGATGCCGTGCGCGTGGCCGGCGAGCTCGCAGAAATCCGGCCAGCGATTTGCCGCGTGTCCCCGCCGCTCGAGCTCCTTCACGGTCGCCTCGGGGAAACGCCCTTCGATGTTGAGCAGATCGCGCGGGTCGCCGATGTTGAAGCGTCCCGAGAGCCAGCGCGGCATCTCGAGCGCCTGCTGGATGTCGAGGCCGAAATCGACGAGATTCACGTAGCTTTGCAGGTGGATCTGCGGCTGGCCGTCGGCGCCCATGCAGCCGAGAATCTGCGAAAGGCGGCCGTCCTTGAGCGCGATCGACGCGATCAGGGTGTGCATCGGGCGCTTGCCCGGCTGCAGGCGGTTGGGATGCAGCGGATCGAGCGAGAAGTAAGCCGAGCGGTTTTGCAGCACGACGCCGGTGTCGCCCGCGACCACGCCTGAACCGAACGTGAAGTAAAGGCTCTGGATCAGCGCGGCGGCATTGCCTTCGGAGTCGACCGCACCCACGAACACGGTATCTCCGGCGAGCGTGCCGTAGGAGGGAACGAGATCCCAAGGCAGCGCCCGATCAGAGCGGATAAGGCGACGGCGCTTATCCGCATACGGCTTCGAGATCAGCCGCTCGACCGGGACCGGCTGGAACTCCGGGTCGGCGAGCAGCCTGTCGCGGTCGTGGTAGGCGATCTGTTTCGCCTGCACCAGCAGGTGAACGAGCTCGGCACCGAGCGGATCCATCTTGCCGATCTCGTGGGGCTCGACGAGGTTGAGCATCTCCAGCACCGTAAAACCCTGGGTCGGCGGGGGCGTCTCGAAGATCTCGACGCCACGGTAGGTGCCCCGGAGCGGCTCGCCCCAGCTTGCCCGCTGCCCCATGAAGTCCTCTTCCCCGAAGAATCCGCCCCCCGCACGGGAAAAGCTCGCGAGCGAACGTGCCGTGTCACCCGAATAGAAACCTTCGTGCCCGTCCGAAGCGATCCGTTCGAGCACCCGCGCGAGGCCACGGTTCCAGAGTCGGTCGCCTGCACGCGGCGCTACGCCGTCCGGAACGAAGACCGCTAGCGCGTGCGCGTTCAGTGCGTTCTCGCCTGCGCACATCTCGATCCAGCGCGCGAGCCTTCCCGTCACCGGGTATCCCTCTCGCGCATATTCGATGGCCGCGGCAAGGTCGCGCGACAGGGGCAGCCAGCCATACTCTTCGTGCGCCGCGCACCAGCTCGCCACCGCCCCTGGAACGGTCAGCGTCGCGGGAAGAAATCCGCGCAGCGGGATTTCTTTCATGCCGCGCGAGCGAAACCAGTCGATACTCGCGCTCTTCGCCGCGCGCCCGCCGCCGTTCAAGTGGCGCACGCGGCGCGCTTCCGCGTCGTAGATCAGCCAGAACGCATCGCCGCCGACGCTCGTCATGTGCGGGTAGAGCACCGAAAGCGCGGCGCCGGTCGCGATCGCGGCGTCCACCGCCGAACCGCCGGCACGCAGTGCTTCGACACCCGCGGAAGAGGCGAGCGAGTGTGGCGAGACGACCATGCCCCGCGACGCTATTGTCGGAGGCCTGCCGGTGTGGATAGGAAACACGGCGCGTTCAGGCTCGCGGCGAACCAGCCAGCAGGCGCATCACCGCCGCCATGCGCGTCTCCACGCCGAGCTTCTCGAAAACGTGCTCGAAATGCTTTTCGACCGTGCGCGGGCTCATGTCGAGGATCGCGCCGATTTCCGCGTTGGTCTTGCCTGCCGCGGCCCACTGCAGGACTTCGCGCTCGCGCCGGGTGAGAGCCCCGCCCACGGCGGACGTCGGAAAATCTGCCTCGACTGCAAGGCTGACGAACAGCAGAAAGCCGCCGCTGCTCGCCGGGTTGGACACGAGCCGCACGCGCAGCGCCTTCCCGCTTCGCCCGACCGTGAGCGAGCCGCTCGCCGGGGCGCCGGCGAGATTTTCCGTTCCGTCCAGCCGCTCCTCCAGCCAGCGGTCGAGGGCATCGGGCAGCCGCGCCCCTTCGCCGCCCTTCCAATGCGGCCAGCAGGCCTCGATGCGCTCCCGCGTGGCGTCGGAGGCGCGCACCACGCGGCGCTCGCCATCCAGCTCGATCGCGCTCCAGCCGCCCGGGGCGGCGAGCGCGTCGAGCTGCGTCAGCAGCGAGCGCGTGCGCTCCTGCGACAGCGCCTGGCCGAAGAGCGCGGCGAGCTGCGGACGCAGCACGTCGAGCGCGTCGCGCTCGGCTTCGTCGAAATCGCGGCGCTTGCGGTTGAAGACGAAGCTCACCAGAAAACGCCGGTCCACGTACAGCGGCAGCGCCATCACGTGATCGATGCCGACGCAGCGGTAGTAGTCGTTGTAGAGGGGCGTGCGCCGGAACTGCGAGGGCGATAGCGAATCGCTGATGCGGTGCGTGGTCCCGCCCGGCGTCTTCGAGTGGTAGAGCACCAGCGGGTGCTCGTGGAAGTGCGCGTCGAACGACGCCCGCTCGCCTGCGGAAAAGGCCCGGTTGGGTGTGCTGAACACCGTGCGGCGGCCGCGCGCGAGGTCGCAGATGCTAAGCGTGGTCACTTCGGAGGCGACCAGGCGCGGCAGCCGGTCCAGCCCCGAGCTGGCGAAGCTCTCCAGGCTCCAGGCTTCGGCCGCGATCTCGTTCAGCAGCTTCAGACCCTGCTCGGCGATGCGTCCCGCAAGGGTTGCCATGGACTCCCCGTAACGTGCGCGACTACGTGGAAACACGTATGGCGCGGTCGTGCCCTTCGAGCGGAGTATAGGCCGCACCTGCCGGGAGCGTAAATGTTTCACCGGCGGACAAGTGAACGTGAAGGCCCTGATTTAGGGGAGCACGAGGGGATGTGTCCCCTCGTTTGTTGAACCCTCAAGGAGGCGACATGAACGCACCCGCACCGCGCAGCAACGTTCTGAAAGGCACGCAGATCAGCTGCATGCTCCCGGTCATCGATCTGGAGCGCGCGCGCCGCTTCTACGGCGAGCAACTCGGCCTAGAGCCCGTCGGCGCCAAGGCCAGCGGCAAATTCGTATACCGCTGCGGCGGAACCGAGGTCGCGCTCTTCCCGAAGCCGGGCGGCACCAAGGCCACGCACTCGACGCTGAGCTTCCAGGTCAAGGACATCGTCGCCGCGATCCGCGCGCTCGAGGCGCGCGGTGTCGTGTTCGCCGACTACGACCTGCCGGGCTTCAAGACGGTCGACCATGTCGCCGTGCTCGGCTCGGAAAAGGCCGCGTGGTTCCAGGACCCGGAAGGCAACACCCTCTGCATTCACGAAGATATCTCTTAGCAAGCTAGATGCATGTCAACGCGAAGCCGGCGCAGCCGGTGGTCTTCTCGAAGGAGTAGCGCCATGAACGACGCAACATCCCCGGCGTATCACGCGGGCATGCGAGCGCTGCAGGACCGCTTCGACACGCGCCGCCTCGCCGACCGGCTCGAGGAGAAACTGGAGCGCCGGGCCTTCAGCGGAGAAGACCGCGCGTTCATCGAAAGCCGCC
>Ga0137403_10002779_pt1 | contig 21238 bp, 37 predicted proteins | sample CZOMad2_1_16fung_FD_122057 | JGI IMG/M metagenome (GOLD analysis project Ga0137403, IMG submission 122057) | Vadose zone soil fungal communities from Angelo Coast Range Reserve, California, USA - CZOMad2_1_16fungal (Hybrid Assembly) | ecosystem: Environmental > Terrestrial > Soil > Vadose zone...
ATCAATCTTTGCAGTTGTCAAGGGGATAGGATGCCCGGAGTACCCCCCTCCCTTCCATTTCCGGCTCGGCTGGGAGTTTCGAATTGAAACCGCTGTGCAAGCGGTAAACTTCGCCGGGAATCAATCTTTGCAGTTGTCAAGGGGATAGGATGCCCGGAGTACCCCCCTCCCTTCCATTTCCGGCTCGGCTGGGAGTCTTTCAGTGGGGCCATCGGCGAGGGCGGTAAGGTGGGCAGGGAATCTTTCCTTGCCATCTGCCGTATAGTGAGCTAGGATTACGGATAAGGAGATAGGGATGGCTGAGAAATGGAGTCGCGTAGAGAGTATCAAGAGAGCAATTCAAAACGCCTACGAAAGTGGGCTTGAAGAGGGTATTAGAAATAAGAGTACAGAGCTTAGTCTAAGGGAGCAGGCTCGTCTTTCGTCTAGGTATGTAGACAGAAATTTGAAGCCGCTCTCCCCCATCGCCAACGCCAACGCGAATTAAGGGAAGCTTCTCAACCAAACTCAGGTAAGATTGAGCATGAAACAAGACGCTGTAAAAGACTGGCACGACCGACGCCTCCAAATCGCAGATACTGGCTGTGAGGCGCTAATCTCAATTCAAGACATTCTGGAATCTGACCTTTCAGAGGCAGAGCAAATGTCTGAAATCAAACGAGTTACGACAATCGCAGCCAATCAAATGGCCGCAATTCTAATCAAAAAGCCATGAAACCCCTATTCCTGGCCGCAGTCCTCCTACTGGCCTGCGGACCCTCATTCACCGCGGAGTCTCTAAATGTTGAAACAGAGCCGCCCGCTCTTGGCGGGTATAGTGGAGAGCTGGAAAGAACTGGAACGTCAGGCGTATCAGGCAGCCCGAGTGGAGGATCGGCAGGCAGTAGCACTCTCGGAATGGCAGGCAGCCCTTCGGGAGCTGGGACGGGCGGAGAACTTGCTATGGCTGGCGGACCAGCAATGGTTCAGGGAGGAGCGCCTGCAATTGAGCCAGCCAAATGCCTCGCCGGATTCCAAGGGCTAGATTGCGCTAGAGTTTGCGTAAACGCCCAAGCTTGCAACGATAATCAGATGTGTCAGGACTGCCAATCGGTGCTATCCTGCTATGTGAGCAAAAATTCTCTTGACGGATGCTCAAACTTTACGGACACTGGCATCTATCTGGCGCAAGCCGCTGAAAGGAATTGTTGCAAATGAATGACCAAATCGTAACATCTGGCAAATCGAAGTCCGCTCTTTCCCTCTTGCTCGAGGAATTGAGTAAGTCAAAGGCCAAAATCAACGAAACTGACAAAAAGGCAATCACTGCTGCTTTCAAAACTAGCATGGGGGAGCGTGCTAAATTGCAGGCTGCTCTGGATGCCTTTGACGCCAAGTCTGATGAGACCGCGATCAAGATGGTTCGTTGCTACGGAGCGACGCATGTGATGATTGGAGGCATACGCTATGTCCCCACCTCTCGCGGCGAACGGATCTACTACAAGCGAATGGGCGACCAGTCCGACGTAGTCGAGCTCTGAAAGACACGGACCAAGAGTAGGACAGGTCAGAGAGGGGTTCGATTCCCCTCCCTACTCCCAAGTGATTTTCGATTTATCTTCCGACGTTCCAAGCCGCCCAATCTGGTGGCTATGCACTTTTGGCCAACGCCAAGTCCACGTCCTAGAACGGCTGTGGATTGACGCCAGAAAACAAGCATCCCTAGTTATTGGCTGCCTACCGGAGAGCGTTCATGCCGAGCCAGACACGCGAACAACGAGAGACAGTAGCCAATCTTGAGTTTTCGCGCTCACAGCGAATTGATGCTGTGCTCGAGGACTTCATCCGCAAAGACCACCCTGTCTTCATTTGCTACAGTGAGGGCCCCCTCCCCTTTATCGCTAGTTGTGCCGGCTTAGAGGGGCGAGGAGATTCGCGCCGTGAAGCCGAAGCTCAGTTAGCTCAAAAACTTACTTGCGGGTAAGTAACTCGTTCAGCTTCCACTCAGTTTCCCGCTCTCTCTGTGCCCGTTCAGCCTCAGCCTGAACGAAGTCCGCACGGAGGGCCGCCACTGCCTCTGTCAATCGTCTGACAGCCAGCTCTTGTGCCTCGGGCAGCGGCGCTGAGTGATGTCCTGCAATTGCCGCTGCAACGCCCACAATCACAGCAACCGCAAAGTGGCTAGAGAACGTCAGCGCGAACCCTCTTCCCTTGATGAGTCTGACAGTGGCCTCATCGGACAGGATTTCCGGGGTCGGTGGCTCCGAGGGCACCCATACCCCCATGACCTTTTTGGGGGTCATGCCTCTTTGTAAGTCTTGACTTTGAGGATTGTCGCCTGACGCTCTGTTTTTGTTGGCATTGTTGGCATGGTTGGGAGCTTATCTCATAAAGAGTAGCTTGGCAATCAAAGCCACTGTGATAGCAGCGGTCGGAAACCAAGCTTGGAATAGCTTGATTCGGCGAATTTCAGCCTTGATTTTCGGAATCTCTGAACTCGCCAATAGCGCCGAATCGGCAACTCGCATGCAATGGATTTTCAAATCCCGCATTTCTTCATAGAGTTGCGTCATAGGGTCCTTTCCGTCAACCGGCGTCTTGTCATCGTCTTTCACGGTGCAATCCTAAACGCTATCTCGGCGGTGCGAGGGTCGGTGAGCCAGTCAGGGATGCCCTGAGTTTTCATGTACTCGTTGACATGCTCATGATTTCGTGTTGCCGAAGTGTGAAGCGGTTCTGGATGATGCCGCCCTCTCACTTCGTTCCCATGGCGCAGCGCCATTAATAAGCTTGTTCGCCGCACATCTAAGCTGCGCTCGCAAAATAGCTTGCAGCGGAGATGTGTGTCCTCGCCCCCATAGCCGATGATACTCTCATCATAGCCTTTAACAGCCCAGAAGTGGCTTAGGTCCAATGCGATGAATCCGCAAAGGTCTAATAGGTCTGTGCCATCAGCCCGTTGGGCGGCTAAGACCATTGATTGAGATTCAATGAGTCCGTCGAGCTCCTTTTTGAGCCCCGGCTGGACCATTGTATCGGCGTCCAGGAAGCAGATTTTTCGAGTCTTGACCTGCCCCGCGCCAAAGTTTCGAGCCCGAGCAGCATAAAAGTGCTCTTCGCCGAATTTGAAGAGCACCTGCGCTCCCTGCTTTGCTGCCCAATAGCCAGTGTCTTGTGGACACGACCAGTCCACCACAATGACAGAGTCGAACTCCTCGAGCATTAGTGGCAGTGTCACCTCGAGATGCTCTCTTCTGCCCATGCATGTGGTGACCGCAGTAATCATTAGAGGGCCGATTCAGCCGCCAGAATTTCGCCCGTCTTGAGCAGGGCCTCTGCCACGTTTTCACCCGCCAACACCCGCTCCCCAAAGAGCCGAATAGCCCGAGCAGCAAGAGGGATTTCTAGCAAGCTCTCAAACACGGCCTCGGCCGCCAGCACGTCAGAATCTAGGGACATGATTTCTCAATCTCCGAGTAGCAGTCATCCTTGGTCTTGAGGCCCTTAGCCACATCTTGACGACACTGCAAGGTAACCTGCGCGGTGTTGGGCGGGCAGCCCTGCACATGACAGTCAGTGAGAAGCAGCGCCAAAAGAAAATACTTCATAGCGGCCTCTGGTTGACTGAGAATTTCTGAGTGGCCACTCCGAAGCGAGCGAACAACTCGGCCGCCTTGGGAGGCATAAAGGGCAAGTGAGCTAGCACAGTGCTAATCAAACTGAGCGCACCAAGCAGCTCAGCAGCGTTAGTGATAGTAATATATTTCATGTTGAGAAATTCACATTGAAGGACCGCATATCAGTCTTCAGTTGGGCGAGCTTCTCGGGACTGCCAATCGCTCCGAGCTGTCCGGTTTGAGAGAATGAGTAGTTGACTGGCGAAATCTCAAGCACCCCACCAGTCGAAATCAGGCTGACAATGTAATTGCCCTGCCCAAGTTTGGTAATCGAATAAACGCGATTGCCGACGGTCGCTGTCTGCACATTGCCCGTATTCATCGTCGCAGCCTTAGCCACGCCGCTGGTCATGAACGCAATGATGCCAGTCACGAGGATGGCAGGTACGAGCCACTTGGGAGTCTTAGACTTTGCCATCATCGTCCTTTAGATACCGGTCTGCGGCTGCGAGGACTTCGGAGAGTTCCCCAGAAGATGAGGGCTCCCAGTCCGGTGATAGGAAGCCAGAGACTAAAGGGTGGGCCGCTATGGTCTCCCCAATCGTGGGAGGAGTAAGACTGAGCAGCACGGGCCAATTCAAGTGCTTGGTAAGAATATCGTAATTGGTCTTTACGGCTGACAGATACTTATCCGGAGCTCGCTCGAAATACCGATTATCATGCTGAGCGTAGACTGCGCTGCGCATGTCACCATTCGCAATCGCCGCTCGCACATTGGCTTTCAAAAGAACTTTCGCAACGTCAGCGGCTCCCTCAACACTTGAGGCATAGCGCTTGAATATCCCCTTATAAGGATTGCCGTGAGCGTCATGGTCTAAATGCGGAAAGCTCCCCGCACTGCCAACACCCTGGACTGCGCCCCAATTGTTGGAACCAGCCCCCTCGTTACCAATCAAACCCAAATCTTGAGTCTGCTTCTCAAACAACGAGCCGGGAACTGGAACGGAAGACCAGCCAAGTCCAAAGAACCCTTCGCCTCGTGCAACCGCCAAGAGGTATTGCTGCTCGCCGGGAGTTAGACCCGGGAGCTGCTGGACTGTGTGTAGGGCGTCGGAGTCGGCGCTCATGTCCCAAGTACCTCAACATACTCTACAGAAGCCACTATTCTCGAATTGACAGTCAATAGCCCGCCTATATTGAACGTCAATCGCAATTCATTGGGATTAACACCGCTTGGAACGAGCGTTGCCCCAACGAATCCCGCTCCTATGATGATTGGCGCGACTACAGCCGTAACCGCCGACACAGTCACATTGCCCGCACTAGTCACCGCAACCAAAAACTCTAGATGATAATAGGCAGCTTGCCGCGCAGCTGCTCCTAGCCCCATAACCGTGGCAGTGGCTCTAACAGTAACACCGTAGACTGTCGACGGGCGCAACGTAATTGGCGCCTGCAAAATGCCAAGCTGAAGTGCTACCGATTCGCCGGGTAAGGCGCCGGGAGTGCTGCCTTTGACCACCGAGCGGCGATATTGTGCGTCACCCGCGGCACCGAACGCGCCGCCAGCATGAGCAAAGTCGGAGTCTAGCCATGCGTTCGACTGCCCGCCAGTAGCACTTGAGTTATTGCCTGTGGCGACCGATTGAAAACACTCCGCATGAGAAGCGGTGCCGAGCGCAACACAAGCGTTGCCCTCTGAATGGGAGCCATCTGCGTTGGCCGTCGTAGTGAGACCTTCGGCATGAGCCGATGAACCAACCGCGGAACAATTAGATCCTTCCGCGTGGGCAGCAACGCCGGCAGAGTTTGCACTTAATCCTTCAGCATGAGACGCGCGACCATTGGCAGTGCTGTTCTGTCCCTCAGCGTGGCTCTGCAATCCGTTAGCGTGAGTATTGCTGCCCTCCGCATGACCGTTATCGCCCGCGGCACCCGTCGTGCATCCTGTGCCCTCTACATGCGAGGAAATCCCCTGAGCAAGCCCGTTCTGCCCCTCGCTATGAGAATTCGCGCCTCGGGATTCTGTACCATTGCCTTCAGCGTGCGAGTTTGCGCCGGAAGCAGTCGTGTTCAGATTTTCTGCACATGCGAATAGACCGCTAGTGACAGTGCCGCTCTTCGCACAGCCGGCCGCGCCTAATAGAGTATTGAGCGCATCTTTTACAGTGACTCCGGTCACCGTAGAATCATTATTCACTTGGCTAGCAAGCTCTGGCCCCGCGCCACTAGCGTCTATAAGCCCGGTCGCATTCAAGCCAGTATAAAGCGACGCCAAGCTATTGACGATTGGCTTTCCTACGGCCGGTCCGCCACCATAGAATCGTAATTGCGGAGTACCCCCTGCGTCCCGGATTTCGATGGTCTCACCTCCGGGGCCAATTGAAGTGCGAAGCCGCATTACGCCGTGCGCTCCGCCTAAAGATTGGCTAGCTTGTATATTCAAGTCACCAATCCCCGTCACATCTATCATTACATCGGCGTTAGTTGCGGAGACCAACTTCACACCTCCCACGGTGCTACCTCCACTTCCGCCGGCAATAACTACATCACCCCCAAGGCCAGTGCTTGCTACGCCTCCCTGAATTTCCACATTGCCCGCATTGTTAGCGCCGGTGTTAGTTCCGCCCAATACTCTGGCAATACCCGCATCAAATGCGCCGGCAGACGAGCCACCTTGAAGAATTGCGAGCCCTGCAAAGGGCCCCGCAGTACCATCTCCCCCTTGCACCCGAACCTGGCCCGGCCCTCCACCAGTGCTGGCAGCCCCCTGAATTAAAATCTCATCGTCACCCGGCACGCTCTGAATACTAGAACCCAGACCGCCAGAGTGCTCAATGATTATCGGCGTAGACCCAGTCGTATTTCCAGCAGCGAGCACTTGAGCCAATGTCGGAGTAGCCGGAGGACCGCCACCGGAACCGCCCCCTTCATACCTTGCCATTACGCCGACTCCATCAACTCAACAAACCAGTCCACATTAGTAAACACTATCGTAGACAGCGCAGCCACACTGTTCGGCTCAGCAGAAACAGTAAAGCCATTGGGCACTGTGATGATTGGCAGTGCGTCCGTCTCTACGAACCCATCCACACCTTGACTCGCCACGACCCCCCAAGACTTCAATGTCTGCCCAGCCAAAACCTGCAAAGTCGCAGTGCCGTTGCTCGCACGGTAGGTATACCGTTCATTGACTCGAGTGACACCAATTGGTGCTGTAAAACAACGGCTAGAAGAAAGCACCACCTCCGCAGTCTCCGGAGTAACGCCTTCCCCAACATCTACCGCCGAAACGTCCACTGCCCAACTGGTGGCGCCAGGACACACAGCGCCGCCAATCATTCGGGTCAGAGGCCCACTAGCCCCACCAATGTTCGGAGGAGAGCTATAGAATATACCAACTTGGTAAATCCCCTCTCCAATCATCGCCTTGACGAGAAAGCGATAGCGAACCACATCGTCCGCGTTCTGGCTGAAGAAAATAGCCAGCCCTTCGCCTGCCTCGCAACCATCAAACGTCGCGTGCTGAACTCCCAGCTTGGAGTTGATTCTCATCAGCCACCTTGCGGGATTGGCACCGAGATTTGTTGATTCACAGCCGCATTCAGAAAACAGAAGTTCCTACCGAATCGGCCCGGCACTTGCTGGCCAAAACTGAGAGCGGCTTTCTCAGTCATGTTCAGAATGTGGATGCTGCCCGAGGTGATGAAGACATTGAACCCAGGCAGTCGATTCACCAGAACCACAACACCTGCGCTTGGATTGGTCACGTCCCAACCGCCTAATTGAGCCGCCAATGCCACCTGAGTCGCCGTCGCCGCTTGCGCCGCAGTGCCACCACCAGACACGAGAGGAATCACCCCCGCACCAGGCGAGCCACCATAGACATAGGTAAACTGAGTGACCGTGTTGAACTCAGCCGCATTGCTGTCCGGCACATTGATGACGCTATTGTTCTCCGGTGCAGCAGAGAACGTCAAAGTCAAAACCTCTTTGGTCGGAGAACCAATCGAGGATGATTTGGCAGCGTTCAGCGAGCCGCTGAACGCCTTGTACCGGATGGCGCCTTTCAAAAAGGCCAATGTTGCATTGGTGTAACCAGCGGGCATGATGAATCTAGCGAGAGCCATTAGAGCACCTCGACAAAGAAGGCCAAAGACACTGCTTGGTCTGGGAAGATGGGAGTGCCTTGCGTGAAGCGCTTCCAGCGAAATTGCACGTCCATTACTGGACGTTCATTCGTAACCTCAATCTCTAAGTCTCGGAACAAGGTGTTCAGCGCATTGAGCGTGACGAATCCTTGACCGCGTTGAGCCTGGGAAGTTTGCCCGACTTGTGCTGTGTACTTGCGCTTCTGATTGAAGTCCAGAAGAATCATGATGTCATCGAGAGTCGGCTGGACTAGGCCGCCAGTTGGCGGTACCCCCGAGATTGACGGATACATTCCGACAAGCTTGCAAGGACCCGGAAAATCCATCGCAATGGTCTCAGAGGTTTCTTGAGTCCCTAGCAGTGAGCCTTGCAGCTCCCAAGTGTCATTCGCCGCTGGCTTCAGCCGCGGAACGTGAATTGCGTTTTTGAACATGCCATCCATTTGAGTAACTCCAAATCAAAAAGAAAAAGCCGCTAACTGGGAGGAAAGGGGGGACTCACCAGTTAGCGGCCTAGGACGAGTTTGCTAGCGCTAACTAGTCTCTCAGTTTGCGCTCGGCAGGTCGACGGCAAGACCAAACAATCGCATCGTCACTTCCATCCAGATGGTGGTTGGAAGCGCGTCTGCCGCTTGGCCAGAACCAGTCACGTACGGCACGATGCCGTTGATTGGAACCACCAACTGACGCTGAATCGTCAGATTGGCAGTGAACTCAGAGTCCGGCTGTCCAGCTCGGCGCCAGAGATAGCCTTCCGGAATGCGGTAGATGTTGGAATTCTCCGGAACGCCGTTCGCACGCAGCATGCTCTTGGCCGAGCCGCACGGCATGACATTGACCGTACCAATCTTTTCCGTGCGCTTCCGATCAAACAGAAAGTCCACGGAAATCAGGTCAATCAACGCCTGAAAGGGACCGTTCTCCAAATTGAACGGACTCTGAAACTGCGGCGGCATGTTGATTGCGGCCGGGTCGTAGACAGGGAGATTACCCTTCAGCGAATCCACCACATCGGGGTCTACCGGAGTGCCAACGCCGGCATACAGATTTCCTTGACCAGCTGCGTAGGCAACGCGGAGACTGCGAGCGTAGAAGCCAACACCCTCAATCACGAAGTCTTCGGCACCATTGGTTCGGGAGCCTTCGCCCTGGTTCGTGTCCGCCTCAGTAGCTCGCACATTGCCTGCACCACCAAGAAAAATCTGGTCACCAACTCCGTAGTTGAACAGAGTGAGAACTTGATTCTTTCGGGCTACCGCGTAGGCAACGCCGGGAGCGGTGCCAGTCGCCGAGTCGACCACGTCAAACTGAAAAACACCAGTCGACTGATACGGGATTGTGCGGCACGTGATTGGCTCTCCAGATTTCTCGTACTGGGCCAGAAGGAGTTTGCGCTGAGTGCTAAATCCGAGTTGCATGTTCTATAGTCCTTGTTTGAGTTGACTCTGTTGTCTCAATCTTTAGGACCAGTCTCTAACCCCAAGAAAGTTCAGTACGCTGCCATCTCGTAAGCGTCAGAGTACGACCCAGTTGAATTGGGCTCCATTTCCCCGATGTTGTGAGATTGCAGAAGCATCCCTACATCGCCGGATTGCACCAGCATGCCAGTATCCTCTTCTACGCCAGCAGTGCCAGCGGCGGGAGGAGTCGCAGCATGCTGGGCTTTGTCCAGCTCATACACGGTAGCCGCGGCATAGCCTCCCGCGCCAACCAGCGCAGCTCCGACAGAGCCAAGTTTCTTGCTCTTTTTGAGTACGTGGCCGATGACCACAAAACCAATTGGCGCCGCGAGTGGATGGTTTTGCAAGAAAGGCATCTTTTCAGCTAGAATTCGATGTAAGTAAAAGACACCTACGCCTGCACCACCCTGCAAACCAGTTTGCGGAAGGCCCTTAGTCACTCCCTTGAGCATCGCTTTCATGTTCATTTTCTCCTAGAAAGTAACTCCCAATTCCGAGAGCAACCGTTGTTCCTGCTATGACTAGATGTTGTACTTGAATTCTCTTGCCGAGAATAGTGACGGTTCGTTCGATTGAGGCGATTGGGTCTGCACTCAGATTGCCATGTATTGAATCAAGCTGCCTTTGGCGGCGGATTGCTTGCGGCCTTTGCCACTCTCGAGCCATAGAAGCCACCTCCAATCAAACCAATTGCTACAGAAACCAGCATATGCTTCTTGAACATGAGTTTGCCCACGATTACGCCGGCTAACGTTCCAACACCCACATATGCCCCAACTGTGCCTGTGGCATCTAAAGCATCCGCAGGATTAAGAGCCCTTTTAAGGTGAGCCCAGTAATCGCTTCCTATGGCGCCCGTGTCCCTGCGCGCGATTGTAATCGTTGGATTCATCATGGCGATTTTGGAGCGTTAGCCATAGCAGTGCCAATTGCCCCGCCAAATAAACCAAGACCAATCATCCAACCAACTGAAGGCCCATACTTGCCGTCAGTCGACAAAGCGGCGAACAACACGCCGCCCAAAGTGGCAATAACAGGAAGCGATAACTTCGGGATGTCCGAAAGAGCTCCCACATCTCTGCCCGAAGAGACTATAATAGTCGGATTCACGCCAACACCGCCCCCGCTATCCCGCCAACAATTGCGCCGGGAAGACCAGCTGCGAGACCGCCCGCTACAGCTCCCCCTAACCCAAACGCAAGCTTAGAGCTCGCGGGCTTGTTCGCCGGAAGAGCGGAATTCGTCGAGCTAGCTGGAATCACAGCCGGAAGAGCGGAATTCGTCGAGCTAGCTGGAATCACAGCCGGAAGAGCCGAAATCACCATCGGCGGCAAGCTAATTTGGCCAGGAATGCTCGCGCTAGGAATCGCCTGAGCCGCGCGAGCCTCAGCCCAGTTCTGCAACGCAGTCAACGTAGCAGCATCCAGATTGCCGGAAACCGGAAGACCGGCATTGCCAGTCTTATTGTCCCAATTCTGGAAAGACCGCAATTCCAGCGTGTCGCGAGGCGTGATGCTCGTAGACAAGTCGGCCACATCCTGACCGTAGTCAGTGAGCCCGGCCTGATTGATACCATCCGTCTTGCTCCACGCAACCAAGATAGACTTGGCCTGAAGAATACTCGGAGAGACGGAGATTGCGGCTGGAATAGCGGGAATCACGGGGCCGCTCGGAGCAGCCGGAGCAGGCAAACTAGGAAGAGCGGGCCCGGGAGAAGGAGCGGACGCAATCGGCTTCTGCCAGCTCGGAGGAATGTTCAGCACCTCCCCAACCCACACATTTTTATCAATCGTCGGCCTCTTGTCAGCATTGAGCGCTTTGAGGGCCGTCCAATTGGCGCCTTTGCCGGTGAGCTTTTGAGCAATCGACCAGGGGGAGTCTCCCTTGTTCACAATGTAGTGAGTCCCATTTTGGTCTAAACCTGCTGTGTCCGCAGTTCCGTGCGTCAATGCGAACATTGGCGCGGCCGGGTGCCACTTCCGAACAAACGTAGCAGCGGTCGGAGTGAGTGAGCGCCAGGGCAAGAGTCGCTGAGTAGAAACTCTACGAATAGCATCAAGCACTGTCTGCTGAGTCGTCCCGAATTGTTTCGCCAGCACCATCGGGTGCTGCCCAATCAATCCCGGATTGCGCTTCAGGGTCTCAACCGCGTGTTTGAGATTGGGATGCATCGGGGAAATTACTCCCTTTACTTTGCCCATGCTGAACGTCGGAATGCTATTCGGGCGGAGAGCCATGCCATTGGCAGATACCGCTTGAGAGACGGTTCCAACTGCCGCATCGAACGCTCTCTTGGACCCTTCCGTTGGTAGAGCGCGGCGAGCGACTCCCAGAGCCGTCTTATTCGCGGCAGTCTTCAAAACACTAATCGCGGACTCGAATCCCAAATGCTCCGGAGAGCCTGGAACAAAGTGAGTTACTCCGGCATTGATTGCGGTCTTGAGCACGTTAGAGCCATGGCGAATTGCTTCAGCGGCTCCAATTGCCTTGTCAATGCCAGTAGGGGCAGCGCCTTCAGCGGCGGCCCATGCAATTGACTCGAGATTCTTGCCGGAGAGTCCAGCCTTCATCGCGCCAATTGCGCCAGAGGCCACCATGCCAATGGGGCCAGCGTCTTTCAGAATGGTCTGCACAATCGGCAAACCTTTTGCTACTGCCGGCTTGACCACATTTTTGTAGGAGTATTTTGCAACAGAGAAAGAGTCCCTGGCTAGGTCCTTAGGGTGGGTCAGATCGTGCGTTGCACGCGAAACGCCCTGCCCAATACCGCGAGCCGCGCTCGATACCGCATGACCAATTGAGCTGAAAAACGAGCCAGTATCACTATGCCCGATGTACGGATCAAAACCGGGAGTGATTGCAGCAAGGCACTGGGCTCGATTCATTGCTCTGTGGTAGCATGCCGAATAGCCCGGGGTCAAATGCAAGTATTTGAATGTGTCGCCTGCCTACATCAGCGCTCTACTAGACTGGTCCCCCTAGTCTGCGAGAAGTGTGGCAGGACTAGCACTTTTGCAATTGCCGAACAATCAAATGCGGGGAACGCCGTAGCCGCTCTCTCTGTCTCATTAGAGAATTTAGAGCGATATGCAACTGGAGACGAGTCTCTGGACTCGGCACTACTCGGAGGGTTCGTCCGACCCTCCACTCTGACAGCGTTTGGAGTGGCAGGAGTGGGGAAATCACGTAGCACTCTCCGCTGGGCAACGCGATTAGGACCATGTTTACTGGTTTCATTGGAAATGCCTCTCAAGCTAGCAGTCTTGAGCGCTTCCGAGGCTAGGGCCAACTTATCAGAGCTATTTATTACAGAGAACGAGTTTGGCTGGCAGGCAGAAGCTAACCGCGTCAAAGCCAAGACCGTGGTCTTTGACTCCTATCAGTACTCGCAAAAACAGAGAGTACTTCGAGGCTCCAAAGTCCCATTAGTCTGCCATGAGCTATCCGAGTGGGCAAAGCGCAACAACGGAATAGGGATACTCGTGGCGCACCAGAACAAAAAAGGTAGAGTCTCGGGGACCACAGCGGCAGAGCACTGGCCCGACTACCTCTTCAAGTTCGAACGCCACGGAAACTCAGAAGCCAAGATAATCATAAGCAAGGCCCGCTACTCCCCTAGCGGGTCTGCTATTGTGACTATCTGATATCACTTTTGAGAGTGATACTTCTTACTGAGTTTCTTGGCTCGAGAGACGGCCACGTGAGCACGCTTGACAGCCTTCTTTGCGATTGACTTGGCCTTGTTGACAGTTTTCTTGAGAACCATTTAGCGACTCCTTAGGTAGTAATAGGCAATCACAACGGCTATTTCCAATGTAGCCATGAGAGCAATTCCGGCTATGACGCCGTCTCTTTTGGCGCTCCGATACTTGTCATGCCAGAACTTGGCCGCGCCGGCCAGTTGCATGGTGGACGTTCCTAGGCGTCCTCGAATCTCACCGACTCCGGGCAGACTTACCGATTCGCGTTCTTCCACTTTTTGCCTTTCTGAAAACTCCAAGCTCACTGAGCAATAACGCTCCCCCCAATAGAACTCCTCCAACAACGGCATACGGAGCGACTTGACCAAATCTCTGCTCTAGTCCGTTTAGCCAATTAGAGGCTTCGTCCAATGGGCTTAGCGGCAAGTCGGCACCGGAAACTGTGTCTTGAGAGCTTTTTACGCTCGCGGCTGCGATGGTCGGGAATCCTAGGCTAGCATCCCAAACAACAGGAACCCCGCCAGTAGGAGTATAGGTAAAAAGATACCACGTGCGGGTCAACGCCAGCTCGGTAGAGGGAAAGTGCTCCGTGGCGTCAACATGAATTCCCAGGCCAGAGAACGCCTTGAGCCAGGTGTCCGCCTTCGGAATATTCAGTCCAAAAGCATCAAACCAATAATGACCGCCAGGTAAAGGAGAGCGGCGCTCGACGGTGTTAGGCTTGGGATTGCCGTCGCTATCAAGAGAGCCAGTGTCAGGGCAAAGACAAGGAACGCCATCGCAAAAACACTCCGGCTCTTGATAGAGATAGAAGTTTGAGTCTCTACCACTGTGAAATCGGCGATTGAAGCCGCCCCTGTGATGGGAGTGCGCAGGCATTAGCTCATTCTCCACTTACCATTGAGCTCTTTGGGCACATGAGTATGCATCTCGCCCAATTGGGCGCGCGCAAGGATGGTTTCCGCGTGGATCCATTTTCGGTCGAACTCTACCTCAGCCGCGACGTGCTGTAAAACGCCATGCTTCCAGAGCGGCCAAAGTCGCGCATTGAAGCCGGCCGCGAGGCAGAGCGCCACGAATAAGCGCGCCTTCGCATCGCAATCATCAGAGCCCCGAGTGTAAGCGTCAATCGCATCATCGGGCTCAGGGGCTCGAGTGACTCCGGCAATGTCCTCATGGCCAAATTGCTTGATATCCGACTCATAAGTAATGCCATCTCTCGCGGTCGCTAGAGCAAGTTTGAAGAATCGGACGGGCTGATTCTGAGAGAGTTCCCAAAGAATTTCAGCCATGCGCTTAAGCTGCGGCTCTCGAGAATCTGTGATGCAAACTTCTTGTAGAAGTTCCCACTTCTCGTCATCGGGAACATTTGGAGAGTAGCCTTGGGACGGTCTCATTTATTCCAATAAATCTAACGCACCGCGTCATTTGACTCTATGTCTCGAAAGGCATTAATCCAATATTTAGCCTTAGCAGCGCAGTCAAGGCAACAGTGCACAATTTCAGAAGTCTTACCGTCAAAATTTATAGAGAGTAGCATCCAATTATTCTGATGCATCGGCCCTAGGTCCTGCTTACAGCTGTCGCATCGAATATAAATCACGACACCACCTCTGCCGCTTGAGCCACACTTTCGGCAGCCGGCACCCCATTCGCTAACCCCTTAAATAGCCCAGCCCCCTGAACCAATTGGCCAAGGGTCTCTAAGATGCCTCCCCAATCAGTGTCTTCGCCTTTTCCGGCCGCTTGTCGGAGAGTCTCTACCTGTTGCATTGCAAAGCCGCGCATGAATTCGACTCCGCGCGTGAACTCCTCCCCGGAGCCCCCGCCCTTGGCTTGCATCATCTCTCGCATGAGGGACATATTGCGCTCTGAGGCTAGCCTTTCCCGCTCAATGTTAGCTTGCAATTCGGCCCTTGCCTGAGCCTTCTCTTCCCTAGATGACTCAGAGTCTTTATTCATCATCGCAATGAACATCTGAGTTTGAGACTGCGCGGCCTGAGCCTGATTTTGCATCATGGTTTGCATCATCATGGCGAGGATGCCCATGAGACCGCCTTGGCCGCCCATCATAGCGGACATTGGGTCTACTGAAGCAGCCTGTGAGACTGCTTTAGCCTCTTCTGGGCTAGTAATTCCCTCGTCATACATCGGCTTGGACTTCCCAGGCAGATTGAGTTTGCGGCGTGTGGAAATTCGGCCATTGTGAAACGCGGTGAGCACGTACTCCCCACCCCCAAACTCAGCATGTAACTGGTCAAGAGAGCGCAATTCGTCGGCTCGACGCTGGCGCGGAGCTAAGTATTGCTTGCCATTCTCGATTCTAGAGACGGATATAAACGAAACTAGCTTAATTTCGTCTTCTTCGTCGTCTGCGTCAGCTGGAAATAGCGGATGGGCCTCTGGACTTCCGGACTCGTTCAAGTCTGCCATCAAAAACCCCGTGATTTGTTAAAAACTCTTCGTCTCACTCGCGAAGTCTCGCATGTTTTTTAGGGCGCGGCAAGAATAGTTTATCTCGCTCGCGTTGCTGTGAGGCATTGTCATACCCAAGCCGAAAACCGCGCCGATATAACTCTCTAAACGGGCCCTCTAGCTCAAACGGCAAGAGTCCCAGCTCTCTGAGGAGGGACTCTGCGTCTGCCAAGTACTCGTGATAGTACCTTTCGCGCCGCTTTGATTCGCAGTGCTTCCCGTCTTTGAGCCCGGCGGACCACCAATGAATGGCGTAACTCTTTGGAGGAGACTGTTTCGACACTACCGAACCCCGCGGCTTCTCTCTTAGCATGAAGCCAGCACAGTCCTAAGATAGACTGTGCTGGCTCTCTACATTGCAGGCCGCGCTCGAGAGAGAGTGAGTTCAGATTCTTGGCGCGGCATTGCATCAGAACGGTAGCTTGTCCAATTCCTCTTTGGTCATTGAGGCGTCGAGGACCGTCTTGACACTCCGCGAGTATTCGCGATTGTCCTCGAGGATTGGAATCATGATGCCGCCCTTGTCAGGGGAGCGAATGTCATAGGTTTTCATTGGAGAGGGCTTGCCGATGTTTTTCTCTCCAGTGAAAGCCATCCACACTTTGCAGCCGGCGAGAGATCGGAGGCCCTTCATGCCTGGCTTGAACCAGACTCCGATCATCTCCCCTTTGGAGGCGGTTAGCTCCACTTCTTGGTCTCCGTCTTTGGTGCTGACCTTGACAGGCTCAATCAGCTCGAAGATGATGAACATTGAAGTCTTGTCTTTCTCGATTTTCGAGTCTGAAAGTTTAGCCCCGCGCGGCATGCCGTGGATTGGGCCTTGTGTCTCCACATCACAGAATCCAACCACATCTTCGGACTTGGAACCGTAGCCGGCAGGGGGAGCAGGAGGTTTGATAACGGGTTTAGCCGGTTTGGTAGTGTTTGCTTGAGTAGACATTAATTACTTTCTTTATCGCCACTTACTAGGGAAGTCTTTGAGGTACCACACCCCATTGACACATGCGACTCGACCGGAGTCGCGGAGACTGTAGAGAGCACCTTCGTACTCGCTGGGGGTATATCCGCCGTGCTTGCGGCAAGAGTCAATCCAGGCTCGCATTCTCGCTGTAGATAGACCTTCTGGCCAGCGGCCTAGGTAGCGGAGGAGTTTGGTTTCTATGTCGAGCCTCCGGTTGGCTCCCAAGGTCACACCACAACGACGGTGACGGGTTCTTCATCGTCATCCGGATCTTTGCTGCTCCAATACTGCCATCCGCGTTCGGTTGGCGTTTCAAAGACTCGCTTACCCTTGAGGTGACCGCGGGCCCATGTCTTCGCGGCACGCTCACTTTTCACAGTCACGCTGTCGCCTTGGTAGAAGCACTTTAGGATCATTTTCTGTTCTCACTTTCTTTGGTAGCTAACCGGATAAGCATGCCTCAATCTCTTCAATCTTGGACATCATTTTTCGAAAGGACGCGCGTCGCTTTGTTAACTCTCTGTAAGGGACACACTCAGCATTAGCTAGAATCTTCATTCTGAGGGCGATCGAGTTATCCCATCGCTGGTTTCTGGTACTATTATCATTGAACTCGGCCGAGTGGAACCAATCATCGGTTCCAGAGTGTCCTAACGGGTCTGTGATGGTCTGAACTCCCCCATATGAACTCTCGACTCTATACAGAGTAGACAACCCTAAGCATAGGCGGAGCGCATCTACGAAGTTTTGAAGCTCCTCGGTCTTTTTCGACAGTCCCATGCTAACCCCGCTATCTAAAAGTCTTCAAACACAATAGGCTTAGTCCGATTCCCATCCCACTCTCGCTTGACACTCTTGAACTTCAGGCTCTTTTTAAGCTCGAACATCTCGGGTTTACGGAAGCCCTTGTGAGCCATCTTGCCGAGCTTCTCGAGCTCCCAGCTGGAAACGGTTCCGCCTGCTCGAAGCGTCTCAAATGTCGCTTCTGTTCGCTCTCGAATGCCTTTTGCGACCACCTTAGTGGAGCCGTCGGAGCCTTTGAGCATGTATAGTTTTGGAGCCAGAAAAGTGCCAGTAAAAGTAACGCCAGGGTACTCATTTTTCAGCCCGCCTAGTTGAGTGCTCGTATCCAAGACTGAGCTGGTGATGATTGAGTCTGTGTCACAGTAGGCCAGAGTGTCTCCGCACGCCTGTAGATGGTCATAGAGTCTAACCCGAGCGAGAGCTGTGACATGTGCCGCAATCTGCGGCATGATGTAAGGGGCAGTAACCTCTTCGTCGATATACCAGACCGGGGATAGACTCGTTCCATCCACTGGGATAGCGCCCTTGGGCAAATCCTCACTCCACGGGACGACTTTGCGGCGTGAAGCGGACTGTCCGAATTTTCCATACAACGAGTTCAGTAAAATCTTCACTACATACGCTAACCCCGCGTCGTAACCAGGCAATGAGGAGTCTCGGTATGGATACAAGTCTTCAACCATACCTTTGAGAAGTGGAGTCGATTGAAACCAAATACTCTTACCGTATCCCACAATCCTGTCTTGGCATCGCGACAGCTCTGCCCAATCCCACCTCCCATTGATTCGCCCGCTCGGGAACATGAGCTTACCATCTCGCTTGACTGGCAAGATGGGAATATAGGCATCGAGTTCCACACTGGCCTCAACGAATCCAACATATAAGCTGCCGTCCTCAGTGAAGCAACTAGGGGGCTTACCATTCCACCAGATAGCGGGACCCGAAGGCATGGGTTCCCGCATAACCGCGGGGTAGGAGGAATTGATATCGTAATAATTGAGCTCAACTGCCTCCCGTTGAAAAACCTCAGTACGTCCGCCGCAATAGGTCGAGAATACGAATTCATGGCTGTCCTCTCCACGATGTATCTTGTGTGGGAGGTATTTGCGTCTCCACGTTTTCATTGCAGTCGCCGGAGCAGTAATCCCTACCTCTCCGCCTAAGCGCTCCTCGACCATCGTGTGAAAGCGTCCCAGCACACTCCACAGAGCTCGACAGTCTTGCTCATTGTAAACCTCCCAGCGAGTGTCAGTCTCGTGGGTGTCTAAAGGTAGACTATCTTTGCCCGGGAGCTGGAATGTTGCGCAAGCTTTGGCGAGGGCGAGGGGGATGAGCTTAATTGAGTCTAGGAGTCTCCACTTGCCTCCTCTAGGTCTTTTGCCTTTCCAGATATCGAGAATCTGAATTCCGCCGCTCTTGCCTGCAGGAATGGCACAGAATCCAAACCCAAGAGCCTTACCCTCACAAGCGAGCCATGGCAACAGGTGTAAGAAGTCAAAACGCCCGCCGTTGTGAGCGTAGATATGCCAACCAAGGTACCTTGGTTGCAACATATGTCGCATGAGATTACCAATTGAATTGTTGCCTCTAAAGGACTCGAATGTTTCACCATCAAAAAACCCCGCTAGGAATACCCGAGTGAAGCCGGGCTTGATTAGGTCGTCTCCGTCTTTGGACTCTAAGTCGAAAGTCGCAAACCGCTTGTGTTTGATTGCGGCTGTTAACGGAGTTAGGTAGTCGGTTTTCAATTCCGCTCCTTCCTCTTCTTGCTCCGCCATTCTCGCCGCTCATCTTCAGTCTTGTAATGATATGTCGAAAATTGCGCCGCATGCACGTAGAATCGCGCATCGCTAGAGAGCTTGCTTCGAAGCTTGCCAATCACAGAATCAATTGCTTCTCTGCGAGTGGGCTGAAGTCCAGATGACTCAACTGCCTCAACGATAAAATTGTCCGCTTCCGCATGGTCGACTTGGAATCGAACCGGGGAAGCAACATAAATCGTCGTGTCACCTGCCAGCACGGACATCTCAACCGACGCAAGCCAATTGGGGAGCGCCCGCTGAAGAGACACAGTTTCCAAGTAGTGACGTATCTTGAGCAACATTGCCTCACTTAAAAACCCCTTGAAGACTTTGGAACTCTCGTAGCCGGTAGTCTTCTCTCCGTCACGTCGCTTGTTATAAGACTTCGACTTTGGCAGCTTCCCTGCCGCCTGAGCTTGAGCCATCATCTCGCGGAGAGCCTTCTCCTCGTAGCCTTCTTGACGCCGGATGGTCTCGAGGGTAGAGACTTCGTGGTCTCGAGTCTTGGGGACTCCTTTGGCCCTCCACTTGCGGACTGTGGCCGGGACGACTCCAAGCACGGAGGCGATTGCGGTCGCGCCATACTTGGAGAAGAGACGTTGGAAGTCTCGTTTTCTCACGGGCAATGACCATTCGGATTGCCAATCTCATGAGCAGCACAGAGCGCGCATTGATGAGTATTGTAATACCAAGCCCACCAAAAGAAGATAGGTGTCAGCAGTACAATGGCGACCGTGCGAACGCGCTCCAAAAGGTCAACTCCGTTTCCAGAGGCGACGATTCGCCTCACTAACCCTTGCGCAGGCTGACAGCAAAGCCGCCTCCGTGTCAAGCGTCTAGCTCAAATATGTCCTACACTGGCCCCAAATAGGCAACGGGCCCCGAATCTCGAAAGACGCGGGGCCCGTTGGGCGCTCGGGGTTAGTGAGTGGGCCGAGGGTGTAGGCTCGCACACTAGCTAGCGGAGCGCAAGTCTTAGCTTTTCCTCTTTCAGTTTCAAGCGTTTCCGGGTTTCGCGCTCTCGGGTGTTGCGGGAATCGCGGCAGGGCTCGCACTGGAACTTAGTAGAGGGATTGAGACCGCACTGGCCGCAGAGACCTTTAGCGCGGTATTGGCGCCAGTAGTCGGAACTCATGCTCTATCCAAGTATACAGCTTCCAACGACTTACCCTGAGAGGTTCTACAAGTCAGACACCAACCAAAGTTTTGACTACTTCTTGACCTCTTTCTTTTACCGCAAGAATAACAGCGCTTCCAACCATAGACCTTTCTCCCATAATCAATCATCAAAACTCTCATGCTTTCCTCACTTTTGGACTAACCCAACCATTGACTCCCAGATACCCCGGCCTTGCTGCCCGGCTCTGTCCTACAGCATAGCACCCCCTCACCCCCTGCCTACCTCCCTCGCGAATCACACCATATTCGATTAGGCCGCGGCGCTCTAGCATCTTGGCGTACTTCTGGGCCTTCTTGATTGAGTAGTATTCGTTCAAGCCGGGCCAGAGTAGGCGGGCTAGTTCGGAGCGGGCGATTCCCGGAGTGCTCTTTATGCGCGTGAGCATGCGAGACTGGATTGCGCCAAGGGGAGTTTTAGATAGCTCGACAGAGGAGCAATGACAGCGGCGGTGGTCTAGGCAGATGATGGGAGATTGAGACTTCACTCACTTTCGGACTTTCCGGAATCCAGTCAATTGCCCTCTCTCAGACAGAGAGACTCTCTGCCGGAGCGACACATTGCACATCCGCAATATAGAGAGTTGGCTCCTAATTTCTTGGCAGTTTTTCGCATGCTGGACGTGCTGACCGGCCTGCTTCTAGAGACTGACTTATTTTTCGAAAGCTCCGATAATTTCTTATTAGCCCTAATCAAATTCTTTTCATCCTGGTGAATGGAATCACATGAAGAGTGCACGGCGCTCTGTCTACTGGTCTCCAAATTTCCTGAGCCAGGTAAGACTTCGTTTTTACAAATCCAACATTTATTTTGCATCCCTATCTCCTTATCCGTAATCCTAGCTCACTATACGGCAGATGGCAAGGAAAGATTCCCTGCCCACCTTACCGCCCTCGCCGATGGCCCCACTGAAAGACTCCCAGCCGAGCCGGAAATGGAAGGGAGGGGGGTACTCCGGGCATCCTATCCCCTTGACAACTGCAAAGATTGATTCCCGGCGAAGTTTACCGCTTGCACAGCGGTTTCAATTCGAAACTCCCAGCCGAGCCGGAAATGGAAGGGAGGGGGGTACTCCGGGCATCCTATCCCCTTGACAACTGCAAAGATTGAT
>Ga0137403_10002780_pt1 | contig 21236 bp, 23 predicted proteins | sample CZOMad2_1_16fung_FD_122057 | JGI IMG/M metagenome (GOLD analysis project Ga0137403, IMG submission 122057) | Vadose zone soil fungal communities from Angelo Coast Range Reserve, California, USA - CZOMad2_1_16fungal (Hybrid Assembly) | ecosystem: Environmental > Terrestrial > Soil > Vadose zone...
CCTTATTATAATAAATTCCGTGCACCAACGATCGCGCTGATCCTCCCCCAATTCGCATTCCCCTTACTGGGGGCCATGGGCCTTCAGCAACTGATCTATGGCGGGGAGTCAAAGGAGGCGGCCTGGAAGAAATTCAGGATGGCGGTCTTCGTCATGGGGGGGTTGTTCGTGCTGCTGGCCGGCTATTATTTTTCGGCCGATTACAAGCATGCCAACGATGTGAGTTTCAAGCAGAATATCGTGAACGGCAAGATGCAGCAATTGTCGAGGGGCGCACAGCCTACCCCGGAGATCCAGCAGCAGGCGGCCGCCACGGGAAATGCCGTGATCAAGGGGCTGGAGCAGGACCGGCAGTCGGTATTCGGGTCCGACCTGGTGAGAAGCATCATACTGGTCGTGCTGGCCGTGGTGCTGATGGGGTTGTATCTGAAGGATAAGTACAAGTCAAAATATATTTTATTGGGCGGCTTGCTGGTGCTGAGCTCCTATGACCTGATCGGTGTCGGGCTACGATATCTCAACGAGGACAGCTTTGCCGAGCCTTCGGAGTTGGAGGGTAATATGAACCCGACGACAGCGGATCTGCAGATCCTGAAGGATCCTGAGAAAGGCTTCCGGGTATTCAATGAAAGCGGCGGAGGTAATGCGCCGTACATGTCCACCCAGGAGTCTGCGAGGACCTCCTATCTGCACAATTCGATCGGCGGCTATAGCCCGGCCAAGCTGGGGCTGTACCAGGACCTCATCGAAAACCAGCTTGAGAAGGGAAATATGCGGGTCTTCAGTATGCTGAACACCAAATATTTCGTGCAGACCGATCCGAACACCCGCCAGGAAATGGCGCGGCTGAATGCCGGCGCTTATGGTCCCGCCTGGCTCGTGAAGGCGATCCATTATGTGAAGGATGGCAACGAGGAGATGAAGGCGCTGGACAGCATCAATACCCGGGACACCGTTATCATCCAGGAGAAGTTCAGGGACCAGGTGAAGGCCGCGCCGGTGCCGGACAGTGGGGCAACCATCAGCCTGATCGCGAACCATAACGATACGGTGAGCTATAAATTTTCCGCGAAGACCGGCCAGTTCGCGGTGTTCAGCGAGATCTATTATAACAAGGGCTGGAAGGCCTTTGTGGATGGTGTGCCCGCCGATTACCTGCGGGTCGACTATCTTCTGCGGGGCATGTCGGTGCCTGCGGGGGATCATACGATCGAGTTCCGCTTTGAACCCCATTCCTATGCTATCGGGAATACGATCACGGTCATTACCTCCCTGTTGGGCTGGGTGCTAGTGATCGGCGCCGTTGTGGTGGAGATCAGGAAAAAGCAACAGCCGAAAACAAGCAAGACCGCCTGATATGGGCACGGCCATCAGCCTCGTCTCCTACCCTTTCCTGCCCGCTAAAGTGGGCGGACAAAGAGGGATAGCGCTCTTCTATAAATACTTTTCCAGGTGGATGCCGGTAGTGTGCGTCACCGTGGAGGCAAACGACCCTGCCGCCGCCGAAGGCTATGAAGTACTGAATATCCTGTCCAACTCTCCTTCGCGTTATATCAATTTCTTTTACCTGTTCCGCCTGCGGCGAATCATCCGAGAGCGGGGAGCTACACATCTGATACTGGAGCATCCTTATTTCGGTTGGCTCGGAGTTCTGTTGAAATGGGTCTGCGGGGTGAAGCTGGTCGTCCATTCGCACAATTTGGAGGGGAAGCGTTGGAAGACGATGGGCAAGTGGTGGTGGCGGATCTTATGGGTTTATGAGCGGTGGGTACACCGGAGGGCCGACTATAATTTTTTCATCCAGGACGAGGATATGCAGTATGCGATCCGGCGCTGGCGGCTCGATCCGGGGCGTTGTATCGTCATGACATACGGGTTCGAGAAGGAGGGCATTCCCTCCGCGGAGGAGCGGGAGAAGAGCCGGCGCTGGCTGCGGGAGAAGTATGGGATCGCGGAGGAAGAGGTAATCCTCTTTTTTAATGGCGCGTTCAATTATTCGCCCAACCTGAATGCGCTGGGGTATATCCTGGATAAGATCAATCCCATGTTGCAGGAGAGAAAGGATTTCCGGTATAAGATCCTGATCTGTGGGAGGGATATACCGGAAAGGATCAGCGGGGGCCGGTGGCCCAATATATTATTTGCAGGATTTGTGGAGGATATCGATCTGTATTTCCGGGGGTCGGACGTCTTCCTGAATCCCGTCCTCGGCGGCGGGGGGATCAAGACCAAGCTGGTGGAGGCCCTGGGCAATAATCTTACGGCTGTCAGTGTAAAGAATGGCGCGATCGGGATCGATCCGGCCTGGTGCGGGGGCAAGCTGCTGGTCACTGAGGATGGGGAGTTTGGCGACTGGGAAGGGTTCGTGGAGCTGGTGATCCGGGCGGCGGCCCGGGTGAAGGCAAGTGCGGACGGAACGGGGGGTGATGTTCCGGCGGCGTTCTTTCAGCATTTCTACTGGGGATATTCGACTAGGCGGGCGGCAGAGTTCATTAAATAAAAAAACCCCGGGTGTCCGGGGTTTGTCCATATTATGAGGGGGTGTTTACCATTTATCGACCTCTTCGCCGGTGGCGCTGGAGGTATGATTGGAAGCAGAAGCAACGGGAACATGCACGGGCGCCGGTGCGGGCCTGCTGGCGGGTTCCTCATCGAGCTCTTCGGCCATGGATGATTCTGCTGCAGCCGGAGTCGAATAGGACGGAGCGGAATAGGAAGAAGGGGCAGAATACTGGCCTTCTCCTGAATTGTTGCCTTCGCCTTCGGGAGTGTCATGGTTGTACGCGTCGAAGTCGAAATCCGGCATCAGCTCGGTCTTCACGTAGTCTACGGCTTCGGTCAGCGCCTTGAGGAACTTGTTAAAATCCTCTTTGTAGAGGAAGATCTTGTGCCTGTCATAGCCGTCCTCATTGAATTTCTTACGGCTTTCAGTGATAGTAAGATAGTAGTCGTTACTACGTGTTGCCCTCACATCGAAGAAATAGGTCCTACGTTTGCCGGCCCTGATGCGTTTGCTGTAAACGCTTTCCATTCTTTTTTCGTTGTTTTCGTACGCCACAATTATAGTTTTTTACTGTTTGAACAAATCACATTTCAACTCGCTACAAATATAGTACTGTTTTTGAACTGGCAAAATTTGCCCGGTGATTTGTAGCCACTAACCAGAACTAATTTCCTTTTCCTGCTGCTGTTGTTCATAGAGGTAGGCGTAATACCCGTTGAGGGCGAGCAGTTCAGGGTGGGTGCCGGTCTCCACGATCCTGCCTTCTTCGAGGACGACGATCCTGTCGAAGTCGAGCAGGGAGAAGATGCGGTGGGTGATGATGAGGGCCGTCTTCTGCTGCAGATATTGATATAAATTAGCAAGTATTTCCTTCTCAGTCTTAGCATCTACAGCACTGAGGCAGTCGTCGAAAACGACGATCTCGGGATCCTTGATGAGGCCCCTGGCAATGGAGATCCGCTGCTTCTGCCCGCCGCTGAGGGTGACGCCCCGTTCCCCGATCATGGTCTTATACTGGTCTTTGAAGCCGTCGATCTCCTTGTCCACGCTGGCGTAGCGGGCGGCGAGGTGAACGCGATCCTCATCGGGCTTGTCGAGGCCGAACTGGATATTGCCGGCGACGGTGTCGCTGAAGAGGAATACGTCCTGGGGGGTATAGCTGATCTGGTGGCGAAGGCCGTGGAGCTCGAGCTGGCGGAGGTCCGTGCCGTCCATGAGGATCCGGCCCTGGTCGGGGTCGTACATGCGGAGCAGGAGCTGGGCGATGGTGGTCTTGCCGCTGCCGGTGCGGCCGATGATGACGACCTTCTCCCCTTTCCTGATGTCGAGGCTGAAGTTCTTCAGGGCATGGATGCCGGTATTGGGATAGGTGAAGTTGACGTTCTCGAAGCTGATATTTCCCTGGAGGGCCTGCGCGGAGGGGCTGACAGCGTTCAGGATCTTCGATTCGGTGTCGAGGAATTCATTGAGCCGTTTCTGCGAGGCCGAAGCGCGCTGGATGATGCTGGCTACCCAGCCGATGGCGCTGACGGGGAAGGTGAGCATGGTGATATAGATCACGAATTCGGTGATGGTGCCGATATCGGTATTGTGCCGCCCATAGATCACGTAGAAGCCGCCGATCATGATGGTGAGCAGCGTGCTGAGGCCGATCATGAGGCCCATGGAGGGGAAGTAGATGGATTCGACCTTGGCGAGGTTGACGGCATTTTTGCGGTAGTCCTCGCTGTTGCGTTCGAAGAAGCGGAGCATGGCGCGTTCCTGGACGAAGGATTTGATGACGCGGATGCCGCTGTAGGATTCCTGGGCGTTGGTGGTGAGGTTGCTGAGCAGGGCCTGGATCCGTTCGCTGCGTTTATGGATGATATTGTTGACGTAATAGATGGTGATGGCCAGGATGGGCAGGGGCGTCAGGACGTAGAGGGTCAGCAGGGCGTCTTTCCTGAGCATGAAGAAGAGGCTGAAGCCGATGGTGACGAGGAGGTTGGCCAGGTACATGATGGCGGGGCCGGTGAACATGCGGACGCGGCTGACGTCTTCCGCCATACGGCTCATGAGGTCGCCCGTGCTGTGGGTCTTATAGAAGTTGGTATCGAGTTGCTGGTAGTGTTCGTAGATCTCGTTCTTCTGGTCGTATTCGATATGGCGGCTCATGACGATGATGGTCTGGCGCATGAGAAATAAGAAAAATCCGCTGATGAGGGCCAGGATGAGGAGGGTGACGCCGCAGATGATCACCTTGGAGCCGAACGAAGTGTGCGTATTGTCCATGACGCGGATGAACTTCCGTACGACGATATCGTAGTTGGCGGTATCCTTTTTGTCCTGGAGGGATTGGCGGGCGGCTTGCTGGGTATGGGCTGCGATGGTCGAGGGGGTCGCGGTGGCGAGCTGGCCTGCTTGTTGCTCCGGGTTTTGTTGCTGAAATGCCGCCGAGTTATTGGTGCTGCGGCTGGCGCTGTCGCGGAGCTCTTTTTCGACGGAGTTGATGACGTAGCCTGTCACCTGGGGAGAAAGGATACGGAAGTAGTTGGACAGAATGACGAAGACGAGCCCCCAGCAGAAGCGCCAGCGGTATTTCCAGAAGTACTTATTAACGGCCTTTAAATGGTTCAAACCTCGAATTTCCACGAAGTTACGAAGGGCCGGGCAAAAATATTTGGTCGTTTAGCCAGAGGCCCTAATTTTGCGCCCGGAGAGATGGCAGAGCGGTCTATTGCGGCAGTCTTGAAAACTGTTGAGGGTTACACCTCCGGGGGTTCGAATCCCTCTCTCTCCGCCAGCCCAAAAGCAACACTTCCCTCGCTAAAGCGAGGGTTATTTTTTGGTGAGAGGAGCGGGGCGAGCGCACCTTCGGGGATACAAGGAAAATAAAGACATTTCGAATAATATAAGGCAGGCTCGCCCAAGCGGATCGAGGCAAAAAATGCCGCAGGAACTGCGGTAGTGTTGTTCTTGGGCTGAACCCCCCACCCTGCGGATCACCGAGCACTGCGGGAGCAGGCGGAGGTAATCCCGATCACTCAAAAATCTAGGTAATTTCATTAATTTGCAGTCATAAAAAAATGTACGTAAAAAAGGGGAGTGTTTAAATCTGTGAGGAGAACTAATATTGCTTTTCCAATTGAAAAATATGGGTTTAATTTTATATTCAACAAATACGTGGCTTGCTTATATAATATCCGAAAAATTCTACAGCGGGCTACACTACGTTTGGTGCACTCCTCACGCACATACAAATAATCAAACCGTTATCGATACAACGACGCCTCCGACTTCTACACCGATAGAAATGTTTAGAGCCCTTAACCAAGAAGTTACTAGAGGGGACAGGCATAGTGCCAAAATAAAAGAAAACAAACTCGGAGTGTTAAGAGGTGCAGCAATCAAAAGAAAACAGTCAATTATAACTGAGAAAGAAGAAGAAGAAATAAAGGAGATCGTAGGAAATACGGAAACAAGGGATTTTCGTCCGCTTTTTTACGTTATTCCATATGGGAAAGTCGAACATTTGCTAAGGTCAGTTCCCGTAGCAGATAGAGCTCATCCTTTATCCGTGGAATACGTAATCGAAGAGTTACCAAGAAACCTATTTGATGTAATTGAAATTTAAAATCAATGCTAGAATTCTTAAACATAATACCCAATGAAAAAGTCATATCGGCCATTTATTACGCTGTTAGGACTTTAAGACATTTAAGAGGAAAACAAGTTGAATCCCTTGAAACTGAGAAAGATTTTGAAGAAAAAGACCTAGGTCTTCAAATAGTTTCAGAAATAACCGACAAAGAAAAAAAATTTTTAAGTGACTTCGATCAAAAAACAATAGATAAATATGTCACGGAACTCTATAATTATATCACTTCAAGAAATATTGAAGATTCAAAAAAATATAAAAGCTTGAAGCTAGATAATTTAGAAATATGGCGAAATGAGTCTGTCCATAATTATGAACAAAGAAATTATGAAAGAAATTATAAACCGAAAATATTCATTTCTTCAAGTTTAAAAGATCATATCCGTCTTGACATAGAACAATTACTTTCAACCACAAAAGTAGACATATACAAGTGGGAAGAAAATCAAAATATTGGGAAAAGTCAAATTGAAAGCTTTATTGAAAATTCCGCCCTAGTTGTTTTAGGGATTTTTATAATCTCAAAAACAAGCAATAACAATATAACAAATCTTCAATTATTTGAATTAGGGTATTTAATTGGAAGATTAGGAAGAAATAAAATCTTAGTCTTAACAGATAAAGAATCAAAACTCCCAAGTACTCTTCAAGGCATGTATCATATTGACACAACTTCTAAAGATTGGAAAAATAGTCTCATTCAACAATTGGATCTTTCTGGAATTAGTTTCCATAAAGCAATTTAATTAATAAGAATACTGCTATAGCTCAATGAACATTCGCTACAATTCCGATAGCCTACTGCGCCCTCATAGACTCTACATTACTTTCTCTTCGTTTGCGGCTTAGAATTCCGTCCCCTGAAAAAGTTTATTTTCTTCCGAGCTTCTTTTTGCCTTCCCGACCTAATTTCCTTGTCGCTCCATTTAGCCGATTCGACTACCTCATTCTTCACGATCCAGTAGTGCGACCGGCAGTCGAAATTCCAGTTGCCGATCGACGGGCTGAGGGAGATGCTTAGGCCGTCAAAGGTCAGCTTCCAGTCAGTAGGTGAGATCGGCGTCACGACCTCATTGCCACAGCCACAAACGCATTTATGTATAGCCGTCTTGTATTTGATGCTGATAAACAACCAACCAAACGGTACCTCATCGGGGATCGTATCGACGAACTTATGCTGTAATATCATCGTTCAGGAGTTTGCCGGTGTTGATGAAATAAAGGTTGTTATGCTCTCGCTTGAGATCCTGATAAAATCCGACAATCTTCTTCCATTTGATCACCGCCAGCACGGCATTCAAACAATTGAGATCGGCGATCTGGATATTCGGCGCATATTCGTTGAGCTCGGGCTCGTCCTGTCCGATTCGGTCAGCCAGATGGTCGTTCTTCAGCTTGCTGGCCGCAGTCACCCGAATGATGCCGATTACGCTTTCATCGACCAAGTTAACTCCCAAACCTACATCAATGCATGGAATACCCTGGCTCACTAGGTGGGTGACGATTTGATGTCGAACAGCGTTCTTGTCGACTGAGACAAACACAAAATCGAGTCCGGCCAGTTTTTCGATATTCCCGGCAGTGATAAATTCAGGATGCGTCCGAATCCCTTTGTGCATCCGGCCATAGATCCCCGCAAAATAGTCCACCTTTCTTTGGCTCCCGGTTTGCTCCAACTGGCGACCTTCCACGGCCCCTGGCGCACGAAATGCATTGTGCAGCTGGAATTCATCCCCATCGAAAAGATGGATCTCCGCCACGGGTGTCTTGGCCACCAGATCGAGGATATAAGACCCGGTGCCTCCGAGCCCGACTATGCCAATCCGCAGCCCAGCAAATTTTTCGTTCAGCAAGTCGATCTTAGCTCTTGCCGAATTCGTGTCGGGATACTGAAAGACGTCATTAGCATACGTTACCGGAGCCGACTTGGGTTTAGCCAGCGGTTTCGCGCTGACCACAGGATCGATGATCCTTGCCTGCGAACCCATGATCTCTGCGTAGGTCCTGATCTTCTCATAGAAATCGGCATATTTCCCCGTAACCGGTTTGCTGGAAAAATAATGATTGATTAGGATGGAAGGGGTGATCTGCTGGTCCCCGCTGCTGTTGATGATCGAGATCAAAGGCTGGCCTTGCGCATCACAGGGCTTTTCCCCACAAAAAAAGACTGTATGATCCTGCGGCGGCGCAGTTTGGTTGGGACTTGCCAGGGTGAGCACCGTAACGATGGTACCATATTTGACCTCCTTTGATGTATTCACATAAGGAATATGATGGATCAACAGATGTGCACCATTGACTTCAAGGTCATAACCCTCAGCGGCAAGCTGCTGGATGTCTGGACTATGACTTATCAGTTGCTGTAGCATGGAAGATCATTTTATTTTTTATAAAGATGGTTTCGCCACGCACCATGGAGCCCTCCGGGTTCTGCCGCGGACCATCCTCATAAGCCACAGTATATACCATGGTCGGCTTATCAATGTATTTTGTAAAAGCAAGGATAATCACCTCCTGAAAGCTGATCTCGCGTTTATCCCAATCCTTTTCCCGGCCGTTGACGATAATCTTTGTATCTTTCGGCGCCTCATGTGAGAAAAAGTGCTCTAGCCCAGGCCGGGCAAGATCTACCTTTGTCGCATCCATGATCAACTCGTCGTCCCAAGGTTTCCCGATCTTTAGGAATATTTCATCGTCGGCGGGGATATCGCCTAGTTTCCGAATCTCGCTGCCGGTGATATATTGATGAAACCATTCGTGCTTTTGCCCATTGATTTCCAGATGGAGCACTTTCTTTTCGCTATCGTATTGCATAGTTAATTAGTTTGATTGTTCTAAATTTGTTTAAAAGGCCTTTAATATAAATATGCCGGGAGGTTACAAGCTCATAATGTATTGATTTTCAATTATTAAAATTTTTAGAAAACTCTTTGTAACCTACTTGCATAATAATATATAGATGGCATCCTTCACATATACCGAAATTGTCAAGCTCGTCCGACAAAAGGACAGAAAGGGCTTTGAGTTGCTGTACAACCATTATGGACAGAAGTTCTTTTCCTTTGCGGTAAAGCGTTGGTTTCTAACCGAAGATGAGGCATGGGAGGTCGTGTACCAGACACTGCAGACCTTAGTTCTGAAATTGCCACTCCACGAATTTGAATCAAAAAAACACTTTGATAATTTCCTGTATAAGGTATTTATCAATTACCTGCGCCAGTATTACCGCCGCCATCGAAAACAGCAGGCAGAGGAGGTGGATTTCACGATCAGTCTTCAAGCGGCCTTTGCAGCGGACGAACCGGAGACCAAAGATGAACCCGCATCAGTGCCGGAGCTGAATACCCTAGCTATAAAGGCATACTACCAGGAAGATGCAGTGGAAAGCCCCAATTTAGTGGCATTGAAATGTGCGCTACAGCAACTCAAAGCCGATGAAAGAGATATCCTTTTGCTGCGGGCCCAAAACTATACCTACGAAGAGATTGCCAAAATGCTAAAAATAAAAAACAACCAATTAAAAGTCAAACATCACAGAAGCAAACAAAAACTGATGCAATTGTTGAACAAAAAAAACGCAAATCATGGCTAATTCAAACAAAATAAATGCTCTGGCGGAAGCCTTGCGGATCATGTTGCTGGAAGAAGCCAGAGAGGCCGACTTGGATCTGTCAGCTAAGAAAATGCAGATCATCCTTTCATTGCCCGATGACGCGCTTGACATGAGCAAAGATAAGCGGCGGCAAATGATCGACAGGCTCTTCGAAATAGCCTCGGATCCATCGCTCGGGGAGTTGATACGCGAGACGATGAAGCGCGCAAAACTCACGGAAGCCAATCTGGCCATAGCCACTAGGATACCGGGTACTGTTATACGCAAGCTGAAATCTGATTCGATCGTGCCTAATAATGTTCCCCTTCTCTTGCTCAGAAATCTATTGAACCAATTGCAATTATCCTTTAAAGTAGCTGAAAAGGCCATGCTCAAGACATTCACAATGATCCAGAAAACCGAGTGGGATCAACTGAAGGCTTCCCCTGTGCGGGTCTGGGCGCGGCGCCCCGGTGAAGATAAAGGAAAGGTGCTGGTCAATAAGGCCGCTGACACTGCCGGACGAGAACTGTATGAGAACAAGGAGTCGCTGATTAAATATTTGTCACAGCTGAAGGAGTTGATGGAGGACCAGCAAGAATAAACCTATTGAATTGCAGACGTATAAAATTCATATTGAGGGTTATTGGCGGGATAAAAATAAGCAAGGAGTGCCTGGTTATTCAGGCATCTATTTCGTATACACTTCCAGGTATAATGATACGAACGACACCCTATCGCTGATAAAGCTATTGTATGTCGGTGAAAATGAGAATGTACGAGATGGCATTACTCAAAACATCTCTTTTGCCTATTGGCGGAGTTTTCTGGCCAACGGTGAGGAACTATGCTTCTCTGTTGCCGAAATGGCGTCGGCCGGCAGAACAGCCGTAAGGGCAGCTATTGTACACGAGCTAAAGCCGCCCGCTAATACGGAATTTAAGGACTCGCCTTGGCAGACCGGGTTCGAGGTGTTGTTAACCGGCCGCACCAGGCTGCTACCGGATCATCTTATGGTACAATAAAAGGAAAAAGCATGAGACTGAATTCAAGATATGAGCAAAACAGGTCAAAGATGGGAGCAGTACAGTGCGCTGGATGAAATTACCGATCAGGTAAACCAAGCTATTATCCTCCTAAAGAAAGCATTCCTACTGTCTACCGAAAAAGAAAATCCTCCGGGACTCGCTGTTTCGGATGCCGAAATACTATTCGCCAGAAACATACTGCGCGAACTGTTTCGGTTTATTTTCTCCATCCGGCAGAAAACAAAAGTGTTACCATATGCCCAGATACCGGAGCCTGCCGCAACAGACCTCAGAAATAAACTCGATGGTCTCCTGCCCCCAAGAAGAAAAATGACTGCAATCGAGCAGGCTATTGACTCCGGTGAACATCTCACACGCTATCATTTTAGATTACTTGACGACCTTATCACAGCTCTAGATGCAGAAAGAAGCCTGGTTATTCAAAATCTCAGAAAGCCAACAACATGATAGCACTCCTCAAAGGTATGTTTACCGACCTGCAAAACCGGACTGATGCGATGGTAAACCACCTGGCTCCTCAGACCATGGATACTCCGGGAGCCAGCAGCTTTAAAGAGACCACCATACTGGAACTGCTATGGCTTAGGCAAAAGTTAAGATCGGTTCTCGATGAGGGCATACTGGACGATCCTTTCTTTGCTCCGAATGCCTCGATTACTTATAGCCATCTGGAAGAGGAGTACCGGGAGATCGAGCAATATCTATTCCAGCCGATTAGTCGATACAACCTTAGGGCAGAGGGATATTTTGAGGTAGTTATCCATTCCATCTACAAAGAGATTAACTTTTCACAAAAGCCGCCCTACGTCAGTACCATGTCCAACTCCGACGCCTATTTCCGCGCCTACCCAAAATATAAAATTATCATGCTACCACAGGGAGAAGAAAAGCATCTCCTTAATCTTGGCGACCTTTACCACGAAATCGGGCACTTAATCTATATGCAGTATAATACCTTCTTGATCGGCGACCACCTCCAACGAATGACCGACCACTACAGGGATGTAATACAACAACACGGAAGAAGGTATAATGCGCTAAAAATAGCTATCCAGCGTGCCAAACAAGCTTGGCTGGAAAGTTGGTCGGAAGAACTGGCATGTGACCTAATTGCGACCTATCTGGTCGGACCCGCTTATGGTTGGTCGCATTTAAAGATTTGTGTCATGAGCAGCAAGCATAACGGCCTCTTTTCCCAATCGAATCTTTTCAGAGATCATCCTCCGGATGAAATCCGCATGCAGGTCATCTTGCGTATGCTTAGCCTTATCGGTTGTAGGACAGAAGCGTCTGAGATGGCATCGACCTGGCAAGACCTGACCACAGCCACTCCGAATGGTAAGCCGCCGTATTATGAAGAGCTTTTCCCGTCTGCCCTTTTAGATTCGATTGGGAAAAACGTCTTTGACGGCTGTTGTGATATTGCCTTACAATCCTATCCTCAACAACTAAAAACCCATACCCGTCCAGTCTCCAGGATTATCAACGAGGCTTGGGATAAAATCCTTAATGATCCCGACACCTCTACTCAATGGGCCATGGAACAGATCAACAATATCCTGTCCTGGATTTCGTAATGAGTACTTTTACTGGCATTCTGTTGCTTCCCACCAACTCCAAACACGAAACTCCCTCGTCACCAATCATCCGGTAGAAACGGCAGACTACGTGGCGAATTTCGTAGAATTAGGTCGCTGCAAGTTTCATCACTAAAGAATGGAAATTTGCTTGTTCATCAAAGAAAAATTAAAATATTAGCCAATAAGCATTTACTCTTACAAGATACAAAATTGCTCTAGAGCACGTAATTCCTGAAAAATCCGCATTATCTTTTCCACTCAAAATTTACCGGCTCGCAGGATCACCAATCGGCCCGGTAGAACGACAAACCTTATTATCCAACAGAACTACCTTATCATGGAAAAATTAATCATTCTCCTGCGTGGCACGGCTCGCATGTCCCCGACACTGGAAGCGCACCTGCGTTCCATCCTTACGCCGAAAAAGTACAAAGAAGGCGAGATACTCTTACGCGAAGGCGAAGTCTCCAAACGGATCTTCTACATTGAAAAAGGGCTAGTACGCAGCTACTATGAGGTAGGTGAAAAAGATGTATCCAATTGGTTCATGAAAGAGGGAGATATCTGCATATCTGTCATCAGTTTCTTCGGGCAGTTGCCGTCAACAGACACGATCATCGCGCTGGAAGACTGCGAACTCTGGGGCATCAGTCATGCCCAGTTGGAAGAGAGCTATACCCTATTCCCGGAATTCGAGCGGCACGGGCGCCTAATCTCCAACCGCTATTATGTAATGAGCGAACAACGGCATCAATTGATCAAGCGACAAACTCCTATTGATAAATATACCAAGTTGATGGACACAAATCCCGACCTGATCAGCAGGATCACCAGCCTTCATTTAGCTTCCTTCCTCAATATCAGCGACAGAACCCTCCGTCGCATCCGCAATGAATACTCCGCGCTAAAGAAAAAAAGCAAATAGCAAAAGAACCGGCCAAATGGCCGCCTCCATTGGATTTGCACCTTCTAATTTTGAGCTGTCATTAGTTCTAAATTATCGGGCATGGCTTATCCTTCAAATCCAGGCGGCACCATACTGAATATCGTTCTGAACGCAAAAGCGCATGAAAAGATCAAGGCGGACTTTGCCAACTCCACCTGCATCAGCATGAGCGAATACGCCCGGAAAATGATCTTCGGCGAACCCGTCACCATGTACTACCGGAATAAATCCTTCGATGAATTCGCGCAGGAAGCCATCCGGCTGAGAAAGGAATTACAGGAGGTCCGGTCGAAGTTGCCCTTTACGCCAGAATCCGAAAGAAGAGTAATTACCCTGATCGAAGAAATTAAAACAATCATCAATAAAATAGCCGATACAAATGTTCGCAGACGTAAGATATAGCAAAGACATCACGAAGCCGCTTCGCTATAATGAAGAGAAGCTGGAGCAGAGAAAGGCCGAATGCATCCTTGCGGAGAATTTCCTTAAGGACGCCGATCAGCTCAGCCATAAAGACAAGCTGAATTATTTCCGCATGCAGACCTCACTGAACACCAGGACAGAGGCCAATACCATTCATATCTCGCTGAATTTTAGTCCGAAAGACAAATTCTCAAATGAAAGGATGACCGACCTGTCGAAAGAGTATATGGATAAGATCGGCCTGGGGGAACAGCCCTACCTGGTGTACCGGCATTATGATTCCAGTCATCCGCACGTGCATGTGGTCAGCACGAATATCAGGCCCGATGGAAGGAGGATCGATATGCTGGATATCATCCTGCACCGATCGCAAAAGGTGGCGAATGAAATAGCTGAAACACATGCGTTGAGAAGGGTCGGTCAGAAGGAATACAAAGACCTCGGCAAAGACGAGAAGATCCACGCCCAGAAGATATTGCCCGGGGAATCGATGATCCAGCCGGGGATCAGTGCAGTCCTCGATAAGGTCATCGATCATTACCGGTATTCATCCTTACCGGAGCTGAACGCCATCCTGAAACTGTATAATATAAGAGCGGAGCGCGGCGCCGAAGGGTCGAATATGTACAGACATGGCGGGCTATTCTATGGTGTGATCGACGAAAACGGGAAGAGAATGGGCAAGGGGATCAAAGCCAGCGCTTTCGACCGGAAACCTACGCTGAAGAATCTGCAGGCCCGATTCGCTGCCAACGCTGATCATTTAAAACAACAAGATCAACGGGTAAGAACGACCATCGACTGGACTTTGGCGGGTAATTCATACGACCTGGCGGGCTTCCGGGAGGAGTTGGAAAAGGAAAGGATAAGTGTCGTTCCGGAGCTTGACAAGAAGGGAACGTTACAGAACATTTATTATATCGACCACCTTACGCAACGGGTGTTCGATGGAAAAATAATTGGCGGCCAATATAGTGCCGGTGGGATAATGGAACGGTGCCTGGGCAAGGTTCCGGAACAGGAACAAACGGAGCAGCTTGTTCACCGCCATAGTTTGAATCATCATTAAAAAACCTTATTAAAAAAAACTTTATGTCCTACACACAGAATGTACAAGCAACCAATAAGATTATCGACACGACACTGGGGTTCAGCCTTGCCGTTTTATTCTTAGATTTTTACCATGCCTGTTATAATGCTTTTCAAGAATGGGGCTTGACAAGTTCCTATTCAGACTCCGTACTTCAACGTATCATCGATACCGGGCTTTTGGAAGGCCCTAAGCCAAAGCTTGCAGCCCTTTTGCTGCTGACCCTTGCCATGATAGGAACAAGAGGCCGGAAAGAGGAAAAATTCACCTACGAGTCAGGACTTTATTATATTCTCGGGGGTCTGGCCCTTTATTTTGGGAGTTACCTGTTCTGGCCGGAAGGTGAGCATGTCAGCGGCGTTTCCTTACTATATATGGCCTTTAGCGTGGCTGGCTACCTGTTGATCATGCACGGGAGCGCAAGGCTCTCGCGGGTAATGAGCAGAGAATTCCGGAATAACGATCCTTTCGATAAGGAAAATGAAGGATTTCCACAGGAGGAAGGATATATCGAAACTGAATATTCCATCAACCTGCCAGCCGTATACCGATACAGGAACGAAGAAAGGCAGAGTTGGATCAATATAATCAACCCAAGAAGGGGAATACTCATTATGGGCTCGCCAGGCTGCGGGAAATCCTATTTTATCATTGAGAATATCATCCGGCAACTGATGGCAAAAGGCTTTGCCATGTTCATATACGATCTGAAATACGACCAGCTTACCCGGCTGGCTTTTACCCACTTTTTAAAGAATGTTGCAAAGTATCCCAACCTTCAATTTCATACTATCAATTTCACCGACCTCCGCAAGACTCACCGATGCAATGTGATCGATCCGGCTACTATGTACTATACCTCCGACGCCATCGGGACCAGCAGGTCGCTCATGTTGAGCATGAATAAAATATGGGCGCTCAAAGGAGGGGACTTCTTCGTGGAATCCGCCATCAATTTTATGGCTGCGATCATCTGGTACCTACGGCGCTACCAGAATGGGAAGTACTGTACCCTACCCCATGCCATCGAACTGGCCCAAACATCGCATGACAAGCTATTTACCCTGCTCAATACACAGCCGGAAATAGAAGCCCTGGTCAATTCTTTTATCAATGCCTACCGCGAGGGAGTCATGGAAACCGTGGTCAGCCAGGTATCGTCGGCCCAGATTGCCATCAGCCGTCTTGCCTCCCCGGAGATTTACTATGTGCTTACAGGAAATGACTTCACACTGGACATCAACAGCGCTGTCGCCCCCAAGATCTTCTGCCTGGGAGGGGATCCGACAAAGCAGGAGGCGCTGGCCCCGGTCATCTCCCTCTATATCGATCGCCTGAATAGCCTGATCAACAAAGAAGGAAGGCATCCCTGCGCGATCATCTGCGACGAGTTCGCCAGCCTGCGTGCAGCCAGCGTCCTGGATACCATGTCCCAGGCCCGGTCGAGCAATGTCGTCACGGTAATATCCGTACAGGATATCAGCCAGTTGAGAAGCCGCTATACCCACGATGAGGCTGACCAGGTCGTCAATATGGTCGGCAATATCATCTGTGGACAGGTGGGTGGGGCTACGGCCAAGTCGGTAAGCGAACGATTCCCGGGGACCATGCAGTCCAAGACGACGATAACGTCCAAAACCATGGAAACAACGATCAGTAAAAGTCGGCAGTTGACGCCGGTCGTGTTGCCGTCAACCATCGCCACCCTATCATCCGGCGAGTTCCTGGGCATCGTGGCGGACGACCCTAAAACACCAATAGAATTAAAAGCATTCCATGCCCGGATCATCAACGATCATGAAGCTTTGGAAAGAGAAAGGGATCGCATGATGTTAGTGCCCTTCGTGTCCGATTTAAGCCAGGATAGCGTTTTGAAGCAATTCCAGAAAGTAAAACAAGAGGTTCAGGACCTGGTCAATTCGGAACTGACGAGGATAATGAATGACAGTTCCCTGGCGGGATATATTGTGAAGCGAGGAGATAAGAAGAAATAAATACCCAAAAAATAAACACTTAATCTTTAAAACCTTAATTATGAACTACAAGCCTGCTCTCGACAGCGTTCGTTGGATGTTTTGGAATGTAATCAATTTCATAATTGCCGGATTCTTCGTCTTCGGCTTTCTTTGTATGTTTTATTTCTACGGCGAGTCAAGACCACCCGAATATCCACCTGCTCCAGGAACATGGCCCGGCCATGGGATTTCGTCGTGGATTGGAAGTTTCGATTATGCAGACTGGATGTCCAGCCTTAGGCTGAATGTGAGGCAAAAGCAGGTGCTTGACAGCCTGGTTAATGCCCGACCAAGGTTGTTTGATGAGATTAAGACGGAGGAAGAGTTTAAGAAGTTCCTGGAGGATTTAAGGAAGCAGGGACAATAGATCCCGAATTTGGGCGAACTTGCTTAGAAATCTCCCTAACCGCGGTCATGGGCCTCGCGATATATTACCTTGGTCTCGACCTTGGCAGAATTTTCCTTTACCAGATGAGGAGGTGAGGCTATCACCTGGGTCATGTCTACACCAGGCACCTGAGTGGACACAACCGTTGTCGTACTAGATCGTGTATTCCCGGAATTATTACCACTGGAAGAAGCGCCGTTATTAGAAGTATTTTTAGACATGGGCATAATATTAACAATTGCAAATTACAACTTTTTTCTACTGAAGCGTGACCATGGCTTTCCTTTATCGATGGCGCTGCTCGATCCGCAAATATAGCTTGTTTTTAGCGGCTGATTGCTGCACATAATATTCCCCGCTGTGGATCAGATAGGGTACCAGGCCAGGCGGCCCATCCTTTTTATAATCCAGGTAAAGCGTGTCCGCACTCCAATGTATATGGCCGTCGTAAAAACGGGTCAGTGGCGATCCATTGACCTCTTTTTTCGTAATCGCATACTGGAATACGTCCTTCCTGAATACGGAAAATTGGAAGATCCGGGAAGAGTCCTCATTCCATGCATAGAACTGGAAATCGGAAAAACGCTTAGCAATAATATTCTTGTCATGGTGGTGGGCGGACAATTTCGAACTGCTGCATGCGCCCGCAAGGATGAAGGAAACGAGGAATAAAATGAATAACGGCCGTGCCGGAAGGAGGAATACTTTCATGAGTTGATGGATGAGTGTTAATTCAATCCTGAAAGTATTCCAATCTTTGTTTAGGATTTCTTAAATTTTGGTAGTGCACCAATATCAGCTCTTTGCTAACTTTATCATTGATGGCATCATAGCCCGTAATTATTTCGCCCACTTCAAATAAAGTGCTGTCTTTTGCGTAGATGCTTTCAAGGGCGCCCATTCTGCGCGCCGCATTTCGTTCGCTCCATACCTTTTTTATACTTTCTTCCATCAGCTGGGCTAATGTATCGTTCATAAGTTAATTATTTTTATGTTTTGCTATCAGATATTACGCTTGAATCTGCTTTATGAGCGTTGCAAAATCCGGTATCTCCCAATGCTCCGAAAGCTGGCCGTTTTGGATGCGGTACAATTGAAAGGCGTGTGCATCAACAGGGTTTCCTTTAGCCTTAAAACCACCATAATCAGCCTGGTGAATACCCTGTATACTGTTGTAAACCGCCACCATATCCCCTTCTGCCACCATTGCCCAAATAGGGAATTTGAGATTGGCAAAAGCGGTATGCAGCCCAGCAAAATATTTCTTCAATACCTCACGGCCCGGGCTTTGGCCTGCCAAATGATCGTCGTAATCCTCGGCAACCATTTTTTCAAACTCATCTAAGTTGTAGTTTTCAATAACCGCGAAGAAATGACGAACCAATGCTTTATTTTCATCACTTGTCGAAGCTGTTTTATTTTTCATTACTTTATCGCTTTTGTTATATAGGAATAACCTATTTCAAATAGGGAAGTTTAATGGCGCCAACCTGGTGCATGATTGCCGCCATATCACCTGCTGCCCACTCTTCTACAATTTTTCCATCCCTGATATGATAAACATCTACTGCGTCCCAGCTAACCTTTATCCCCGTTGGTTCAATCCCTACCAGGTTGCCGGTGTGTGTTGCCTCTACTACGAAGCGAACTGCCACTTTATCGCCCTCAGCGATAATATCATACTCTTTTGCATGCAGGTCGGGAAACGCAGCAATAAAGCCAGTAAGCAACCCGGTAAGGTTATCAATTCCATCCATTGTACCTAATGTCCCGCCGTGCCACTTCACATCCGGCGTACAATATTTCCTCGCAAGCGTGGGATTATGTTCGTTAAATACCTTTTGTACATACTCACGTGCAATAGATTTGTTCACTTCTGATTTGGTTTCCATTTTTTTCTAATTTGATTGATTAATTATTCGTCAAAAATAAACGCTAGGCAAAGATCCATTTGGCTGGGCGCAAGTACACCGGCATTCAATTTGTTTAACAATCAAAATTGCATCAAAGAAGAAGAAGAGACGATGATAAATGACGAAAAAAAACATAGACAAATGTCTACGAAAATAAAGGGGGGAAAGATTAAATTGCAGACGAGTGACTTATTTTTTAAGTGCGTGTTTTCGTACCCGGCTCAGCGTGTCTTTGGTGATCCCGAGGTAAGAAGCAATGACATGTTGTGGGAAACGTTGCAAAAAATCGGGGTGACAGGCGACAAAATCAGCATAGCGTTTTTCCGCAGTAAGACAAATGGAAGAGGTTATTCTTTTTTGTGTGGCAATATTATTTCTTTCGTCCATACCCCGTACCATTTCATCGAAAATGGAAGACAGATGCACCAGTTTTAATGTGTCAGATTTTGTAATGAGTAGCATTTCGACATCTTCCCAGGCATCGATATTATAAATCGAAGGCTTGAGCATCACCCAACTTTCACGGTCTCCTGCCCACCAGTTTTCAATACCCAAATGCACAATGTGTTCTACCCCTTTGTCATCAACCAGGTATTGCCGCATAGCGCCTTTCACAATAAACGCAAAACACTTGCATACATCGCCCTCCTGCAAAAAAAACTGCTTTCTCTTTAATTTCTTTGGGACAAAAGCGCTTTTGATCAATTCAAACTCACTTTCTGAAAGCGGTCTAGTCGTGTAGTTTTTTATGTATTTAAAAAGGGCCTCAAACATTGTTTAGTAGCTGTTAGCAGTAAGGATTTTCTGTCAATAAAAATACTGAAAATACCGTATCGTTCCTTTCATTCCAAAATGGTCATTGAGGCAATTTAAACCAATAAAGAAATCTCTTTCTGAAATCGTACAACCCGTGTATCATAAGCGAACATACTGCGCTGATTTTTTACTGCTAAGGTGTTGATATTCAATTTGGTATTATTGTAGCACTGCTTTTGTGGCAGAGCTGGCAATCAATGTATTATGCTACGAACCAACTTCAAGCTGCTGCTCCGCAGTCTGTGGCGCAACAAGTCTTTTTCGCTGTTGAATATCGCCGGGCTGGCCGTAGGGATCTCGGTAAGCCTGCTCATCTTTTTGCTTATCCGCTATGAGCTGAGCGTGGACAGATGGCATCCGAACAGGGATCGGATCTACCGGGTGGTCTCGGTGGAAGCCTACCGGAATGGAACCTCCGATAATGACGGCTGTGCGCCTACGCCGCTGGCCGATGCTTTGCGCCGTGAGTTTCCCCAGGCGGAGCAGGTGGCACACGTGTGGCGGGCAGGAAAATGGCCATTCATCCTGCCGGGCATTAAGGGGAGCGATGAAAAGTTGGTAGCGCCGGACAATATCTATTTTGCGGACACTCCCCTATTCAAAATATTCGATATTCCCTGGCTGGCAGGCAATCCCGGAACAGCCTTGAAAGAACCCTATACCATGGCTATTTCCCGCAGCACCGCCGACAGCTGGTTTGGTCACTGGCAGGATGCTATTGGAAGGACGGTTCTCCAGGGAGAGGACCGTATGCCTTTCCGGGTGACGGGGGTTATGGAAGATCCAAGGCCAAATACCGATATTCTCATGAATGTGGTTTTGTCTTATGCAACCTACCGGATCTGGAATGAAAAGGAGCTGGCGAACCCCAGGAACTTTGATAATTTCAGCACTTCTTCCCAATGTTTTTTTCTCCTGCGCAAGGGTTTGCCCATCTCGTCCATGGAGGCCCTGCTGCCAAAATTCGTAGCCACCCATTTTACTCCTCTGTATGCTCAGTCCGACAGCCGGGATTCCTGTTATTTCCAGCCTTTGAAAGAAATGCATTTCAACAAAAGCTTTGACCGTTATGGTAAAGCCGGCTGGTCATATGGTGAGCTATGGGCAATGGGATTGATCGGTGGATTCCTGCTTGTAGTGGCCTGTATCAACTTTATCAACCTGGCGACCGCCCAGTCACTGACCCGGGCAAAAGAGATAGGTGTCAGAAAGGTGCTGGGCAGCAACCGGCGTCAATTGCTGGCGGATTTTCTCCGGGAAACCGCCTTGCTTGTAATACTGGCG
>Ga0137403_10002781_pt1 | contig 21231 bp, 18 predicted proteins | sample CZOMad2_1_16fung_FD_122057 | JGI IMG/M metagenome (GOLD analysis project Ga0137403, IMG submission 122057) | Vadose zone soil fungal communities from Angelo Coast Range Reserve, California, USA - CZOMad2_1_16fungal (Hybrid Assembly) | ecosystem: Environmental > Terrestrial > Soil > Vadose zone...
GCTATCAGCACCATCAGGCGCGGTTTGGGAAATATCCATCTCCCATCCATTTCATTCGATCGGCAACAGGCCAAAACCAAAAAAGAGTAGCGATAGCGAGCTCGCTAAGGGCGAACCTACAGGATTATTGAAAGTTGGCCCATCGAAAACCAACCTATGAAACTCGCCATTCTCGACGCAGGGATCAACATTCAGCGGTGGCCGCGAGAGCGCCTTCACCTATGGCCGGTTCATCACCCGTCCACCGCCGGACGGGACTTCAATGGCGAATGCGGGCACAACGGTTCTGCGCGGCAGCCGGGTTTGCCGGGGAATGCGGACGAGGTTGAAGCCGACCATGGAACCCATCTTCAATCTTCACCAAGATCACCGATTTGGCCTGAAAAGCGCGATTTTCGAGCGATTCGGGCGCTAAAGATGCCCCTTGGGCAGGCCAATGCATGATAGGTTATGACATGGATCATCGCCCGACGATGCGCGGTGAATTTCGAGGTACCCGATGGATGACGAACCGAAAAGCGCCGCCGAACTGAAAGAGATCAGGTTGAATCGGAAGCTTGCGCAGGACGCCGAAGGCATCAAGGCCATGGCGGAAATCGCGGCAGCCGACATCGCCATACGAAAGCGGACGGCGAATCTGCGCGCCATGCGATTGGCGAGGGAAGCCGCGGAGCGCGACAAACCTGCGGAACCCAAAGCCAAGGCCAAACCCAGAAAAAAGAAAATAATCTAAATGACAAAAGAAGACCGCAGCCGCGCCGACGCGCGTTTCAACAAGATCGCGCGCACGACGAGTGGAGACAGAACCGCAAAGGCCGAGCGCGATGCAGCGCTGAAAGCGGTGACCGATAACATGGCGAAGCTGAAAGCATTGCGGCTTGCCCGCGAGGCTACCGAACCTCCGCGCCCGGCCGCAGCGCCCAAGAAGGCGCGTGCCAAGGCCAAGAAGTCAGAAGAAAAGGGCCCCGCTTTGTCTGATTGGCTGGCGGGACAGCAAAACGGCGGGCGCCGGACTTAACACCCCTCGTTTGAGCATCTCCGGACAACCGCGTGGGTTTGTCCCGCAATCTGTCCGGGCCGGATCTCGTTCTACGCCGGCGCGGGCCATTCGATCAGCGATCGCGTCTTGGTCGCGGCGTCGTAAACCTGCACCTGCAGCATCTGGAACTGATTCTTCAACGCCATGCCGGTCTGTTCGGCGGCCTCGACCGTGTCGTGGTGCGATTTGAAATGACCGTCCACGACCAGCGAATAGCCTGATGTCGGTGCTTTGTCGGCGCGAATGATTCGGCGTGGCGGCGCTTCTTCCGTTTCGATCTTTGGCTTTTTCATATGTGGCTCCAAATCATGATCCGAGTAAACCGGATCAGGCTCTCATCTGTTGGTTATGCGCTTGATCTCCGCGCAAACGCTACGCGTCTGTCGCGAGGGAAAGCCGGTTCCCATTCTTCCGGATCGTGCTCTGGTGTTTGTTTTGAGCATGATCTTTGCGGAAAACCGGTTCCCACTTTTCCGGATCATGCTCCGTTGCGCCTCCCTTTACACTGAACGTCTGAAAGGGCAGGAAAGATTGTCCGGTTGCGGTTAATATAGCGCCTCAAAGACGGTGAGATTGAGGTCGCAGACATGACGGCGCGAGTAGGCCAGCCACCGAACCACCCGACCAAAGGGGAGTGACATGTCCGGAAACGGCAAAAAGAACGAGCTTCCCGGCAAGGATGAGGGCAAATCAAAGAAATCACCACCTGCAACCACCGAGGATGACGACGTCGAGGATGGCGACATCGCCACGCCAAAGCGCGATCGCTACGGCGACGACGACAAGCCGCTTTGAGATCTTGAAAAACCTCGTCCCGCGAGCTTTCCGACGCATTAGGCATTGGCCTCGGCGCCAAGCGTCGGCGGCGTTTTGAGGGCTGCCATGCGCCTGTATTCATGGACAAATAACCGATAGAGCCGATAGTTTCGCCTGTAAACGGAGAGCGAATCTGACATGGCCGACATCCTGGCCGCACCGCAACAAGCCAAGGCCGACGAACAACTGCGGACGCTGGCCGCGATTTCTACGGCGCATTGGGTCAGTCATTTCCATTTGTTCGTACTGCCGATGCTGTTCCCCTTCCTGAAAGCGCAGCTCGGCGTCGGTTACATTGAGCTTGGCTTCGCCCTCACCGTCTTCGCCGTCACGTCCGGCCTGACGCAGGCGCCGATCGGCTATCTTGCCGATCATATCGGCGCCCGCAAAATCCTGCTGATGGGCCTCACTTTGGGCGGGCTGGCGCTGATCATGCTCGGCCTGCATCTGAGTTACCCGTGGCTGATCGCCAATGCCGGGCTAATGGGGCTCGCCAATAGTGCTTATCATCCGGCCAACTATGCGATTCTTTCGGCCCACATGAATGAGGCGCGCATGGGCCGCGCCTTTTCGATCCACACCTTCGCCGGTTTCCTTGGCGGCGCGGTGGCGCCAGCCATCGTGGCGACACTGGTCGCAACGATCGGAGGCCATGGCGCGCTGATCGTGAGCGGCGCGGTGGGGCCGTTCGTAGCGCTACTTCTTCTCGGCGTTGGCATTCCCGATGCGAGCGCCGCAGACCGCGGGAAGGCTGGCACTGACTTGCGCCGGCGCAACATCATCACACCCGCCCTCATCATACTGACGATCTTTTTCATGCTGCTGAGCCTGTCCAACGCCGGCATCGGCAATTTCGGCGTGGTCGCGCTGATGAGCGGCTACGGAGTGGCATTCTCGGCCGCCAATATTGCGCTGACGGCGTATCTGGGCGCCAGCGCGATCGGCGTGCTGGCCGGCGGCTTTCTCGCCGACCGCACAAGGCGCCACGGACAAGTGGCCGCCGCCTGCTTTGCGGTGAATGCTGCCATCGTGTTCATGATCGCGACGATTCAATTGCCGCTGCTGCTGCTCGCCATCGCCATGGCGTCAGCAGGGTTCCTGGGAGGCGTGATCGCCCCTTCGCGCGATATGCTGGTCCGCAATGCGGCGCCACCAGGTGCCGCCGGTCGGGCCTTCGGCATCGTCTCCACCGGCTTCAATCTCGGCGGCATCGTCAGCCCGCTGCTGTTCGGCTGGATCATGGATCAGAACTTGCCGCATTGGGTGTTCGGCGCGTCCGCCGTGTTCATGGTGCTGACGGTGCTGCTTTCACTTGCCACCGAGCGAAGCCCGCAAGCGAAAGCTGCGTCATCTGACTCAGGGCTGATGCATCCCTGAGTCAGGGCAGTCACAGCGCCAGACGCCGTATCAGGCGAATTTCGGTTGCCGCGCCCCGCCCATCAAGCGCGCACGCTCGGTATTGGGCCAAAGCAGCAGCAGGCCGAGCAAGCCGGAGGCGATCAATATCACGGCGTTGATGGTGAAGCCGGTCATATAGCCATCAAGCAGCCCTGACGCACGCTGGATCATGCTCCCCATTACCGATGGAGCCACAATGCCGGCAAGCGTATAGATTGCCCCGTAGATCGCGATCACCGCGCCGCGCTGGGACACCGGTGTGAACTCGCCGATCATCGGCGCGCAGACCACGTAAATCGATCCGCAAAGCCCCGACCCTGCCACCAGCAAGGCGATCTGCAGCCCAGCGCCCTCGACATAAGGGATAACGGCAAGGATCGATCCGCCGACGATCAGGGGGACCGCGCCCAGCACCCCGCGCGCGCCGCGGGTAGAAACGCCCCGCGCCATCAGCACCTGAGAAACCCACCCCGTGAGGAGCACGACAACGGCACCGAACACCCATGGCAAGATCGAGATCCAGCCTGCGTCCTGTTGCGAGAAGCCAAGCCCCTTGACGATGAAGGGCGTGAACCAGGTGAGGCCCAGCGACAGCGCCCAATAGGCGCCGAAAGTCGCTGCACAGCAGCCGACAAAGGTCCGCGATGTCAGAAGCTGGAAATAGGGAATGCGGGGTTCCGCACCAGCCATCACAGTAGCGGGTTGCACCAGCGGGCCCTCTTTGCCCAGGATCGACCACGCCACCACCCACATCAGGCCAACGACACCCAGCACGCCGAACGCGTAGTGCCAGTCGTACTTGACGATCACCCAGTTCAGCGCCGGTACGGCGAGGATGACGCCGAATGCCGATCCCTGCGACAGCACCGCCGTGGGCAGGGTTCGCTTCTCGTCAGGAAACCATTTGTAGATCGCATGCACCGCCACCGCACCCGCCGGGCCCTCGCCGGCGCCAAGGATGACGCGGCAGATCAACAGCGTAGAGAAACTGACCGTACCCACCATCGGGAACTGCGTAAGCGCCCATATGACTGCGAGCACAAGCAAGACCCAGCGGGTCGCGACGCGATTGACCAGGAAACCGACGGCGATCGCCGAGATCGAAAACAGGAAAAAGAACGCCGAGCCAAGCAAGCCGAACTGCTCCGGCTCGAGCTTTAGCTCGGTCATGATCGGTACACCCGCGAGGCCGACCACGATCTTGTCCGCGAAATTCACCAGCATGAAGAGAAACAGGAGAAACGTCATCCTCCAGGCCCCTTGGGGGGTGGGCTGCGTGGTCATGGTCGTCCTCTCACGGTCGCTTTGCCAGCTCTGTTGAATCGGCCCGACCTGATGCTACCCAAGCCAGATCGGACAATGCAACCGGGGATTTGACAGCATCGCCCTGTTATCAAACTGCCGCCCGACACGGCCTTGGACGGAAGCTGCACCGGATCACGATCGCGTCGCCGTCGTGTTTGAGGCCGTGATCTCCGGCTATGGTCTTGATATGTTGACCACCCATCAAAGGGACGGTGACACGCTTCGCATGACAACAAGCAACCAGATCGTGCTGAGCGTTCGCAATCTGACCAAGGCCTACCGTTCCGCGGGCGATCACATCGCCGTACTGCGCGGGGTGAACCTGAGCGTCGCAGCAGGCGAGCGCGTCGCGCTGACCGGCGAATCCGGCAGCGGCAAGAGTACGCTTCTGCACCTGATCGCGGGCCTCGATCGGGCGGACGGCGGCGAGATCAGGCTTGCCGAGACATCCATCTCGGATCTCACTGATGCGGGCCTGGCGGCTTTGCGGCGCGACCGGCTTGGTTTGGTATTTCAGCAATTCAATCTGATCCCGAGCCTCAATGTCAGGGATAACCTCGCGTTTCAGGCGCGCATTGCCGGCTGCCACGATGCAGCCTGGCATGCCGAGCTTGTGCAGCGATTGGGGCTCGGCAGCCTTCTGGATCGCTATCCCGAACAGTTATCCGGCGGTCAGCAGCAGCGGGTTGCGATCGGCCGGGCGCTCGCGGTCAAGCCGCTGCTTCTGCTCGCCGACGAGCCCACCGGCAATCTTGACGAGGCGACCGCCGATGACGTTCTGGCCCTGACCCGCGATCTGGTCGCGCAAACCGGCTGCGGCCTGCTGATGGTGACCCACTCGGCGCGGCTGGCGGCCACACTCGACCGTCACATCAACCTCAGCGCGGGGCTGATCACGTGACGCGGGCCTTGTGGATTCTCGCGGTCCTGTTGAGCCATTGGCGACGCCATCCGATGCAACTCGCCACGTTGCTGGTCGGCCTGATTTCGGCGACCGCGCTGTGGAGCGGCGTGCAGGCACTGAACCAGCAGGCCCGCAACAGTTACGACCGCGCGGCCGCCACCTTCGGGGGCGCGCGAACGGCGTCGCTGGTAGGCCACAACGGCGCACCCTTCCCGCAGCAGCTCTTCGTCGACCTGCGCCGCGCCGGCTGGCCTGTGTCTCCGGTTCTCGAGGGCCGCATCCAGATCGGCGGCAGGGCTTTCCGGCTCTTGGGTATCGAACCGGTCACATTGCCTGCCGAAGTCGGCAATGCACCGGCGATCGGGAGGGCAGGCCTGCAATCCTTCGTCACGCCGCCTGGAGAAACGCTGGTGGCACCCGAGACGCTTGCCGAGCTTGGCCTGCCGCAAGGCGCCTCGCCGCAGGCGAGCGGTAGCATTCCGTTGCCGCCGCTTCGCGTAGCAGCGCAACTGGTACCCGGTGTGATGGTGGTCGATATCGGCATCGCGCAGCGGCTTCTCAAAATGCCCGATCAAGTCTCCCGGCTCCTGATCGGCAAGGCCAAAGGCGCGCGTAAACCGCTTGAAGCTATCGCCGGCGACAAGCTCCGCCTGGTTGAGCCCAACGCGGAAAGCGATCTCGAACGCCTCACCGACAGTTTTCATCTGAACCTGACGGCGTTCGGCCTGCTGTCATTCTTCGTCGGATTGTTCATCGTCAACTCCGCGGTCGGCCTTGCATTCGAGCAACGTCTGCCGATGTTGCGGACCTTGCGCGCCTGCGGGGTTTCTGCACGCATGCTGAACACGGTACTCGTGCTTGAACTGATATCGATGGCGCTGGTTGCAGGCATGGTGGGTCTGGTCTGCGGCTACCTGATCGCGGCCGCGCTGCTCCCCGATGTCGCAGCCTCGTTGCGCGGACTCTATGGCGCGCAGATTCCCGGCGAGCTTACGCTCAAGCCAGAATGGTGGATCGCGGGCCTCGCCATCAGCGTGCTCGGCGCGCTGCTGGCGGCAGCCGCAAGCCTCTTGAAGGCGATCCGCCTTTCGGTGCTGGCCGCGGCCCAACCCTATGCGTGGCAACAGGCACAGCACAGATGGCTGATTTTTCAGAGCGCGGTCGCTGTTACCGTGTTCGTCGCCGCCGCCGGCTTCCTTTGGCTTGGCGATTCCCTTGTTTCAGGTTTTGCAGTACTCGCCGCCATGCTGCTGGGCGCAGCACTTGGATTGCCTGCGATGCTGGAGTTGATCCTTGCGTTGGGTCAGCGGCGTGCGCAGCACGCGCTTACGGTCTGGTTCTGGGCCGACAGCCGGCAACAGCTTTCGGGATTGTCGCTGGCGTTGATGGCGCTGTTGCTGGCGCTGTCGGTCAATGTCGGCGTCGGCACCATGGTCGAAACCTTCAGCCGGACCTTCATTGGTTGGCTCAACGGACGATTGGCGGCGGACGTTTACATCAATGCATCAGACGATGCGCAAGCCGCAGCCATCACCGCGTGGCTGCGTGAGCGTCCAGAGGTCGCAGCGATCCTGCCCGGCGGCCGAGCCGACACCCAGATCGGAGGCGCGCCGGTGGAGATTCTCGGCCTCCCAGATCACGCCACCTATCGCGAGCGCTGGCCGTTGCTGCAGTCCACCGAGAATGCCTGGAACAGGCTTCGTCCCGGCGATGCCGGTTTCGTCAGCGAACAATTGGCGCGTCGCATGAAACTTGCCATCGGCGATCAAGTCGAAGTGCCCGCGCCGGGAGGCAACTGGGCAATTGAAGTGGTCGGCATCTATGCCGATTACGGCAATCCGAAGGGTCAGGTTGCCGTCAATTTCGCCGCGCTGACCCGGCATTTTCCGAATATCCCCCTGACGCGGTTGGGTCTGCGCGTCGACCCTGCCGCGGTCCCCCCGCTGATGTCGGCGTTGCAGGACAAGTTTGGATTGGACGGTCGCAACCTCGTCGATCAGGCGACGTTGAAGGCGGAATCGACGCGGATCTTCAACCGGACCTTCGCCGTGACGGCGGCGCTGAACGCCTTTACGCTCGGCGTGGCCGGCGTCGCCCTGCTGACGAGCCTGCTCACGCTCGGCAACTCCCGGCTACCGCAGCTTGCGCCGCTTTGGGCCATCGGGATCACCCGACGGCAGCTTGCGGCCATCGAACTTCTGAAGACCTTGTCGGTCGCGCTGATCACGGCCCTGCTCGCGCTGCCGCTCGGCCTGCTGGTCGCCTGGTGCCTGATCGCGGTGGTCAACGTGAAAGCGTTCGGTTGGCGATTGCCGTTTCACGTCTTTCCGCTGCAATTGCTCGAACTTCTCGGCGTGGCCATGGCGGCCTCGCTGGTTGCCGCCGCAATTCCCGTCCTCAAGCTGGCGCGGATGCAGCCGGCCGCCCTGATCAAGATTTTCGCCGATGAACGATAGGTATCGAATATCGCGTCGCGCCTTCGCGGGCGGCGCGCTTGTTCTCGCGCTGGATCGCAAGCCCGGTTTCGCGCAGGGCTTCGCCGGGCTTGGTATGAGGGGAGACGGCTTCGCCGCGGTCGTCCCCGGCAAAACCCTTGTTTTTCCTGCCGATCATGGCCCGCATCCTGATTATCGGATCGAGTGGTGGTACGTGACCGCAAATCTCATGGATGCGGCCGGCCGGGCTTATGGCGCACAATGGACCTTGTTTCGTCAGGCCATGCATCCCGGCGCACCGCAGGAGGGATGGGCTAATCAGCAGATCTGGATGGGCCACGCGGCCGTCACGCGCGCCGACACCCATCGCTTCAGCGAAGCTTTCGCCCGTGGCGGTATCGGCCAGGCCGGCGTCGAGACCGGACCGTATCGGGCCTGGATCGACGCCTGGCAAATGCGCGGCCTCGATCAAACGCGCGACGACACCCTCGCGCCGCTCGAACTCAGCGCGTCGGGCGCCGATTTCGCCTACGCGCTGCGGCTCGATGCCGATCACGCGCTGGTGTTGCAGGGAGAGGCCGGCTACAGCCGGAAATCAGAGCGGGGACAGGCCTCGTATTATTTCAGCCAGCCTTACTTCAAGGCGAGCGGCAGCATCGCCATCGACGACAAGCCCGTCAACGTCACCGGACAAGCCTGGATGGACCGGGAATGGAGCAGCCAGCCGCTCGCCTCCGATCAAACCGGGTGGGACTGGTTATCGCTGCATTTCCAGTCCGGAGAAAAACTCATGCTGTTTCGGCTGCGTCAGAGTGTCGGCAAAAACTACATTTCCGGCAAGTGGTTTTTGCCTGACGGCGAAGCAAGACAAATCGCATCCTCTGAAATCACCATGATGCCGAAGGCCGTGACCGAGATCGAGGGGCGTAAAATCCCGACCACATGGGATATCGCCATTCCAGCTCTGGCGCTGACGATCTCGTGTGTGCCTCTCAATGCCAGGAGCTGGATGGGAACGAGCTTTCCCTATTGGGAAGGACCGATCGGTTTTGCTGGGACCCACAGCGGGGTTGGTTATCTGGAGATGACCGGCTATTGAAGCCGACGTCATCGCTTCGAATAAAGGAATGCCCACCATGTTTCATCTGACGGCACTCGTGACCTGTCTTGCGATCCTGTTCTATTTCCTGACCAGCGCGCAGGTTGCCAAGGCGCGCGGCACCTTCGGCATCAAGGCGCCGGCGATATCGGGCAATCCTGATTTCGAGCGGGTGTTTCGCGTGCAGATGAACACGCTGGAGTGGTTGCCGATCTTCCTGCCGGCGCTCTGGCTGTTTGCGATCTACATCAGCGATGCGATCGCGGCCGCACTGGGCGTGGTCTGGATCGCGGGCCGTATTCTTTATCTGAGCGGCTACTCTAAAGCCGCCAACAAGCGTGGGCCGGGCTTTGGCATTCAGGCCGGTGCCGCCCTGCTTCTCTGGTTGGGCGCGGTTGGCGCAATTGCGTGGCGTCTTGTCCATTCGTGAGGACGAGATCTTCGCGTTGAACGGCCGAATCTAGCTGGGAGCGGACACAAAAATACGACATGCCAACGCCCTCGGCCGTTATTTGACTTCGGGCGGATCCCAAGTTTAAGTATCGGGACGCTGCGGTGAAGCCCACTGAATTTCATGACATAAGCCCTTTGGAGTGCTTCCCGCGCGCGAAGGTTGTAGCGAGCCCCTTACATGAATGCCTCTTTCAAGCGTCAGCTTGCGGATTACGTGGAATATCACCGCGATCCCTGGAATTGCGCGATGCACGTGTTTGGTATCGTAGCGTTGTTCCTGGCCGCGGTGCTCCCCCTCAGCCTCTGGCACATTCAAACGCTGGGCGCGCACGTCACGTTGGCGCCCGTGATGGTGTTGCCGGTGCTGGTCTATTGGTTATTGCTCGACGCAGCCGTGGGAGCTGGGATTGTTGGCGCTGCTGTGCTGTTGCTTTCGACCGCTGCGATGATCGTGAACCATGCCGGTTCCGTCAGTGTGTGGTCGATCACCGCCGCATTGATCGTCGTCGGCGTGAGCTTTCAGGTTGTCGGACACCGGTTTTTCGAACGCCGACAGCCGGCGCTGGTGGATAACCCGACGCATTTGCTGCTCGGGCCGATGTTCGTGGTGGCGAAATTATTCATTGCGCTCGGTTTTCGGCAAGATCTTGCAACCATTATCGAGCGCGCTCCACAGCAATTGCCGCGCGGCTCTTCACCCTTTGCCGAGGAACGTCAGGTCGAGCCGCTGCCACATTCATGACCCGGGTACTTGTCACTGGCGGCACCGGCTTTATCGGACAGCACCTTGTATCGGCGCTCGCCGCTGGCGGTCGGAAGGTGCGGGTTCTGGATCTTCGCCCCCCGATTTGTGCCGTCCCGGACGTCGAATATCTCGCGGGTTCGGTGCTCGATCCGAATCTGGTGGAAGACGCCGTCCGCGACGTCGCTGAGGTTTATCATCTTGCCGGCCTTCCCGGTATGTGGATACCTCAAAGGAGCGATTTCTGCGCTGTGAATTACCGCGGCACGGAGGTCGTGATCGCTGCCGCACGCAAGCGCGGGATTGCTCGTTTTCTGCATTGCTCGACCGAATCCATCTTATTCCGACCATCGCGGTTACCGCACGCAGCCGGCGAGCCCAGCCTGCTGCCATCCAAGGAAATGCCAGGTCTTTACACACGCTCAAAAATGCTTGCCGAACAGTTCGCCGCGCAGACCGCGGCATCCGGATTTCCGCTGGTCATCGGCACACCGACGATGCCGATCGGACCTCATGATCACAACCTCACGCCGCCGACAGCGATGCTCCGGCACTTTCTGAGCGGGCGCGTTCAAATGTATCTCGATTTCATCGTCAATCTGGTCGACGTGCGCGATGTCGCCGCGGGCCTCATTCTAGCGATGGAACATGGGCGAATTGGACATCGCTACATACTCGGCGGCGAAAGTATCTCGCTGAAAAAAATTCTGCAGCTGATGGCGACGATCAGCGGCCGCCGCTACATCTCCATTCCAATTCCCGGCCGGGTGGCGGAAGTAGCCGCGACGATGCTGGAGTTCGTAGCCGATCATGTGACGCACCGTCCGCCGTCCGGTACGGCTGAAGGCGTCCGGATCGCGTTGCGGGCGACGGAGCTGTCGATCGAAAAAGCGCGCCACGAGCTTGGCTATGCACCCCGCCCTGTTGAGCCTGCATTGCGCGACACCATCGCCTATCTTCTCGGCGCTCGCGGCAAATCGCCGGGGTTGTAACTCCCGCCTCCACCTCGGCTTTTCCGGCATTTGCCAGCGCCGTCCAATCAGGAATATAATTCATCCATGACGCATGATCCGAACCAATTTCTTGCCTTTGTCTGGAGCGGATGGACCGCTAACTGGCCCACACAATTGCTGGCCCTTATCTGGGTGGCGTGGCTCATCAGCTGGGGCGTGGGTTCGTTCTTTTCTGCCCGAACCGAAAAGCACGTCAGGACCTGGGACTCTCGGGCCTATCGCATCCCCATTCTCGTGGGGGCCATCCTGCTGACGCCGTGGACAGCGCGCGTCCTGGGAGAGAGGCCGTTATGGCAGATCGGCACGGGCGGTATCTATCTGCTTGCAGCGTTGACTGCAGCGGGCTGCCTGTTCACCTGGTGGGCGCGAATTCATCTCGGTCGTTTCTGGTCGAACGCCATCACGCGCAAGGAAGGCCACCGGGTCATTGATACCGGCCCTTATGGGCTGGTTCGTCATCCGATCTATACCGGGCTTATCGCCGCCATGATCGCGACAGGCATTGCGGTCGGGACGGCGACCGCAATGCTCGGGACGTTGCTGATCGCCTTCGGCCTCTGGCAGAAGGCACGCATGGAGGAAGGCTTTCTGACCAACGAACTCGGCGCGGAGGCTTACGGACCCTACTGCCGCCGCGTTCCAATGCTGGTGCCGTTCCTGCCGCAGCGCTGAACGGAAGCGCAATATTGCAACCGCGTGGGGCTACCGTGGCGTCGACGCCCTCGGCGGCGGCGGCCCCGAGACCTCAACCAGCGGTACCAGGTGGCGCGGAACGACGACGCGTTCGCCCGGCACCAGCGGTGTACGCTCCGCTCCCTTATTGATCTGGGTGACCGACCACAGCGGCACGTGGTAGGCCGCAGCGATCGACTGCAAGCTATCCCCTGGACGAGCGAACACCGGCATACCGCTGTCCCACAGCTCGATTGTGGATTTGGGGGGAACGACAAAGCGGATGGGCACCGTTTCGCCCTCGGCTTTCGCCGAAGTCGTCGCAAGCTGCACGATCTTGGTAAGTAATTGCTCGTGGACCGCGTCCATTTTTTCGATGTTGATATGCGAAACTTCATCGTGCTCCGAAAGGTCGAAGCTCGCGTAGTGACCGCGGTAGCCCGGCTTCGGCTTGACGTCGCCTCCACCCAGAACGCTTTTCGACAGGAAGATATTGATGAAGCGCTCGACATTGAGCGGGACATTGGGCGTGACATGAGCTGGATCGATGGCGACAACCAGACTGACCCGGATGCCTTCGGCCTCAAGGATTTCCGCAAACTTCAACGCGCAAAACCCGCCCATTGAGTGCCCGATGAGAATGATCGGGGCCGCGCTCTCCCGATATTCACGAATCGCATGCTCGGCGATGAGCCGGCAAATCGTGAACTCGTAAACATTCGCCGTGATCCCGGCGTCCTCGATCCGCTCCGTCAGCCGATCCATCCCGCGCGAGAAGAACGGACCGAGCGCGCCGCGGAACAGGTAGGCACGTCCGTGCAGTTCGACCGCCGGCGGAAGGCTGTCCTGCGGCGGCGCGGCGGCCTCGCTCGACACCGCGACCGGACCCGCCACCACCGGATCAAGGCCGCCATGTAAGAGCGGGACCCAAAGCATCGCTCCAAGAACGGCCGCTGTAGTTCGCGTCAGATTGATCAGGCGCTCCACGAACCATCCCAAACGCTGCAAGCTCCATCATATCGCGCCGGTATCGGCGCGCCTGGAGCAAAGTACCTCATTCGATGCGCGAGGCGCACCTTAGGGCTGTCGAATTGGTGGAATTGTGGCGCACCCCGAGGCCGCTAGCGTGCTCCGCACGAGATCATGACGGGAACACGGTTTCATCGTCTGATGGAGCGTGTGCCCTGAGGATTGTGCTCAATTGCGCGCCGTTACCGCTCTGCCTCGGGCTTATCTGGTCACACTCGCCTCCGGCCTCTGCGCTGCAGACGCATCTGCCGGGCGGCTGCCGAACGCAACGGCATCGATGGCGCTGATCACCCTCCGCTGAATGATCTCGTTCTTGTCGATGGTGATGTGCCCGACGCCCGGGACGTTCTGCACATTGACGTTCTCCAGCGTGCCCCGCAGCTGCCTTGTTCTCGCGACAGGCTCGCCGGCGCCATTGGCGATGTAGAAATTGATGTAACGCCCGACACGGCCCGACAGGCTGGTGCGAAATACTGAGTCCAGGCCAATCGCGAGCTTGACGGGAGCGCCAAGCTGGTCGAGGCGCGCCACCATATCGGGCAGCACTGTTGCACCCGAGGAGTGCCCGACCAGAACGATCGTCCGCACCCGTCCGCTCCTGTAGTCCGCTGCAGCTTCGTCGGCGAGCGATGACCAGCCGAGATAGTTGACGACCGTGACGGGGATACCCTGCGCCTCAAGTTTGGCTGCGATCTCATCGAGACCAAGGGAGAAGATATTGAGCACGCCGCGCAGCAGATAGACATGGGTACCGTTTCCGCCCGCCGCTGGAACCGCCGCCTTCGCGCTTGTGTTGATCGGCAGCATCAGCAGCAGCAGCAGCAAAGCCATTGCCATCGCCGGCAGTGACCGTGACCACAATCGACCAGGCAACTGAAGCTTGCCGACAATTTTCGTGTAGCCGCAATATGACTTCATTGGTTCCTCTCGGAGGGGCAAATTGGCTGGCCGGAACGTAGCCTCGGCGCGCTCGCATCTGCAACAAAACGCGCCGCCGCGGGTCATTTAATCCGACCCGCGTGTCACTATTGCAACACCCTTGGCGATTTCAAACCGCTTCGGGCCCTGCTCCTGCGTCCTTCACTGTCTCCGCTATGCTACGCCGGATTCCTTAACATTGTGATTTGCGATCACTGCGTTAGCGGGCAGCCGCTGTCCTTGGCGGAGGGGAACGCCTTGTCGCCGGGCACGATTGCAAGCTGCTTGTAATAGTCCCACGGCTTCTTGGACTCGGATGGCTTCTTGACCTCGAACAGATAGAGGTCGTGCACCATCCGGCCATTTTGCAACACCTTGCCGCCCTGGGCAAACATGTCGTCGACCGGCAGTTCCTTCAGCTTCTTCGCAACCGCATCGGAATCTTTGGTGCCGGCAGCCTTCACGGCCTTCAGATATTGCAGCGTCGCCGAATAGGTCCCGGCCTGGATCATATTCGGCATGCGTCCGGTTCGTTTCAAAAAGCGTTCCGAGAACGCACGAGTCTTGTCGTTCTGGTCCCAGTAGAAGCCTTCCGTCAACACAAGCCCCTGCGCCGCCTGTAGCCCAAGGCCGTGCACTTCGGCGAGCGTCAGAAGCAGACCGGCGAGCTTCTGGCCGCCGGCAACGATGCCGAATTCCGCCGCCTGTTTGATCGAGTTGGTGGTGTCGAGCCCGGCATTGGCCAGGCCAATGATCTTCGCCTTCGAGCTCTGCGCCTGCAGCAGGAACGAGGAGAAATCCGACGAGTTCAAGGGAATGCGGACCGAACCCAGCACCTGGCCGCCCTTGGCCTTCACCAGATCGCCGGTATCCTTTTCAAGCGCGTAGCCGAACGCGTAGTCGGCGGTCATGAAAAACCAGGTGTTACCGCCGGCTTCGACCAGCGCGCCGCCGGTACCGACCGCAAGCGCATGGGTATCGTAGGCCCAGTGGAAACCATAGGGCGTGCAAGCGTCACCGGTGATGCGTGAAGTGGCCGCGCCAACGACAATATCGATCTTCTTCTTTTCCTTTGACAGCTCCTGGATGGCGAGCGCGACCGACGACGTCGTCAATTCCGTGATCATGTCGACGCCTTCGACCTCGTACCAGCGCCGCGCGATGCTGGTGGCAAGGTCGGGCTTGTTCTGATGGTCCGCGGAGATGATCTCGATCTTCTGGCCAAGCAGGCTGTCGCCAAAATCCTCGATCGCCATCTTGGCCGCCTCAAAGGAAAACTTGCCGCCATAATCCGCATAGACGCCAGACTGATCGTTTAAAATGCCGATCTTGACACCTTGCGCCGACGCCGAGACAGCGAATAACAGGCCGCATGCGGCGACGGCCGCCGGCAACAATCGCATTTTCATATTTACCTCCCCAAAATCCTGTTCCTGAACATGTTATTTTATAACCTTCGTCCTGCCCACCCATTTTGAATGAGCCGATAGTAGGGTCGCGGAGCGAAGGCGATTATGGCACCGCTGCGCCAGCGGGAGCCGGCTTTTTGAGGTGCCGCCGATCCGCGAGGTTGCGGACCAGCACGTAGAAGATCGGCGTAAACACCAGCCCGAACAGGGTCACGCCGAGCATGCCGAAGAACACAGCCACGCCGACCGCCTGACGCATTTCCGACCCCGAACCCGATGAGACGACCAGCGGCAGCACGCCGAGAATGAACGCAAACGATGTCATTAGAATCGGGCGCAACCGCAGCCGGCAAGCCTCGATCACCGCCTCCAGGCGCCCGCGGCCCTCGAGTTCGATATCGCGGGCAAACTCGACGATCAGGATCGCATTCTTCGCGGCCAGCCCGACCAGCACCACAAAGCCGATCTGGGTGAGAATATTGACGTCCTGCCCCATGATCCGCACCCCGATCGTCGCAGCCAGCAGGCACATCGGCACGATCAGAATCACGGCGAACGGCAGGCTCCAGCTGCCATATTGCGCCGCCAGCACCAGGAATACGAACAGCACGCAGATCGGGAATACATAGAGGCCCGAATTGCCGCCGGTGACCTGCTGGTAGGACAGGTCCGTCCAATCGTACGAGAAGCCGCTCGGCAGCGTTTGTTCGGCCAGCCGCTTCATGAGGTCGATGGCGGTCGACGAGCTCGTTCCGGGGGTCGTATCCCCCTGAAGTTCCGACGCCGGGTACAGATTGTAGCGCGCAACGCGATCCGGTCCTGCGACGTTGCGGAAATCCACGACGTTCCCCAACAGCACCATGTTGCCGGCGGCGTTGCGGGTGCGCAAGCGCGCGAGATCGGCGGTCTCCTTGCGGAACGGCAGGTCGGCCTGCGCCGTGACGTGATAGGTGCGGCCGAGAATATTGAAGTCGTTGACATAGGTCGAGCCGAAATAGGTCTCGATCGCATCCGTCACGTTCTGAATCGGCACGCCCAATTTCTGCGCCTTGATGCGGTCGATCTCGACGAACACCTGCGGCGTATTGGCGGTGAAGGGCGAGAATACCGAGGTCAGCCCCGGCGTCCTGCGGGCGGCCGCGACAAGTTCGTCGGTTGCCGCCGCCAAAAGTTCAGGCCCGCGGCCTTGCCGGTCCTGAATGCGCATGGTGAATCCGCCGCCGGTGCCGATGCCCGGAATCGAAGGCGGCGGGATGACGATGATGAAAGCGCCCTCGAGGGCGGAAAGCCGCCGGCGCAGCTCGCCCGTGATCTTGGCAGCTGACAAGCCCTTCTTCAGGCGCACCTCCGGTTCTTCGAATACCGGAAACAGCGCAGCCGCATTGCTGGCCTGGGTCCGCGTCGCGCCGGACAGTCCGGCGAACGCCGCCACGCGCACGATGCCGGGCGTGTCGAGCGCGATCCTTTCGACTTCGCGGACGATTTCGGTGGTTCGCTCCAGCGAGGCCGCGCCCGGCGATTGCACGGACACGATGACATAGCCGCGATCCTGGGCCGGAATAAACCCCTGCGGCGTGGTGACGAGCAGCCAGCCGGCGCTGCCGATCAACGCCAAATAAATCAGCAGCATCACCGCCGCGTGCCGTATGACGAAGTCGGCCGCGCCGGCATAGCGATGGGACAGCCAATCGAAGCCACGATTGAAAGCCCCGGTAAACTTCTCCCAGCCGCGCCCTATCAGGTTCCAGCGCGCAGTTGGCCGTTTCTCTTCATGCGCCTGCAGGATCTGCGACGCCAGCGCCGGTGACAGCGTCAGTGAACAGAAGCAGGAGATCGCGGTCGCCACCGCGATGGTGATGGCGAATTGCTGAAAAAACTGTCCGGAGATTCCGCCGAGAAACGCGGTCGGCACGAACACGGCGCAGAGCACCAGCGCGATCGAAACCAGCGCGCCACCGACTTCTTCCATGGTGCGCAGCGCGGCGTCGCGCCGGCTCATGCCGTCGCGAAGATGGCGCTCGACATTTTCGACCACCACGATGGCGTCATCGACTACGATGCCAACCGCGAGCACGAGGCCGAATAGGGTCAGATTGTTGATCGCAAAACCAAGTGCGGCCATCGCGGCAAAGGTGCCGACCAGCGATACCGGGATCGCCACGATCGGGATGATGGCTGGGCGCCATCCCTGCAGGAACACCAGCACCACGACGACGACAAGAATCATCGCCTCATAGATCGTCTTGATCAGTTCGCTGACGGACTGGGCGATGAACTCGGTCGGATTATAACCGATGTTGTAGTCGAGCCCCTTGGGAAAATTGGCCTTGAGCTTGGCCATCTCATCGGAAATGCTCTTCGCGGTCGCCAGCGCGTTCGAGCCGGGACGCTGGGTCACCAGCATCGCAACCGCGGTCTTGCGGAGCAGAAAGCTGTTGGTGGTGTAGTCCAACGCGCCCAATTCGATCCGCGCCACATCACGCAGCCGCACAGTGCGACCGTCCTCGCCGGCCTTGACGACGATTTCCTCAAACTGCTGGATATCCTTCAACCGGCCCGTGAAGGTGAGGTTCGGCTGGAAGGCCCGGTCCGCGATCGGCGGAGCGGCGAGCTGGCCTCCGGCGATCTGCAGGTTCTGCGCACGGATCGCGGCCACCACGTCGCCCACTGTCATTCCAAGGTTGGCGATCTTGTCGGGATCCAGCCACAGCCGCATCGAATAATCGCGCGCGCCGAAAATCCGGATGTCGCCGATACCGTCAAGCCGCAGCAGCTGGTCGCGAACCTGAAGCAGCGCATAATTGCTGATATAGAGCTGGTCGAAGCTGTCGTCGGGCGACAGCATGAACACGACCATCAGGATGTCCGGGCTGTTCTTGCGCGTCACGACGCCGTTACGCTGAACCTCTTGCGGCAATTGCGGCTGCGCAATCGCGACCCGGTTCTGGACCAGCACCTGCGCCTTGTCGAGGTCGGTGCCGAGCTTGAACGTTACCGTGATGGTGAGCTGGCCGTCCGATGTCGCCTGGCTGTAGAGGTAGAGCATGTCCTCGACGCCGTTGATCTGCTGCTCGATCGGCGCGGCGACGGTGTCGGAAACGGTCTGGGCGGAAGCCCCGGGATATTGCGTGGTGACCACCACGGTCGGCGGCACGACTTGCGGATATTCCGCCACCGGCAGCGTGGTGTAGGCGATCGCACCGACAATCAGGAGCACGATGGACAGCACCATCGCCAGGATCGGCCTGTTGATGGAAAGCTGGCCAAGGTTCATGTCTTGCCGCCTGACGGGGTGGCTTTGGGGGCATGCGGGCTCACCTTCGCCCCGACGCGCACCCGCTGCAGGCCATCGACGACCACGCGATCTTCCGGCTTCAGCCCTTCGCGGATCACGCGCAAGCCCTCGTCAAGCGGTCCGAGGGTGACCGGCTTCGCCTCCACGGTGTCGTCGTCCTTCACCACGAAGATGATCTTGCGCGATTGATCGGTGGCGATGGCGGTGTCGGGCACAAGCAGCGCGTCGTAGGGCGCGCTGGCGATCAGGCGGACCCGGGCAAATTGTCCCGGCAAAATCGAAAAATCCTTGTTCGGAATTACGGCCCGTCCACGCAACGTGCCGGTCGAAACATCGAGGCGGTTATCAAGGAAATCCACCTTGCCGTCGTGAGACGGCTTGGTCTCGCCGCTAAGCGTCACCTGGACCGGATTGGGGTTCTCGCGCGAACTCGGACGCTTGCCCTCGAAATAGAGCCGGTTGTATTTGAGGTAGGTCGCCTCATCCATGTCGAAATAAATGTAGATCGGATCAAGCGAAACGATCGACGTCAGCAACGTCGAGCCGCCCTCGCTGCCCTGGACAAGATTCCCGATGCTGATGAGATGTCGGCTAACCCTGCCGCCGATCGGAGCCGCGACGTGGGTAAATTCGATATTGAGCTGGGCCGCCTTGAGCAGGCCTTCGGCTTGCATCTGCGCAGCCTTTGCGGCCTGCAGCGCCTGGCGGCGCTGGTCGACGGTCGACTCCGAGACCGCCGAGGTTTGAACCAGTGTAAGCGCACGGTCGAGTTCGCGCTTGGCGAGTTCGGCCTTGGCGCGCGCGTCCGCTAGCTGGCCATCGGCCTGCTCGGCGACGGCTTCGAACGGGCGAGGGTCGATGATGTACAAGAGATCGCCGGCATTGACGAAGGCGCCATCGCGGAATTCGACGTGGGTGACGAATCCGCCGACCCGGGCGCGAACCTGAACCTCTTCGACCGCGTCAAACCGTCCGGTGAATTCGTCCCAGTCCGTGATGGTGCGTTTGGTTGGCTGGGCGACGGTGACAGGCGGCGGAGCGGTCGCAGCTTGCGGCGCCGCTGGTTTGCCATCGCAACCAGACAAAGTGGCCGCGAGTAGAACGATCACCGGCCCAAGAACGCTCAGCGAGCGGATATCGACAATTCGAGCTAGACGCTCCGTATTCTCAGTCGCGCTCAATTCTGCCCCCATTGTTTGCCTTCCGCGATCGATCGCGGCGTCCGTCGACGGCGAGGTCAAGATGAGTTCGACCGATAGTCTGTTCAAGAACCAGCCGGGATCAAGCAAAATTTGCTATGCGCGGCAGGATCGGCATTCAAAAAAATGCTACACCGGAACGTCGCGTTGGAATAATTTACCCGTCGGTGATTTTGAGTGCCAACGCTCCGGCGCAATCTGATCGCGGGCGGTGTGTGTCAGGCGCGTGACCTAACAAAAGATGACCCAAAACAGGTCAGAGCTGTGCCCCACCCCCAACACGCGAGGCTTCCGCGGCAAAACCGCTCGCACGCTGACGGAGTGGTCAGCGCGGCGGAAGCCAATATAAGGCTCCCCTCCTTGCGGCTCCCCGCTAGATTAAGTCAAAACATAACAAGACCATCGCTTGAGGGAGGGCCGTGACCGGGCACGGCGGAGGTTTATTTCAGCGCGATGCCGCGGCCGATTTTGGCCATTCGACGCGGTTGCGCGAAATTATTCTTCTACCGGCATCGAATCATTGGAGGGAAGATGTACACCGGCAAGCACGCTTATCTCCGCCCGCTTCAGCCCGCTTTCATCATGGCAAATTCCGGCGAGGCCGTGAGCTATGCCGAACTGGAGGCGCGGAGCAACCGCCTGGCGCACCTGTTTCGCAATCGCGGCCTGAAACGGCTCGACCACTACGCGATCTACATGGAGAACAACAGCCGCTACCTCGAGGCCTGCGGCGCGGGCGAACGGGCGGGCCTGTACTATACCTGCGTCAATTCCTACCTGACGGGAAGCGAATTGGCCTACATCATCGCCAACAGCGAATCCCGTATCCTCATTACGTCCGTTGCCAAGCTTGAGGTTGCCCGCGAGGCCCTCAAACAATGCCCCAAGGTCGAACTCTGTCTCGTGGTCGACGGCGCCGGTGAAAACGACCGCATTGTCGGCCTGCGCGAGGCAACCCGCGGACTACCCAGGACACCGATCGAAGACGAGTACATCGGCACTGCGATGCTCTACTCGTCGGGAACGACAGGGCGGCCGAAAGGCATATTGCGGCCGCTGCCCGAGCAACCGCCGACCCAGCAACTGCCGATCTTCGATTTCCTGCAAAAACTTTGGCAGTATCGCGAAGGCATGATCTATTTGTCTCCCGCGCCTCTCTATCATTCGGCGCCGCAGGCAGCTGTCAACCTTGCGATCCGGATGGGCGGCACGGTCATCATCATGGAGGCGTTCGATCCGGAACGTTATCTCGCGCTGGTCGAGAAATGGGGCGTGACGCACAGCCAGCTGGTCCCGACCATGTTTTCGCGCATGCTCAAGCTGCCGGAGGACGTGCGTGCGCGCCACGACCTGTCATCGCTGGAGATTGCGGTCCACGCTGCGGCGCCCTGCCCAGCCTCCGTAAAGGACGACATGATCCAATGGTGGGGACCGATCATCCACGAATATTACGGCGCCACCGAAGGCCTCGGCTTTACCGCCTGCAACAGTGCGGAATGGCTTGC
>Ga0137403_10002782_pt1 | contig 21231 bp, 18 predicted proteins | sample CZOMad2_1_16fung_FD_122057 | JGI IMG/M metagenome (GOLD analysis project Ga0137403, IMG submission 122057) | Vadose zone soil fungal communities from Angelo Coast Range Reserve, California, USA - CZOMad2_1_16fungal (Hybrid Assembly) | ecosystem: Environmental > Terrestrial > Soil > Vadose zone...
CGCGCGCGGCGCATTCATCGCCTTGCCTTGGCCCAATTCGCGAAAAGCCTGTTCGATGGCGTCGATCTCCTCGGACATCGGCAGCAGATTTTCCATTTGATCGTTTTTAAGGACAAGAACCATTCAATGTCTCCTTCCAAAATCCTCTAGTGGCCTGCCTACAATAAACGCGCAGAAAGAGTCAAGACAATCGGTCCGAGGTAATATTCGCCGTCCAACCAAAATCCTCCTCATTTCCGCGGTTGTGGCGATTTTGCTCAATCGATCCGAAGTAACAGGCTCGGTCGGAGGACACGATCTTGAACCTAGAGGCGGGATAAATAAAAAGGGCTGAGGAAACCTCCTCAGCCCTGGTACTTTCAAGACCGGCAAATAGAGCCGGCAATTAGCCTTTCTTGTTTTTGAACCAGTCGGCGTCGATCTGAATGAACTGCTTCCACTTGTCCGGAGTAGCCGCCTCCTCAAAGATCGCTTCAACGGGGCAGACCGGCTCACAAGCCCCACAATCGATACACTCCTCAGGATCGATGTAGAGCTTTTTTTCTTTTTCGAATTCTTCGGTCTCGTTTTTGGTCGGGTGGATGCAATCCACCGGGCAGACGTCAACACACGCGGTATCCTTCACGTCGATGCAGGGTTCGGCAATAATGTAGGTCATCTATTCCTCCTCGGGTCGCCTTAAATTTTAGTAGCAAATCGACTTTGCCAAGTCAATTAAATCAACTCGAAACGCATTGCAAGAGGAGCTTAGCGGGACTGATCAACGTCGGTTAGAGCCGCGGCTCGAAAGTCCTCCCAGGAAAAGCTAGGATCGCACAATGCCGGTTGAGATCGCGCGCCGCGGCGCTGGAAAAAAGTTCAGGAGCCGACAATATAAGAGAATCGCCTCCGCCATTCTGGAACTCCTCGGAAGGGACAAGGTCGAGCTGAGTCTTGCCCTGGTTGGCGACGCTGAAATGCAAAGACTGAACGCCAAGTATCGGCAAATGAATTATCCTACCGACGTGCTTTCTTTCGCCGCCGACAAAGATTTCCCGGTTGAGACACGCCTGCTTGGCGATGTGATCATTTCGGTAGAAAAGGCGGCGCAGCAAGCGAAGGAGCGACGGCGTACGCTGGATGAAGAGATGATCACGCTTTTGATCCATGGAATCGTTCATCTATTGGGCTACGATCACGAGCGGTCATCGAAGGGCGCTCGCGTTATGGGCCGCTTGGAAAAGAAAATTCATCGCCAGCTTTGTGAGCGAGGATTAATAGAGGTATAATCACATTCGATCTAAGAATTCAGCAACCGAGGCAGACAGAAGAATACTAGAAAGAACCTAAATGCTAGAAGAAACTACGGAGCAACTCACCCACCTGGAAGAGCGACTTGAGCTATTGCGGAGGCGTCTTTGACGTCGAGGCAAAGCAAAAGCGGGTCGAGGATCTAAACCAAGTCACCTCTCGACCGGATTTCTGGAACGACGCGGACAAAGCGCAAGCGCTTTTCAAAGAACAGTCTTCTCTCAAAGGCGTCATTGACGCTTGGGCGAAGCACCGTGCCGACCTCGAAGAAGCGCGGTTTTTCCTCGATGTCGCCAAAGACGAAAAGAGCGAAGACGCGCTGAACGAAGCCGCGGCGAAAGTTGCCGCCGTCAGTAAAGAAATGGCGCAAACCGAGCTCACGCAGCTGCTCGGTGGGCCGGATGATCGGCGAAACGCGATTGTCACGCTTCATCCGGGAGCCGGCGGCACGGAGGCACAAGACTGGGCAGAAATTCTGCTGCGCATGTACCTGCGCTGGTGCGACCGGCGCAGCTATCGGAAAGAAATTCTCGAATACCAGCCGGGCGAAGAGGCGGGGGTGAAGAGCGTGACCTTCTTAGTGGAAGGCGACTACGCCTACGGCTATCTCAAAGCCGAAGCCGGCATTCACCGGTTGGTGCGCATCTCGCCGTTCGATGCCAATTCAAGACGCCATACTTCCTTCGCGTCGGTTTTCGTCTATCCGGAAGTGGACGACGATATCAAAGTCGAGATCAACGAAGCCGATCTGCGCGTCGATACTTATCGTTCCAGCGGCGCGGGCGGGCAGCATGTTAATAAGACCGATTCCGCAGTGCGCCTGACGCATATTCCGACCGGTATCGTCGTCGCGTGCCAAAACGAACGATCGCAGCACAAGAACCGCGCCATGGCGATGAAAATACTGAAGTCGCGTCTCTACGATCTCGAGATCGAGAAGCAGAAGGAAAAGATGGAAACCTATCACAAGACGAAAAAGGACATCGCCTGGGGCAGTCAGATTCGTTCCTATGTGCTCCATCCGTACCGCATGGTCAAGGATCACCGTACCAATGTGGAAGTCGGCAACGCTGACGCGGTGCTCGACGGTGACCTCGATCAGTTCATCCAGGCCTACTTGATGCAGGCTGACGAATCGATTGGCGGATGATGATGACCGAAAATCAAGGGATTCTGCTGCTCAAAAAAGGAGAGAAAACATGCCAAGCGACGATGTCCGGGAAATTTACAATTACGATTCGTTTTCGAGATCGTCGAGCGAGGGCAAATCCAACGAATTCCAAAATTCATTGCGGGCTGGAGACGAGGCTTTAGACTTCGACCTTCCACATCTGGAAGGGGACAGAGTGCGTCTATCCGACTTCCGCGGTAAAAAGCATGTATTGATTGAATTCGGTAGTATTACTTGACCACCCTTTGTGGGTGAGGTCTCGCCCCTCAATGAACTTTACCGGAATTATCGCGATTTGGGATTCGAGTTTTTAACCATCTACGTCCGTGAGCCACACCCAGGAGAAAATTACGGCGCGCATCAAACTTGGGAACAGAAAGTTAAATTTGCCCAGGACTGCCGCAATCAGGATGGCATTCAAACCAGGGTCTTAGTAGACACTCTCGACGGGACGGTACACATCGCTTACGGATCGCTGCCGAACATGGTCTATATAATCGACAAGAACGGCAAAATTGCGTTCAAGGCGATGTGGACGGATCATAAGGAAATCGAAACGGTTCTCGCTAACCTTGTATTAGCCGATCAACTACACGCCAAGGGATTGAGAATAAAGCCATCCTACACAGAAAAACTAAATTATATTCCGGCCGAGTATGCGGGTGGATTGCGCGAGCGGGTATTCGATAGAGCGGGACCTAAAGCCTGGGAAGACTACAAGGCGGTGTTTTCTCAATCGCGCAAGTAGGGAACCACAAGTTCACTCATTGTCCAACGTCACCGCAGTGGGAGCTCGGCACATCGTCCCTTTGACGCTGCAACGTCCAGCGCTTGCCTTCGCGCGGGCTAGTGCCAACAGTTCTCTTCCATTGGCATTTCAGACATCAACTATGCAAATGACGTCGCCTTCACGATGTAAACCCGTGTTGATTGAACCGCTCGAATTCGCATAGAAGTTCAGTCGCTTTATGGCGTCGTAGTATATAGAGTTCCAATCGTTCTTAAATTTGGGGAACTTTTGCTTACCGCCATGGTTATAATGATATGCGCCTATAGAACCTGAGTTCTCGACGAATATTGGCGCGTTATGGGAGCAACCATATGAGGCAATTGGATGTAAACTTAGAGGCAACAGTACTGGCGCGTTACGGCAACGCGGCTCGGGAGGTCGAAAACTGTTTGTGTCTGCCTGTGGGCTACGATCAGGCGCTACTGAAAGTGATTCCTCAAGAAATCGTCGAGAAAGACTACGGCTGCGGCGATCCGTCGCGCTATGTTCGCGAAGGTGAGATGGTGCTCGATTTAGGATCGGGTAGCGGGAAGGTCTGCTACATCATTGCGCAGATCGTCGGCGTTCATGGAAGAGTTATCGGTGTCGATTTCAACCCACCGATGCTGGAGCTTGCACGTAAATATCAAAAATCCGTCGCCGATAAGCTCGGCTATCACAACGTAGAGTTTCGCCGCGGCAAGATTCAAGATTTGAAAACCAATCTGGAGCTCGTCGACGGCTATTTGCAGCAGAATCCGGCTCGGTCGGTCGCCGATTTGGCGCGTCTCGAGGAATTTGAAAGCCGAATTAGGCGAGAGCAGCCGTTGATCGCCGACGAGTCCATTGACGTGATTGTCTCCAATTGCGTACTCAATCTTGTCCGGCCCCAGGATAAGCGGCAGTTGTTCGCGGAAATGTACCGAGTGCTCAAGCGCGGCGGACGAGTTGCTATATCCGACATCGTCAGTGATGAACCGGTGCCTGAACACTTGGCGCAAGACCCCAATCTCTGGAGCGCGTGCGTGTCCGGTGCATTCCAAGAAGAAGAGTTTCTCCGGGCGTTCGAGGAAGCGAAGTTCTATGGCATTCGCATCGAAGAATTTCGGTCAGAGGCCTACCAGACGGTCGAGGGAATCGAATTTCGGGCCATTACAGTGACAGCCTACAAGGGAAAAGAGGGGCCTTGCATCGAGCGCAATCAAGCGGTGATTTACCGCGGTCCGTGGAAGCAGGTGGTCGACGACGACGGGCACACGCTGGAACGCGGAGCGCGTATGGCGCTGTGCGACAAGACGTTAAAACTTTATTCGCAGCCGCCTTATGCCGGCCAATTCATCCTGGTGCCGCCGCGCGAAGAAATCGCAGTGGAAGACGCCGGCCCTTTCGACTACGCGCGCGACCACAAACGCCATCCGCGCGAGACCAAAGGGATTGAGTACAACGTCACAAAAATTTCCGACAGCATCTGTGGGCCGGGTTCGAGTTGTTGTCCGTGAGAAACGAATCGACGATAGAAGATCGAGGATAGAGAATCGCAAATCGGAAGCGATTCGCAAATCTATGCGGCCCTTTGTCGAAAAGCTTCATCTCACCGGCGGAACCCTGAACCGTCGCGCGGTGGATGTTCTTCAAGTCAACATGGGCCGCTACTGCAATCTCGCCTGCATTCACTGCCACGTTGAGTCGGGGCCGACGCGCAAGGAGATGATGAGCCGAGAGAACGTCGAGGCAGTATTGAGTTTTCTTGCGCGCACCGAGATTCCAACCTTGGATGTCACTGGCGGGGCGCCGGAGCTGCATCCCGATTTCGATTATTTAGTCGTGGCGGTGCGGCGCCTCGGAAGTCACGTGATGGATCGCTGCAATCTGACCGTCATCTTCGAGCCCGGTAAGGACTATTTGCCGGAATTCTTCAAGCATCATCGAGTCGAGCTGGTTTGTTCCTTACCTTGTTATTCCCAAGAAAACGTCGACAAACAGCGCGGCAAAGGTACTTTCGATGCGAGCATTCGCGCCTTGCAGGTCTTAAACCAAATCGGCTACGGCCAACTGGACAGCGGCTTAATTCTTAACCTTGTCTATAATCCCGTGGAACCGCACTTGCCGCCTCCGCAAGAGAAGCTCGAACAAGATTATAAACGCATTCTTCGCGAACAATTCGGCATCGTGTTCAATCATTTGTTTTGCCTGAGCAACATGCCGATCACCCGCTACGCCACCCATCTCAAATTGCGCGGCGAGTACGAACTCTATGTGGAATTGCTCGAAACCAATTTCAATGCCGCAACCCTCGGTCAAGTGATGTGTCGCAATCTCATCAGCGTCGGTTGGGACGGCATGATCTACGATTGCGACTTCAATCAGATGCTAGATCTGCCCATGACGGATGACGACGGAAAGGCGCTGAACATTTTGTCATTGTCCATCGACGAGGTACTCCATCGGTCGATCCGTGTCGGCAATCATTGCTACGCCTGCACGGCCGGCGCTGGCAGCAGTTGCGGCGGTGCCCTCGTTTAAACTTCTACAATTTCCAATACAATTGCCGCGATTCAGTCGATCGCGTGCTCCTCTGCGCGGGAGAAAAGAGCTTAGAGTGATCTTGCACCGAACCGACAGCCAGTTGCATCTAACGGCGGCGGACACCAGCGCTTGTTCACAGAAGCAACCATGAAACCGATCAAGGCCATCGTTATCATTTCCCTGCTGGCGGCCTTCATCGTCGGTTTTCTTTTCCTTCCCGTGCGCCAATGGTTCATGCAGATCGAGAGCTACGTGCGGTCGCTCGGCGCCATTGGCCCAGTGGTCGTCGTTCTCGCTTATGTCATCTGCACAGTGCTGTTTATACCCGGCAGCGCAATTACCGTGGGCGCGGGGACTTTATTTGGACTGAAGACCGGTTTTATCGTCGTTGTTTTAGGCGCCAATCTCGGCGCGCTTTGCTCGTTCCTGCTGGCGCGCAGTTTTTTGCGTGAGAAGGTTGCGGCGTGGGCCGCGGCGAATCCGAAATTTCGCTCGCTCGACCAGGCGATCGGGCGCCAGGGCTTCAAAATGGTCCTGCTTACACGACTGAGCCCGGTATTTCCGTTCGTCTTGTTAAACTATTTTCTCGGCCTGACCGCGGTACGTACAGGCGCTTACGTTATCGCTAACTTGATCGGCATGTTGCCGGCGACCTTTCTCTTCGTATACGTCGGCGCGGCGGCGCGGGATGCACTTGCAGGCCAGCCGGATGCCTCTGCTGGTTTCTATCAACAGGTGCTAAAATACGTCGGCTTGGCGGCAACGATTGCCATAGTGGTGATCGTGACGCGCATCGCGCGCAAAGCCTTGCGCGAGGCCGAGAGGGCGCAGGAAGGCAGCGCCATTTCAGTTAATCCGCGGCTCGATGACAAGTTCGAGCCGACACCTGTCGATAAGATGGTGCTTGCCGGCGATCCGCACGACAAAAAGTTAGTCGAGAATTGTCACCCGCCTGGACGCGTCAATCCGATACCTACTGGAAAATATAATCTGGTTGTCGTTGGCGGCGGCACGGCCGGACTGGTGAGCGCCGCCGGGGCAGCCGGTCTCGGTGCTAAGGTTGCGCTCATCGAGCGCAATCTCATGGGCGGCGATTGTCTGAACGTCGGCTGTGTGCCATCGAAGGGAGTCATTCGCGCGTCGCGCGCGGCACATGAGCCCCGCAGCGGCGCGGAATTCGGAGTGGTGCTCGCAGACGAGCCAAAGATCAACTTCCCCGCCGCCATGGAGCGAATGCGCAAACTGCGCGCCGATATCAGCGAGCACGACTCGGTCGACCGCTTTACCAAACTTGGCGTCGATGTGTTTATCGGCAACGGACGCTTCGTCGGCCCGAGTGAGATCGAAGTTGAGGGCAAGAAATTACAATTCGGTCATGCGGTGATTGCCAGCGGCGCGCGCGCCGCCGAACCAGCGATTCCCGGCTTGAGCGAGAGCGGTTTTTACACCAACGAAACGATTTTCACTTTGACTCAATTACCGCGACGTTTGGCCGTAATCGGCGCTGGGCCCATCGGCTCCGAGCTGGCACAAAGCTTTCAGCGCTTCGGCAGTGAAGTCGCCTTGATCACGGACGGCGCTGAAATTCTTCCCAAAGAGGACCACGATGCGGCGGCGATCGTGCGGCGCCAGATTGAGAAAGACGGTGTGCGGATCATTACGGGCGCGAAGGTTGAACGGGTAACGGAAAGAGGGACTGGGAAAAATCTGAGTCTGAACGTCGGAAATCGAAAACTGGAATTGGAGTGCGATGCGATGCTCATTGCTATCGGCCGCACGCCAAATCTGGAAAATCTTGGTTTGGACGAAGCTGGAGTGAGCTACACGGCTCGCGGCATCGACGTTGATGAGCGGTTGCGCACGACTAATCGGCGCATTTTTGCCGCCGGCGATATCTGCTCGCGTTATAAATTCACCCATGCCGCCGACGCCATGGCGCGCATCGTGATCGCCAACGCGCTCTTTCTCGCCCGGCGCAAAGTGACCGATCTCGTCATACCCTGGTGTACTTACACCGATCCGGAAATCGCTCATGTCGGTCACTACGAAAAAGACGCGAAGGCAGCCGGATACGACGTGGCAACGCTTACCCAGTCGCTAAGCGAAGTCGACCGGGCCATCCTGGACGGCGAAACTGATGGCTTCGGGCGGGTTCACTACGACAAGAAAACTGGTAAGATCCTCGGCGGCACGATCGTGGCGCGCCACGCCGGTGAAATGATCGGTGAGTTGACGCTCGCCATGGTTGCGAAACAAAGTGTCGGCGTGCTCTCCTCAACGATTCATGCTTATCCGACACAAGCCGAAGTGCTGCGCAAAATCGGCGACGCTTACATGCGGACCAAGTTGACGCCGACGGTGAAAAAGATTTTCGAGAAATGGTTGGCCTGGCGGCGGTAAGGAAGACCGTGAGGGGTGAAGGGTGAGGTGCGAGGCGTTTTTGATGCAAATTACATTAATTCGGTTGTTTGTTATTTTTGCGATGATGCTGGCACATTCAATGGTGCGCGCAGCGCCGAAGGCGGAGCTGTGGCAGCGCTGGCAAAAGCATGATCCGGCGAGCACGCAGAAGATCGATCACAGTCCTTGGGATAGATTCCTCAAACAATATGTCGTGGCGCCCCATCCGTCGGGGATCAATCGCGTCCGCTATCATGTGATGACGCCGGAGGATTTAGAAAGTCTGAAGGGTTATTTGCAGTCCATGCAGGGCGTCGCCATTTCGAACTTCAACCGTGCCGAGCAGAAAGCGTACTGGATCAATCTTTACAATGCCTTTACGGTGGATCTGATTCTGTCGCGCTTTCCCGTTGCGTCGATTCGCGACATCAACATTTCGCCGGGCTTTTTGGCGCGCGGGCCCTGGGGTGCGAAGCTACTCACGGTGGAAGGCGAAAAACTCTCGCTCGACGATATCGAACATCGGATCTTGAGGCCTATTTGGAAAGATAACCGTGTTCACTACGCAGTGAATTGGGCGAGTTTGGGTTGTCCCAATCTGCAACCAGTCGCCTATACAAGCGGCAACACGGAAGCGTTGTTGGAACAAGGCGCTCGCGAGTTCATCAACCATCCGCGCGGCGTGGCAATCCACAACGGGCGGCTCCAGGTGTCGAGTATCTATATTTGGTTTCAAGAAGATTTTGGCCGCGACGCCGAAGACTTGATGGAACATTGGCAGGCCTACGCCGATGCGGCGCTGGCGGAGGCGCTGGAAAAATACAATGGCGGTTTGGCCCATGACTACGATTGGCGACTGAACGGCGTGGAGACGAAACCATAGCTGAAATAAATTGCGCTGCAAGACATTCGCGACGTCATTCGTTCCCTAGACGCGATCAGATGTAGGGGCGACCGGCTGGTCGCCCTTACCCGGAATGCAACGGAAGTCCACCATAACGATCGGCGATGAACATTTCGGTCATTATTCCTGTTCTCAACGAAGCGAGAACCGTCGCGGTTACGCTTGAGGCGCTTATACGCCTCTCGCCGCACGAAATCATCGTCGTGGACGGCGGCAGCACGGATCGGACGGCTGAGATCTGTCAGCAATTCGGCGTAAAGGTCATGGTGTCTGCACGCGGCCGAGCCCAGCAAATGAATTCCGGGGCGAAAGAGGCGAGCGGCGACATTCTGTTGTTTCTACACGCGGACACGACACTGCCTAATTCCGCGTTTGATGACATTCGACTGGCGCTCGGCGATTCCCGCTACGTCGGCGGCCGCTTCGATGTCGAGCTGGACGGCGAGCATTGGATGCTCAAAGTCATTGGCGCGATGATTAACTATCGCTCACGTCTGAGCAAAGTCAGCACGGGCGACCAGGCAATTTTCGTCAGGCGTTTCGTGTTCGAGCAAATCGGCGGTTATCCCGATATTCCTCTGATGGAAGACGTCGCCTTCTGCCGGACGCTTAGGCGCACAGGCCAAATCGCCTGTTTGAAGAGCCGTGTGATGACCTCGGCGCGACGCTGGGAGATCGATGGGGTGTGGCGGACGATTTTAAGGATGTGGGCGCTCAAACTTCTTTATCTCGCCGGTGTCTCGCCCAACCGACTCAAACAATACTATGCCGACGCGCGCTAACGCGCTGGCCGTCATGGCCAAAGCACCGATTGCGGGCGCGGTGAAAACTCGCCTAACGCCGCCGCTCACCCATGAGCAGGCAGCGGATTTAACGCGCGCACTTTTGCAAGACCAATTGGAGCATTTAACGGCGCTGGGAGACGTCGATCTCTACGTGGCATTTACGCCCGTTGACGCGGCGTCGCTCGTGCGAAGTATGGTGCCCGCGCGATTCCAGTGTTTTTGCCAGCGCGGCGAGAGTCTAGGCGAACGTATGAAAGAAGTGTTCGCTGAGCTTTGGCGCCGTGGCCATAAAAGATTGGTTCTCATCGGCAGCGACCTGCCAGCGGTGCCGTTGAATTTTTTTCAGGACGCTTACACCGCGTTAAATTGCCAGGACAAGCGGGTTGTGTTCGGCCCCAGCCAAGATGGCGGTTACTATCTAGTCGGTATGAATCAGCCGACGCCACAAATTTTTGAACGGATGACCTGGAGTCACGATCGCGTCTTGGTGCAAACCACTGAGAAGCTCAATCGCCTTAGAATTGCTGTCAAATTGCTGCCAACCTGGTCTGATATCGATACGATTGAGGATCTCGAACGGTTACAAACCATTGCAGATCCGGCAGTCCGAAAGGCCATGAAGAGAACCTGGGCTTTTCTAAAACAGCTCGATAATGCAGCCTCTCCGTGATGGGCCCGCTTCATACTTGAGCTTCTATCCCACGTAGGCGCCGTCACAGTAGTCGGGCACGCTGTCAAACCGGCGATAGTCAGTGGCCGAGCTTTCCGCCCAGATACATTTTCGCCAATAACTGCTAACTGCCGATAATTTTCACAATGGTGCTGACGTAGGCTGGCGAAAGTGCTAAAAATAATTATCACACCCAACCATTAGGACCGACGCGCTCCGGTTAGAACAGGCCAAAGATATGGATCAATCGATGGATCAACTGTGTATCAACACGATCCGCACGTTATCAATGGACGCGGTGCAGCAGGCGAACTCCGGTCATCCGGGCGCGCCTATGGGTCTCGCGCCAGCGGCGTATGTGTTGTGGACACGCTTCCTCAGACATAATCCGAGCAATCCTTCCTGGCCGGACCGTGATCGTTTCGTCCTTTCGGCGGGCCACGGATCGATGCTGCTTTACAGCATGCTCTATCTTACCGGCTACAACGTCCCGCTCGAACAGATCAAACAATTTCGCCAGTGGGGAAGCCGCACCCCCGGCCATCCCGAACGCGGGATGACGCCCGGCGTGGAAACGACAACCGGTCCGCTTGGTCAAGGCTTCGGCAATGGTGTCGGCATGGCGATCGCCGAAGCGCATCTAGCGGCGCGCTACAACCGGCCTGGGTTCGAGATCATCAATCACTTCACGTATGCCATCGTCAGCGACGGTGATTTGATGGAAGGCGTGGCTGCGGAAGCGGCCAGCCTCGCCGGTCATCTAAAATTGGCCAAACTGATCTATTTGTATGACAACAATCGTATTTCGCTTGCCGGCGCCACAGATCTTAGTTTTACGGAAGATTGCGCGAAACGGTTCGAGGCATACGGCTGGCACACAGAATCCGTCGAAGACGGCAACGACGTGGAAGCGATCGATCGCGCGCTGGGCGCGGCGCGCGACGAGACGTCCCGGCCTTCGCTGATCTTGCTGCGCACTCACATAGGTTACGGATCGCCTGGGAAGCAAGATACTTTTGAAGCGCACGGCTCGCCGCTCGGAGTAGAGGAAGTCAAACGCACCAAGCAACAGCTCGGCTGGCCGCTGGACCCGCCTTTTTTTGTGCCGGATGACGCGCTGGCGCACTTTCGCGCGGCGGGCGGCAAAGGCCAGAAGGCCGAAACCGAGTGGCAAAAGCGCTTCTCCTCCTACGTCGAAAAATTCCCCGAGGTCGCCAGAGAGCTCGAGCAAGCCATCAGCGGCGCATTGCCCGCCGGATGGGAAGAGTCAATTCCCAATTTTCCCGCCGATGCCAAAGGCGTCGCTACCCGGGCTGCATCTGGGAAAGTTCTCAACGCAATCGCGGCAAAGCTGCCGACATTGATCGGGGGTTCGGCGGATCTGAATCCGTCGACGTTCACAGTGCTGCCGAATCTCGGTGATTTCGAAAGTCCGCAGAGAACGTTCGCCGACCGCCAGGGCTCGGCGGGCGGCGCTTGGGGTTACACCGGGCGGAATTTGCATTTTGGTGTCCGCGAGCACGGCATGGGCGCAACGCTTAACGGCATAGCGGCGCACGGCGGCATTATCCCGTTCGGCTCGACCTTTCTCATCTTCTCGGATTATATGCGTCCGTCGATTCGACTCGCGGCGCTGATGGAGCTGGGCGTGATTTACGTTTTCACTCACGACAGCATCGCTCTCGGCGAAGACGGGCCGACGCATCAACCGGTCGAACAATTGGCCGCATTGCGCGCCATACCGCGCCTGATCGTGATTCGCCCCGGCGATGCCAACGAAACCGCGGTGGCGTGGCGGGTCGCGATTGAAAGTCGCGCTTGTCCGGTGGCATTGGTGCTGACGCGGCAGAACGTGCCTACCCTTGACCGCAGCCAATTGGCGCCGGCTGAAGGATTGCGCCAAGGCGCCTATGTTTTGGCCGATCCGCCGGGCGGTAAACCCGATATCGTCTTGATCGGCACGGGGTCGGAAGTATCTCTGGTCGTTGCGGCAAAAGAAAAGTTGGCGGAGCAAAAGATTCAGGCGCGCGTCGTCTCCATGCCCAGCTGGGAATTATTCGATCAACAGCCGCAAGCATACCGCGAAGCGGTTTTGCCACGGTCCGTGCGCGCGCGGCTGGCGGTGGAAGCCGCGCTGCCCCAGGGATGGCATCGCTATGTCGGCGACGGCGGCGACGTCGTCGGGGTGGAACGGTTTGGCGCATCGGCGCCGGGGAATGTAGTGATGGAAAAGTTCGGTTTCACCGTGAGCCATGTCGTCGAACGCGCCACGGCGTTGGTGGGAAAGTAGAACCATGCGCATCGTCGTCGGGGCGGATCACGCCGGCTTCGAGCTAAAGCAAAATATCGCGGCCTATCTGCGTGAGCGCGGCCACGAGGTTATCGACAAAGGTACCGACAGCACCGATGCAGTGGATTATCCTGACTACGCCGAAGCGGTGGGCAAGGCGCTGATCGATGGCCAGGCGGAACGCGCCGTGCTTATTTGCGGCAGCGGCGTCGGCGCGTCGGTATCGGCCAACAAGCTCCCAGGGATTCGCGCGGCGGTATGCCATGACAGTTATTCGGCCCGTCAAGGCGTCGAGCATGACGACATGAACGTGCTGGTTCTTGGCGCGCGCATCATCGGCATCGAACTGGCTCGTGAGCTGGTGAACCATTTTTTAGCGGCCAAATACAGCGACGAGGAGCGCCATCATCGCCGGGTCGAAAAGATCAAAGCTCTGGAGCGGCGCTACGGCAAGAGCACTTAAGTTCCTGTTATTAGTTCCTATAGCTGAGCAGTGACTTGGTTACGATGATTGAAACTTTCGAGCTTTGTGAATTTTGAAATTGAGATTTTCGTGAAACTAGCTCTATCGTTCGCTAAAAAATCCCCCTTAGTCCCCCTTTGTCAAAGGGGGAATTTGCTTTCGCTCGACGAGAATTGTTCCCCTCTTTGAAAAAGAGGGGGCAGGGGAGATTTGAATTAACGAAACTTAGGGGAGAGATGAGATGAATCCTTTGAAAGAGCTGGCGGCACAAGGCCAATCCATTTGGCTGGACTACATCCGACGCAGTTTAATTCTAAGCGGCGAGCTCAAACGGATGGTCGACGAAGACGGGCTCAAGGGCGTGACCAGCAATCCGACGATTTTCGAAAAAGCGATCGCCGGCAGCGCCGACTACGATGAGACGCTGCGCGCCATGCTCGCCAAAGATCCGAATATCGAGGTGGGTAAACTGTACGAGCCGCTTGCCATCGAGGATATTCAGATGGCGGCCGACGTGCTGCGCTCGGTTTACGATGCGACCAACGGCGACGACGGCTACGTGAGCCTCGAAGTTTCGCCCCATCTCGCCCACGATACCGAGGCGACGATCCACGAAGCGAAGCGGCTGCGCGCCGCGGTGAATCGTCCCAATGTCATGATCAAAGTGCCAGGGACTCCCGAGGGTGTCCCGGCATTCGAGCAACTCATCGCCGACGGCGTCAACGTCAATGTCACGCTGATGTTTTCCATGGCGCACTACGAAGCGGTCGCGCGCGCCTACGTGAATGGCTTGGAGCGCTGCGCCAATCCGGCCGAGGTGGCTTCGGTGGCGTCTTTCTTCGTCAGCCGCGTCGACACGGCGGTGGACAGAGCGCTGGAAAGTCTCGGCACGCCACAGGCGCTATCGCTGCTCGGGAAAATCGCCATCGCCAATTCCAAAATGGTTTATCAGCGTTTTCTCCAGATCTTTCACGGCGAAGGCTTCGCGGCGTTGCGTCAACGCGGGGCGCGGGTCCAACGGCCGCTGTGGGCCAGCACCGGCACGAAGAATCCAAAGTACTCCGACATTCTCTATGTCGAGAATCTCATCGGCCCCGAAACGGTCAATACGCTGCCGCCTGAAACGCTCAACGCATTCAAAGATCACGGCAGGATTATCAGGGACGCTGTGCGCGAAAATCTCGATGAAGCAGCCGCCGCACTGGGCCGCTTGAAGGCGGTGGGCATCGACTTGAACGCGATCACGGAAAAGCTGCAGCAGGATGGCGTCGCAGCATTTGCTGCGTCGTTCGACCAGTTGATGGCCGCGCTGGAAAAAAAGCGCAAGTCGATGATCGGCGGCGTCCAATTGGATCGACTGGAACTCCATATCGGACGATACCAGCGCCGGGTGAATCGTCGCGTGAAGGATTGGCAAGCGGCGCAGTTCGCCAGCCGCGTGTGGCAAAAAGACTACACGCTCTGGTCGAAGGAGCCGCAACCGGAATTAACCGATCGCTTGGGGTGGCTCGAATTGCCCGAGCGCATGGAAAAACAAGTCGCCGGGCTGCGCGCCTTCGCCGACCAGGTAAAGGCGGACGGCATCAAGCACGTCGTGTTGCTCGGCATGGGCGGATCAAGCTTGGCGCCGGAGGTATTTCAACAGACCTTCGGCAACACCGCGGGTTACCCCAAATTGCAGGTGCTTGACAGCACGCATCCTGCGGCTGTCAAGGCAGTCGAGGCAGGGATCGATTTGACGCGGACGATTTTCTTGGTGTCGAGCAAATCCGGCACGACCACGGAAACCAATTCCTTCTTCTATTATTTTTGGGACAAGCTGAAACAAATCACTGGCAGCCCTGGAACGCACTTTGTCGCCATCACCGATCCCGGAACGCCGCTGGAAAAACTCGCCAAGGAAAGAAACTTCCGCGCCACCTTCAATGCACCCGATGACGTCGGCGGCCGTTATTCGGCGCTGACGGTTTTCGGTTTGGTGCCGGCGGCTTTGATTGGCGTCGATGTCGGCGAGATTCTTGCGCGCGCGCGGCGCATGTCCCAGGCCTGCGGTGCCAGCGTAGCTGACTCTGACAATCCGGGCCTGATCCTTGGCGCGGCTTTGGGAGAATTGACGCTGGTAAAACGGGACAAAGTCACATTTCTTTGCTCGCCGTCGCTGGCCGCTTTTCCCGCGTGGGCGGAGCAACTCATCGCCGAGAGCACGGGCAAAGATCGCAAGGGGATCGTGCCGGTGGCCAATGAAAACTTGGCTGCTCCCGAAAGATATGGCAACGATCGATTCTTCGTTTACTTGAGATTCGAAGAAGATGAAAATCACGCACTCGATCGCCAAGTAGCGGCGCTGGAAACCAACGGCCATCCGGTGGCGCACCTCGACCTGCGCGATAAGCATGACCTTGGTCAGGAGTTCTTCCGCTGGGAATTTGCCGTGGCGGCTGCCGGCGCAGTGATCGGTATTCATCCGTTCAATCAGCCCGATGTGCAGTTGGCGAAAGATTTGGCAAAGAAGGCGATGGAATCGGCGGGCGGCAAGGGTGGAAAAAAACCTCGAGAGGAGATTGCCGCCGACGACGGCGATGCTTTACGCAAGGCCGTGGACTCGTGGCTGGCCAAGAAAAAAGCCCGCGACTATGTCGCCGTGCAGGCCTATATCGATCCGTCGGCTGACCACACAGAAAGACTCAAGGGGACTTGCGCACTGATTCAAGAGCGGCTGGGCGTGGCGACCACGCTGGGTTTCGGCCCGCGCTTTCTCCATTCGACGGGACAGCTTCATAAGGGAGGACCCAACTCGGTGCTGGTGCTTCAGATCGTCGATCGACCTGCCGATAACCTCGCTGTGCCGGAGACCAACTATACCTTTGACGCCCTGATCAAGGCGCAGGCATTGGGCGACTTCACGGCGCTGAAGCAAAGGCGCCGGCGCGTGCTCAGAATCGATATCGGCAACGACACGACGGGCGGATTGAATCTATTGGCTGAGGCTTTGCGCCCATAATGCGTTCTCCACGGAAGGAGAAACAGCAATGGAACTCGGAATAGTCGGGCTTGGCCGAATGGGCGCCAACATGACCGAACGACTTGTCCTCGGCGGCCATCGGCTGATCACTTTTGACCGGAACCCTGAGGCGATTCAACGGGTTGTCGATAGGGGCGCGCTGGGCGCGCACTCGCTTGCCGACTTCATCAAACAGCTTTCACTGCCGCGCGCCATCTGGCTGATGGTTCCCTCGGGCGACCCGGTAGATCAAACGATCGAGCAGCTGTTGCCGAATCTTTCCAAAGGCGACATTCTCATTGACGGCGGCAATTCTAATTACAAAGATTCCATCCGGCGCGCGGAAAAGCTCAAGCCGCACGGCATGCACTTCGTCGACGCCGGTACGAGTGGCGGCATTTGGGGGCTGAAAAACGGCTACTGCCTGATGGTCGGTGGCGAAAAAGAAATCGTCGACCGGCTCGAACCGATTTTCACAACCTTGGCGCCGCCGGACGGTTACCTCCACGTCGGTCCCAACGGCGCCGGTCATTTCGTCAAGATGATTCACAACGGTATCGAGTACGGCATGCTGCAAGCGTACGGCGAAGGATTCGAGTTGCTCAAAGCCTCGCAGTTCAAACTCGATCTGGGCAAAATCTCGCACCTGTGGAATCAAGGCAGCGTGGTGCGCTCTTGGCTCTTAGAACTGGCGGAAAGCGCGTTTCAGCAGGATCCAGAGCTTGCCTCGATCAAGGGCTATGTCGAAGACTCCGGGGAGGGGCGTTGGACCGTCGAAGAAGCGATCGAAAAGAGCGTGCCGGTGCCGGTGCTGATGCTTTCCCTGTTTGCCCGCTTTGCTTCGCGCCAAGAAGATTCGTTCTCGGCCAAAGTGATCGCCGCGCTGCGCAATGAATTCGGCGGCCACGCGGTTAAGAAAGGATAATCGCTCATGGCCAGCGATCCGCATGAATATCTTGGAGACGGACTTGGCTCGGCGAAGAAGCCGCATGCCTGCGTGCTGGTGATTTTCGGCGCGTCGGGCGATCTCACCAAACGCAAACTCATTCCCGCGCTCTACAATCTCGCGCTCGAGAAGCGTTTGCCCGAGCGCTTCGCCGTGGTCGGCTATGCGCGCAGCGAAATGACCGATGAGTCGTTCCGCGACAAAATGCGCGAAGCGGTCAAAGAGTTTTCGCGCACCGGGTTGAAGGACGACGTATGGCAGCAGTTCGCCAACACGCTTTACTACGTTCGTGGCGGCTACGAGGATCACGATGGTTTTCGGAAGTTGAAAGAGTTCGTCGAAGGGTTCGACCGTGGCAGCCGGGTGCTGCCGGCGCGGGTTTTTTATCTCGCCACACCGCCGGACGCCTATGAAAAATTGATCGAATGCATTGCCGGCGCAGGCTTGGCACCTAAAGAGACCGACGGCGAGCCGCGCGCTCGGGTGGTGATCGAAAAGCCGTTCGGCACTGACTTGCAAACTGCGCGCGAGCTCAATCGCCGAATTCACGAATTCTTGGATGAGCGGCAAATTTACCGGATCGATCACTACCTCGGCAAAGAAACCGTGCAGAACATCATGGTCTTCCGTTTCGCCAACGCGGTGTTCGAGCCGATCTGGAACCGGCGCTACGTCGACCACGTGCAAATCACCGCGGCTGAGACCGTCGGCGTGGAAAACCGCGGCGGCTATTACGAGCAAGCCGGCGTGGTGCGCGACATGTTTCAAAACCATCTGCTGCAGCTCCTCTGCATGACGGCGATGGAGCCGCCGGTGGGTCTCGATGCCGACTCGGTGCGCGATGAGAAAGGCAAGCTGCTCAAGTCGGTTCGTCCGGTCGCGTCGGAGGAAGTGGCGGCGGCCGCGGTGCGCGGTCAGTACGGGCCCGGCAGGATGGACGGTCAGGAAGTGGTCGGCTATCGACAAGAGCCCGGCGTCGCTAAAAATTCAACGACCGTGACCTATGCGGCCATCCGGTTTTTCATCGACAACTGGCGCTGGGAAGGCGTGCCGTTTTATCTGCGCTCGGGCAAACGCCTGGCAAAGCGGATCACCGAAATCGCCATCGAGTTTAAGCGCCCACCCCTGTTGCTGTTCAAATCCCACGCCGTCGAAAACGTCAACCCCAACGTCCTGGTCATGCGCATTCAACCGGATGAGGGCGTGTCTTTGACGTTTGAAGTCAAACCGCCTGGACCGGATATGGTAATCAGGCCTCTCAGTCTCGATTTCAATTACGAGGAGGCCTTCGGCAACAGCCCGCCTGAGGCGTACGAAACGCTGCTGGAGGATTGCATCGAAGGCAATTCGACGCTGTTCACGCGGCATGATTGGGTGGAGTTAGCTTGGTCGCTCGTGGATCCGATTATTCAGGTTTGGAATCTCAGCAAACCGAGAAATTTTCCAAACTATGAGGCCGGCTCTTGGGGCCCCAAAGAAGCTGACGATTTCATGGCGCGCGAAGGCCGGCGCTGGCGCCGACCATAATCGATTAATGCAGGCTGCGTATGCCGGCTAAAAACCTAGTTCTCGCGGGCGATATCGGTGGCACCAAAACTAATCTCGCGCTCTACTCGGTGCACGGCGACAAACTGCGTTCCGAGTCTCTGCATACTTTTCCGAGCAAACACTATTCAGGTTTAGTGCCGGTACTCGAGGATTTCCTCGCCGGCACGCATCAAGCCATTGATTCGGCGTGCTTCGGCATCGCCGGCCCGGTGGTCGACGGTAAAGTCAAAACGCCCAATCTTCCATGGATGATCGATGTGGCGGAGTCGCGCCGGGCGTTGAAGCTCGATTCGGTCACTTTGCTCAACGACCTCGAAGCGGGCGCCTACGGTATCTTGAGCTTGGAGAACGAAGAGTTCTACACGCTTAATGAAGGCATGATGCGCCACTCGGGCAACAAAGCGTTGATCGCCGCCGGCACCGGCTTGGGGCAAGCGATTCTGCATGATGACGGCCGCCATTTTCATCCACTGGCTTCCGAAGGCGGCCACGCCGACTTCGCGCCGCGCAATGAATTGGAAATCGAACTCCTGCGTTATCTCATCGGCCGCTTCGGCCACGTCAGCTATGAAAGAGTGGTATCCGGGCCGGGAATTGCTAACATCTACCGTTTCCTCAAAGAAGTTCGCGGTCTGGAAGAACCTCCTTGGTTAGCGGAACGGCTTGCGGCCGCCGATGATCCGAGTGCGGTCATTTCCAAAGCGGCTTTGGCCAATGAGGCGGCGATATGCAGTGAGACGTTGAATCTCTTTGTCTCGGTCTATGGCGCTGAAGCCGGAAACCTCGCGTTGCGGGCGAAAGCCGTGCGCGGGCTCTACGTCGGCGGCGGCATCGCCCCGAAGATACTCGAAAAGCTCAAGGACGGCACTTTCATGCGCGCCTTCGTCGACAAGGGCCGCTATACCGATCTTTTGGCGGCGACTCCTGTGAAAGTCGTGTTAAACGAACAGGCGGCGCTGCGTGGCGCCGCCTATTATGCGGCGTTTCTTTCCAGTGACTAGTACTACTGTGTCAATAAATTCATGTTATTATGCATGGAAACTCGCGCAGGAGGTGAATTTCCATGCCCAAGCTGGGTGAATTCGAACGCTACATCAAAGAGCTTTGCGAAGCCCTGGGTCACCGCGACCGCCACGGTGGTTTTGCCGATTACAGCCGAGGGTTGATGCTGCCCATCGAGCGCAAGAGCGTGGAACCCCTGGCGGCGCATAGCGATGCGTTGCATGTGAGCGCGAAACATCAATCGCTGCATCACTTGGTGGCGCAGTCGGAGTGGTCGGACAAAGCGGTTCTTAAGTGTGTGCGCAATTGGGTCATGCCCAAGCTTGGAGCGAAGAGCCGTTTTTATTGGATCGTGGACGATAGCGGATTTCCGAAAAAAGGAGTCCATTCGGTGGGAGTAGCACGCCAGTATTGCGGGCAGTTGGGCAAACAGGACAATTGTCAGGTGGCGGTGAGTCTGTCGTTGACCACCGAGCGTGGCAGTGTGCCGATCGACTGGCGGCTGTACTTGCCGGAGAAATGGGCTAAGGATCGGCGGCGGCGAAAAAAGGCCGGTGTGCCAGAGGAGCTGAAGTTTCAAACCAAGCCCCAAGTCGCGCTGGAGCAGATCCGAGCGGCCAAAGCCGCTGGCGTTCCCATCGGCATTGTGCTGGCGGATGCGGGATATGGCAACGAAACGGCGTGGCGTGAAGCGCTGAGCGAGATGGAGTTGGAGTATTGTGTTGGGGTGCAATCGGTCACCACGGTATGGGCAGCAGGCACGGGGCCTGTGCCCCCCAAGGGCAAGAACAAAATCGGGCGTCCCCGGACACGCTGGCAGCGTGTGGCGGGCGCCACACCGCTCAGTGTGAAGGGGGTGAGCGAAACATTGAGCGCACGCCGATGGCACAGGGTGGTTTGGCGCGAGGGAACCAACGAGAAATTGTCGTCGCGCTTTGCCGCAGTGCGAGTGCGGGCTGCGCATCGTGACGAGGAGGGGCTGCGCTCTCCACGTCAGGATCAATGGTTGTTGATCGAATGGCCTGTAGATCAAGTAGAACCGAGCAAGTATTGGCTGTCGACGTTGCCCGCTGATACCGCGCTGGTAGATTTGGTTAATACCGCCAAGATGCGCTGGCGCATTGAACGGGACTATCAGGAGCTTAAACAGGAATTCGGCCTGAGCCACTACGAGGGACGGGGCTGGCGTGGCTTTCATCATCACGCCACCTTGTGCATTGCAGCCTACGGTTTCTTGTTGGCGGAACGTCTTAAACATGACGGCTCTAAAAAAAATTCTACTCGATCAAAAATACCTTCCCTACCCCAAGATTACATCCCGCGCGGCAGCCCAGCGCGCGCAACGTCACGTGCCCGATTCCATCGCCACCCTGCGCTTCTTGCTCGCTTGCAACATCATCAGAAAACTGGATCGATGTCCGTGCTGCAACATAGTGAACCAACGTTAATGACACAGTAGTACTAGC
>Ga0137403_10002783_pt1 | contig 21230 bp, 17 predicted proteins | sample CZOMad2_1_16fung_FD_122057 | JGI IMG/M metagenome (GOLD analysis project Ga0137403, IMG submission 122057) | Vadose zone soil fungal communities from Angelo Coast Range Reserve, California, USA - CZOMad2_1_16fungal (Hybrid Assembly) | ecosystem: Environmental > Terrestrial > Soil > Vadose zone...
TCTGCGCCTTCTTCACCGCGGCGACGAAGGCGAAGGCCGGATTGGCGAAGTCGATGCTGGTCGCGTTCCATTCGCCGAACTTCTTCGTGTAGCGCGCCTGCCAGCTCTTGACCTTCTCCGGCAGGGGGGCCTGGACGAAGCCGTGCACCCACATACCCTCGACGTTCGCCTTGCCGGCGATGTTCGCCACCACCGAGGTGTCGACCTGCCCGATGTGGATGAAGCGGCCCTTGAAGCCGAGCTCGCGCGCCTGCTTGATGATCAGCCCGACGCTCCCGGCCGGCGAGGCCAGCACGCTGACGATGTCGGGCTTCTGGGCCAGGATGCGCAGCAGGACCGGATTGAAGTCGGTCATGGTGCGCTCGAAGAACTCCTTCGCCACCACCTCGTAGCCGAGCTTCTGGACGAACGTCGTCTCCACCTTGATCGACCACCAACCCGTATCGTCGTTCGGCGATATCGTGGCGACGCGCTTGAGGTTGGGATGGTTCTGCTTGATCCACTTCCAGAAGGTGGTGGTTTCCGGCGGTGACGGGAAGCTGTGGAAGGTGAGCGGATTCTTCGGGCTCACCAGGCCATCGGCGTACGCCAGGGGCAGATTCAAGACGCGGCCCTCATTGACCGCCTCTTCGTTGGCCTTGACGACGGCGCCGCCCAGGATGGAGATGTACTTCACGCCGTCCTTGGCGATGAGCCGGTTGACCGTGGCGACACCTTCGGCGATCACGTATTTGTGATCGTAGGCGACGACCTCCAGCTTGTACTTCTTGCCGCCGACGTCCAGACCACCCTGAGCGTTGATCTCGTCGAAGATGAGCTCGGTCGCCTGCTTGTGCGGAATCCCCCACGGGGCGGCCGGGCCGGAGAGAGGCGTCGAGACCCCGAACTTGATGACGTCCGCCGCGCCGACGCTTCCGGGTCCCACGACGGCGAGCCCGGCCACCGCGAGCAACGCCGCCCATGTCGCAGAACGCTGTCGTCTCATCGCCACCCCTCCTGGATGCGGTTTGGGTCAGAGGGTCTTGCGCACGCGGACTATAGGAACGCGGATCGCCCTTGTCAATGGGGGACAGCTGTCAAGCGCCGCCGTCGTGGCGCGCGCGCGCGCAACTACTCCGCCACCTCCACAGCCGCGGCTCGCGGCGGCACGCGGACGGCGAACGCGAGCGCGACGCCGGCGCCGGCCAGCAGCGCCGCGAGCACACAGCCGGCGCTGAAGGAGCCGGTGAGGTCGCGCGCCCAGCCGGTCGCGGTGGGGGCGACGATGGCGCCGACGAAGCTGATGCTGTTGCTCAGGCCGAACGCCGTGCCCAGCTCGTCCTGGCGGACCAGGCGGCCCAGGATCGCGTAGACCGCTCCCCAGATCGACCAGCAGAAGAAAGCGGCCAAGAACAGGACGACGGCCAGTCCCGGGATCGATCGCTCACTGATGACGCCGGCCATGGTGAGCATCGACACCGCGAGCCCGGTGAGCCCGGCCACGATGACGGTCTTCGAGGCGTAGCCCCGCTTGACGAGACGGTCATGCGCCCACCCGCTGACGACCATCCCCAGCGAGGCCGCGATGCCCTGTAGCGCCGCATAGCTGCCGGCGCGGCCGAGGTCGGCGACGCCTACCTCGTTGAAAAACAGCGGCGCCCAGGTCGCCAGGATGAACTGGTTGGCGATGGCGCAGAAGCTGACGAGCCCGAGCACCCAGAGCGGCCCGTTGGAGAACAGGCGTCGGAGGCGCTGTCCGACCGGCATTCGCGCCGCGGACGGCGCCGGCGCCGGCACGTACCGGACGATGAGCAACGCGGCCGCGATGGGGCCGAGCCCGAAGAGCATCATCACGGTCTGCCAGGGCAGCACCTCGACCAGCAGGCCGCCGATGACGAGCCCGAACGTGAGACCGAGGCCGGGTCCCGAGAACGACACGCCCTGGCCGAGGCCGATTCGGTCGGGCGGAGTGACGGTCGCGATGATGGCCCGGTCATTCGAGAAAAGCGATCCTTGAAAAGCGCCGGTCAACGCCCGCGCGAGGAAGAGCGTGGCGAACGAGCCGGCCAGGCCGGTGAGACCCGCCGCGAGCGCTCCGCCCAGCAGGCCGAGCAGCAGGATGCGGCGCCGGCCGAACCGATCGCCGAGGAGACCGGACGGGATCTGCATGATCACGTAGGCGTAGAAGAACGCCGACGCGAGCAGGCCGGCCCGCGTGTAGGAAAGCTGGAGCTCGTCGATGATCGACGGCAGCAGCGCGGAGAACCCGATGCGGATGACGAAGTTCGCCGCCCACGCGAAGATGAGCAGGAGCCACACGAGCACGTACGAGGGCATGGGCGACACGCGGTCGAGAGTCCAGCCTAGAGCGAGAACGGAACGCCGTTCGTCAGAGTCCCCAGAGCGCCCAGTGCGCCACGAGGAGCGCGCCCGTCAGCAGACCCATGACATCCAGCCAGATTCTCCAGGTGGGCTGCTCGAGATACCGGCGGATGAATGGGATCTCTTCGCGCCGCGTCCTCAGCTCCCGGCAGCTCGGGCAATAGCGGGCGGCGATCGAGCGCTTGTCGTAGACCATCTGCAACGCGACCGTCGCGTGGGGGTGCGCGTCGGCCCAAGCCTCGAGCGTCTGTTCCTCCTCCAGCTCCACGGTCTCGACCGTGGGGAGGAGCACCTCCTCGGGCGCGCGGGGAAACGTGGAGCGATTCAGGGATTCGCTCACGCTAGCCCGCCTTCTCGAGCCGGCGGAGGAACACCTCGATCTCCTTCCCGGTCTGCAGGTCGCCGGTCCGCGTCGCGACCTCGAGCCCTTGCTGGTACGCGGCCCGGGCCTCCGCGATCCGGCCCGCTCGCTCGAGCGCGCGGCCGAGCCCCCGGTGCGCCGCCGAGTAATCCGGCTTCAGCCGGATCGCCTCCCGGTACTCGTCGGCCGCGTTCTCGGGCTTGCCTGCGTCGAGGTACGCCCCGGCGAGCCCGAATCGCACGACGGGGTCGTCCGGCATGAGCTCGGCGACCTCCTTGAACTCCGCGATGCGATCCGCCTCGGCCATGCCGGCTATTGTACTGGACGGGGAGGTCATCTCGCCGGCCTTGACCCTCTGGGGACCGAGCGCTACGCTCGGCCCGCCGTGCGTACTTCGAACGGAACGGCCGCACTCGCCCTCATCATCGTGCTCGGGCTCCTGCTCCTCGCGTGGACCGGGTCCCTCCACGCGGCGCCCGAAGGCGCCATGACATGGGGGGTGCACGCCTCCCTGGCCGCCCGGTGGCTCGACCCCGCAGAGACGGAAGGGACGATCATCCCGTTCATGGTGCTCTACGCCCTTCACGACGCTCTGCTGAAACCGATGCCAGCCGGCCTCATGACGCCGAGCTTGGCCGAGTCGTGGACGATGTCGAAGGACGGACTCACCTATGAGTTCGCTCTCAGGAAGAACACCAGGTTCCACAACGGCGACCCCGTGACCGCCGAGGACGTCAAGTTCTCCTTCGACCGGTACCGGGGCGCGGGCGCCAGGCAGATCAAAGAGAGGGTCCGCCAGGTGCAAATCGTCGACCCCGGGCGAGTGCGGTTCCATCTCAAGGAGCCCTGGCCCGACTTCTTGACGTACTACGGCACGACGGCGTCGGGCGTCGGGTGGATCGTCCCCAAAAAATTCGTCGAGCAGGTCGGCGACGATGGCTTCAAAAAGGCGCCCGTCGGCGCCGGCCCCTATCGGTTCGTCTCGTTCACGCCCGGGATCGAGCTGGTGGTCGAGGCATTCGAGGGCTACTGGCGGAAGGCGCCGAACGTCAAGCGGCTCGTATTCAAGGTCATGCCCGACGACACGACCCGCGCCGCCGCCCTCAAGAAGGGAGACGTGGACGTCATATTCCAGGTGAACGGGCCCGTCGCCGAGGACCTCCGCCGGACATCCCATCTGAGGGTCGTCTCCAGACAGACGGGCAATGGCGTCTTCTGGCTCGACCTGCCCGACCAGTGGGATCCGCAGTCGCCGTGGCACGACAAGCGCGTCCGGCAAGCGGCGAACGTGGCGCTCGATCGCCAGGCCGTGAATCTGGCCGAGTCGCTCGGCACCTCGCGGCTGACCGGCTCCATTATTCCCAGGTCGTTCGAGTTCGCGCTCCCGATCGATCCTCCCCCCTACGATCCAGGCAAGGCCAGGCAACTCTTGGCGGAAGCCGGCTACCCGAGCGGCTTCGACGCCGGAGACTTCTATCCGTATCCACCCTTGTACGCGATGGGCGAAGCGCTGGCAGGCTACCTCGGGGCGGTCGGCATCCGCACTCGCATCCGGACGATGGAGCGGGCGGCGTTCCTGACTGCCTGGCGTGACAGGAAACTCAAAGGTGTCGTCATGGGGCTCAACGGAGCCGGCGGGAACGCGGCCACCCGCCTCGAGGCCTACGTGACCAGGACCGGCATCTACGCCAACGGCGTCCTCCCAGAAGTCGAGGATCTGTTCCAGCGCCAGGCCCACGAAATCGATCGAACGAAGCGTGAGGCGTTGCTACATCAGATCCAACGCATCTTGCATGAACGCGTCATGCACGTGCCCGTCTATGAGCTGAGCCCGATGGCGGGAATCGGTCCGCGCGTCGAGCAGGCCGGGGTCGGTCTCGTTCCGGGTTTCCCGTACTCGGCGCCGTACGAGGACGTCAAGCTCAAGAAGCCATAAAGTACGCGGCGTATACCGCGTCAGGTCGCCGGCATCGACACAACCCCTTCCGCCGGCGATTCACGCAGAGCGAGAGGAACATCTTCGGCGGTCTGTGCCTGCTCGGCATGGCGACTGGCGGATTCCAGTACCTGGTCCGGCGTGCGGAAGAGGATGCCGACACAAAAGACGACGAGCGCGCCGATCATCGCCCACCAGGTGAACGAGACCTCTGGAATCGCGGCGGGTTGCTCGAACGTCCGGTAGATACCAAACAAGGGCGCCACCGCGTTCAGAATGATGATGTTCAGCTTACCGACGACCACGGTTACCAGAAGTCCGGCGGAAATGGCGATCATGTTTCCAGCGTCGGACCCGCGCCGTTCGGTGAACATCCCGATGAGGAACACACCGAGCATGGGGCCCAGAATGAATCCCGCGATTCCGAGCACGACGGGGATGATTCTCAAATCCGGATTCGTCACCTTGGCATAGGCGAATCCGCCCGCGATGACGACCATGAGCAGGGCGAAGAAGACCGTGAACCAGCGCGCGGCCCGGACGTAGTGGGCCTCGCTCTTGCCGCGCACCCATCGGATGTACCAGTCATTCGTGGCGCCGGTCGCCAGGGCGTTGAGTGCCGCCGAGAAGGAGCCCATGGCGGTGGCGAAGATGCCGGCCAGCACAAGACCACGAACGCCCACGGGCATGACGTTGAGGATATATGAGCCAAAGACGTCCGGAGTGGCCTGTGGCTGGTAGGTGGGGTCCTTCTGGTAGTAGGCGAAGAGCAGGATACCGATGAAGACGAAGGCCGAGGCGATCGGCAGGTCCATGAAGGCCGCCGTGATCAGACTGCGGCGCGCCTTCTGGTGAGTCTCGGCGGTGAGCATCCGCTGAACCATGTCCTGATCGGTGCCGAAGGCGGCCATGTTGCCCAGCGTCGCTCCGACCAGCGCGGAAAAGAGGGTGTAGTCGCTCGCCAGTATCAACTTGACGTAGTCCCACAGGCCCATCGCCGCAAGATGGTGGCGCTCCTGCCAGCGCGTGACGACGCTCGATTCGAACCCGTGGAGGAAGTAGCCTTCATGGGTGGTCAGTTGCGGGACAGCTCGGATGACTTCATGCAATCCGCCGATGTGGTTGAGCAGGGTGGCAATCGCAATCAACGCTCCGCCGAACATCAAGCAGGCCTGAATCACGTCCGTCCAGATGACGGCCTTGATGCCGCCGACCGCCGTATAGAGGCAGGTCACGATGGTGAGAGCGATGATCGCGACGAGGTAGGGACCGACCGTGGTGACCGCCTGTTGGCTGAATTGCACCTGCCCGCCCGCGACGAACATGCGGTACGCCAGCACCATCACGAGCGCTGGGATGAAGAGCCGCGTTCCCGACGCCAGTGTTCGCATGAACAGAAAGAGAGCTGAAACATAGCCCTTGGTCCACGGACCGAAACGAACACCGAGGTAGTCGTAGACCGTGTAGACCTTGTAGGTGAAGTAGGGCTTGAGGAAGACGTAACCGACGATGCATCGTCCGATGATGAGGCCCAGGACGAGCTGCACGTAGGCAAAGCTTTTGTTGGTGTAGCCTTCGCCGGGCGCTCCGAGGAAGGTGGCCGCGCTGGTTTCAGCCGCGATGATGGAGGCCATCACGGCCCACCACGGCACACGCCGCCCGCCGAGCGCAAAGTCGTTCAGGCTCTTTTCGCGCCGCCCCATGTACAGCCCGATGGCCGTAATGGCGACGAAGTACACCAGGATGATGATGCCGTCGACCAGAAGCCGGCCTTCTGTTCCTATATCGACCTTCTTTCCGCTCCGGAGGCGTTCGGCCTTGGTGGGGCCATCGTTCGTGCCGCGATCGTACCCATCGCCTTTAGCCTACCTTGCGCGGCCCTTATCGGAATCATCCTGCGCGCGCGGTCCCTGGAGGGGGCAGCTGTTCGAATCGCCGCGGCGGACCCCTCGAAGGAGGCGGTCCAGGGGGTTGTTCAGCTGCGAGCTGCTCGAACTTGGTCGGGGATCCGGCGTTCGCGGGCCTACTCGCGGTTGCCCCGGGCTGGTCGAGGTCCAGATTCTTGCTTCTACCTGATCCGGCGGAACTTCCGGAAGCACCTCAGGTGCCGGGGAGGATTCATGTGGCGGCCCCTGATGGTGAAGGCCACATCGCCCACGTAGAGATCGCCATGGGAGTCCACGGCGACACCATGTGGCGCGATGAACTGGCCGGGCCCTTCGCCCTCTTCCGGCTCGCCGAAGCGAGTCTGCAGTCGGCCCTGGAGGTTGTACACGCTCACGCGGTGGCCCAGTCCCGGAGCGTCATCCACTCCCGGCATGCCGTTCAACTCTCCGATGAAGAAGTTCCCTTCCGCGTCTAGACAGATGCCGTCTGGTCGATGGATGTTGTTCCACATCGTGATGAAGCTGCCGTTGGCGTCGAACACCTGGATGCGATGGGCCTCCCTATCGGCGACGTAGACGTGGTCATCCTTGTCGATCACGACATTGTGCGGCCGGATGAACTGCCCGGGGTCGATGCCTGGCTCGCCCCACGACAGGATGTGCCGGCCCTCGGGGGTGAACTTGTGGATGCGGCTGTTGCCGTAACCGTCCGAGACGTAAAGGTGCCCGGTGACGCGTGATACCGCCACGTGGGTGGGCCGGTTGAAGGGTTTGCCTTGCCACTTGGGTGCTGGTTGGTTGGGGCTGCCTAAGGTCATCAGCAACTTGCCGTCCAGGGTGAACTTCTGGATCGTATGCAGCCCATCATCCACGCAGTAGACGGAGTCGTCGGGGCCGGTGTGAATCCCGTGCGGCCGCTGGCTGAACAGGCCCTCGCCAAACGATCTGAGGACGTTGCCCTCACGATCGAAGACGACGACGGGATGTTCACCCCTGTTGAAGACGTACACGTGGTCCTTGGCGTCCACGGCTACGCCAGCTACGTCGATGAAAGACCACCCTTCCGGGAGCTTCTCCCAGTCCTCCACCGGTTCGAACAACAAATTGCCACTGCCGAGTCTCATGGCCATGTTGCGACTCCTCTCGTACTCTTAGGCCAAGTTATAGAGTCGGGCCGCGTTCTCCCGCACGATTTGCCGCTTTTCGTTCTCCGGGACGCCTTTGAAATCCCGCTCGACGACCTCGCGCGAACGCGGCCAGGTTGAGACGGTATGGGGATAGTCGGAGGACCACATGATGTTCTCCATCCCGATGAACTCCCGGCTGGCTACCCCGACCCGATCATCGATGAACGTCGCGAAGATCTGGCGCCGGAAGTATTCACTCGGCGTGAGCTTCAGCGGCGCCGGATAGAGATACCGATACTCTTCCTGGGCCTGGTCCAGCTTCTGCAGAAAGAAGGGTAGCCAGCCCACCTCGTTTTCTGCCGAGACAACCTTGAGATGAGGGAACCGCTCCAACACGCCGGAGAAGATCAACACGACCAGGGTGCGCTGCACTTCATGGCAGAGGACGGTCGAACGGACGTAGCGGTCCAGAGGCTGTTTGATCGCCAGGCGGCTTTCCGCGCCCATGCCCGTGATGCTGTGCAGGCTGATCGGCATGTTGAGCTCCTGTGCCTCAGCCCAGAAGGGATCGTAGTCGGGCGAGCTGTAGGGCCGGTCTTCAGGCGGGGAAGCCCAGACGAGGGCGCCCCTCAGGCCTCGACTGGCACAGCGTCTCAGCTCCTTCGCCGCCTCGTCGACGTCATACAGTGAGATCAGCGCAAGCCCGGCAAGCCGCTTCGGCGCGTAGGCACAGTACTCGGCCAGCCAGTCGTTGTAGACACGGAAACAGGCGCGCTGCAGCGCCGCATCCGTGAGCCAGAACTGGCGAAACCCGAGGGTGGTGTAGATCACGTCCGCCTCGACACCGTCGAGATCCATGTCCTTGACACGCTCGGCCGGGTCCCAGCCCCCGGGACGTACGTCTTTGTACGTGGAGGCCTGAAAGAACCCTGGGAGCTCCTCAGGCTTCTTCCCGGCTCCCATCCCCTGCGCGAGATGGATGGGCGTGACGCCCTCCAGCACCAGATAAGCTCCCGGTCGTTGCCCGGGCAGGTTTTCCACCACTCGTGGCGCGCGCTCGCGGAACTGCTTGTCGATGCGCTCCACCCAGAGATCGCCCGGCTCGTTCACGTGCGAATCGGCGGAGATCAGCTTCGGCTCGGCCATGATCCACCTCCATGCCAGCCCGGATGATCGTTGTCCTACGCGAGCAGTCCGTACAGTTTGGCGGCGGTCTCGCCGACCATCTTCGACTTGACGTCGTCCGGCACCCCCTTGAAGTCCCGCATGATCACGTCACGCGAGTGAGGCCAGGTCGCCAGCGTGTGCGGGTAGTCGGACGCCCACATGAAGTTGTCGCGGCCCGCGAACGACCAGTTGGCGATCCCGACCGGGTCGTCCATGAAGGTGGCGAAGATCTGCCGCTGGAAGTATCCGCTGGGCAAGAGCTTGATGGGAGCCGGGTCGGTGTAGCGGAACTTCTGGGCCGTGAAATCCGCCCGGTACAGGTAGTGTGCGATCCAGCCGATGTCATTTTCGGCCGAGACGATTTGCAGGCCGGGGAAGCGCTCCAGCACGCCCGAGAAGATCAGGGTCGTCAGCGTGCGCTGGGTCTCATGGGGCAGGGTCATGGCCCGCATGTATCGGTTGACGTTATAGCGGCTCTCGCGCCCGTGGCCCGTCGAGGTATGCAGGCTGAGGGGCATCCGGAGATCCTGCGCAGCCGCCCAGAAGGGATCGTAGAGCGGCTCACTGTAGTCCCGGCCCTCGGGAGGTGAGGCCATGATCATGGCGCCTTTGAGTCCCAACCGGGCGCATCGCTGGATCTCTCGAACTCCTTCGTCGACCTCCAGGAGGGAGATCAAGGCCAGCCCGGCGAACTTCCTCGGGTCGTACCGACAGAACTCGGCCAGCCAGCCGTTGTACGATCGAAAAATCGCGGCCTGGAATGGCCCATCTGTGAGCCCAAACAGTCGGAAGCCCAGCGTGGTATAGAGGACCTCCGCCGCCACCCCGTCTATCGCCATGTCCTTGAGGCGCTCGGCCGGATCCCAGCCTCCGGGGCGTGCGGCCTCGTAGCCGGCCTTTTGAAACGCCGCCAGCTCCTCAGGAGTTTTCCCCGCCGCGAAGGTGCCCGCCACGGAGCGCGGTTCCAGGCCCTCGCAGACGAACCAGTGTCCTGATTTGCCCTGGTACTCGCGCACGACCCGCGGCGCGCGGTCACGAAAGGGTTTGTCGATCCGCTCCACCCACAGGTCGGGGGGCTCTGTCATGTGCGAGTCAGCCGAGATGATGACGTCGTCTGGCATAGATGCCTCCTTCAACGAGTGGCGGAGAGCGAGAAGCCCGACTGCCGTGGGTGTTCATGCTGGCATCGCGGACACTTCACGCTGAGCCCTCCAGCGAACCGGGCCGGTGAGGATCGACCGGTGGGGCGAAGCTAGCCCGTTCCTCGAACGTGGTCAAGAACCCCGTTGCTGTCTCACTGTCCATTGACGTGAGACGTTTTGTCCGGGGATTACTGGCGACGACGGACCACAATTGCTTGTTTACGACCGGTTCCCGTGACCGGCATTGGTTATGCACCTCCAGTCGATATGGGACGAGCGCTCGGTGCACACATCACGAAGGCCCCCTCGACGGCACTCGGCGTCGCTAAGGGAATGGCTATCGGCGCCCTCGCGCTGGTCCTGACGCTCGATGCGTCGGTCCAAGAGTTCGTCGAGCTCATCGCGCTCTCGGACGACGCGCGACGGGAGCGGTTCGATTTGCCTTCCAGCTGCATTCCAATCATCAGTGCCGTGAGAGCCGCAGCCCCGAGCGCGAGTCGACTCGTGGTCTTTGTCGATTGCACCGCCCTGACGACAGGGTCGTCCTCGCCGATCGAATCAACGTCCTGGAACGACAAGTAGACGGCTGCGGGCTGCGACGGTGCGAACGACAGTCTTCTCCTGCAGACACTCCCAACACAGGGCAGGCCTTGAGTCTCAGAATGATCGCGTCGACACATCCCGATCAATGCAAAGCAACATCTCCGTGAGCTGATGGATGAGCACCTACTGAGTCCGGCCGCGCATCGAGGCTGGCTGGCCGGGCAGCTTGAGCTTCTTGCCGGTGTCGGTGATCTTCGTCCCGTCGACTTTGAGGATAGAGACGTCGCGGTCGGTGTAGTTGCCGACATAGAGATACTTGCCGTCGGGGCTAAAGACCACGCCCTCGGGCAGGCCGCCTACCTCGACCTCGCCCACCTTGGTAACCTTCTTGCCGTCGATCTTGAGCACAGCGAGGCTGCCGTTACGCTTGGTATTGAACCACACGGTCTTGGGCACACTGGCTCCGCCCAGCAACACGGCTACGGCCACGTCGCCCTTCGGACTGATCGCGAAACCCTCGGGCGCGTCGCCGACCACGACGCGGTCGATCACGCGGGGCGGGTTGTGTTCGAGATCGATGATGCTGACGGTGTCGATATGGCCGTCCGGCGCGCCGGAGTTGCCATTGTCGGCGCTGAGGCCGATCTTGCCGTTGGGCGTGATGTCGATGTTGTAGGGCCAGAGGCCGACCGGCATGTCCTGCTTGGTGTCGGTGACCTTCCGCCCTTCGATCGTGAGCAGGGCGATCTTGTGGGCGGGGAACTTGGTGGCGAGCGCGCGCTTGCCGTCCGGCGTAATCGCCACCGAGGCCACCTCATCGCCCATTGCCACTGTATCGATCAGCTTGATGTCGTTGCCCTGAATGGAAAGCACGCTGATCGATTTGTCCGCGCGGTTGGCCACGAGCGCCAGGTCCCCCGCCCGGTTGATCGCGAGCCCAGACGGCTGCTTGCCGATCTCGACGGTACCGATATGGCTGGCTGGACTCGTCTTGAGGTTGAAGACGTAGAGCTTGGTGTCGGGTCCGGGCTTCCAGTTCGCGCCGTCCTGGATCCAGTCCACCGAGTTCGCGACGATCGCCAGCCGCTCATCCGGGGTGATGGCGAGGTTGACCGGTGGGCCGAAGATCGAGTTCATCAGGGGAAAGCTGATGAGGATCTTCGGTGCCTCGCGGTCAGTGATGTCCACGATCGAGATGGTGTCCTTTCCGGGGGCGACGAACTTCCGATTGCCCTCGGCGTCGAAGACGACCTTTTCGTCGTTGCCGATGATCATCAGGTCGGCCAGGGCCGGAGGAGGACACGCCGCGAGCGCGGTCGCGAGGACGAGGAGCAGTGGGACAAGAGCGAGGGCGCGGCGGTCATGGGACGTCATGGGTGGCTCCTCCTCGAGCGTTCGTGGTGCTGCGTATCGCGGGACGCTCCCGCGGCCGGCGCGATGGTGGCACAAAGAGCCCGTCGTTACTAGCCCGTCAAGCTCGACCAACCGCGAAGGCGTTGTAGACGGTTTCGGCGCGACCCGCGCGGCCAACGATGGGTAGGCACGGGGCCGCCGGTTGGTGTATGCATGATGCCCGAGGGCGACATGGACAGCGCGGGCGGCCGGTGGGACTACGACGTGGCGGTCATCGGCGGAGGGCCGGGCGGCTCCAGCGCCGCCACCGCGCTGGCCAGGCGCGGCCGGAGCGTCGTCGTGCTGGAGCGCGAACGGTTTCCGCGCTTCCACATCGGCGAATCACAGCTGCCGTGGACCAACGAGATCCTCCACGCCCTGGGCGCGCGCGACCTCGTCGCGGCGTCCGGGTTCGTCGAGAAATGGGGCGCGAGCTTCCGGGCGCCTGACGGGGCGGCCGAGCAGTACGCCGATTTTCAGACCGCGCGCGAGACGCCCACGCCGCAGACGTTTCAGGTCTTGCGGGAAAAATTCGACGAGATCCTGCTCCGCCATTCCGAGAAGTGCGGTGCCCGGGTGCTCGAAGAGCATCGACTCCTCGACGCGGGCTTCGGCCCCGACGGCGTCACGCTCCGCTTCGCGGACCGGCTCGGCGGCGAGCGCACGCTGCGGGCGGGGGTCGTGGTCGATGCGTCGGGACGGGCCGGCGTGCTGGTGAAGCGCTTCGGCCGCCACGAGCACGATCCGCTCCTGCTCAACATCGCGGTGCACGCGCAGTACGAGGGCATCCCCCGCGCGACAGGCCGGCGGGCCGGAGACATCCGGATGTTCACGCGCCCGGACATGGGCTGGCTGTGGTTCATCCCGCTCTCGGACACCGTCATCAGCGTCGGCGCCGTCATCCCGCAGGCGGTGCATCGGCGCCAATCCAGGCCCACGCCGGAGGAGAGCCTGACCCACTATCTGGCCGACACGCCGGCCGCCGCGCCGCTGCTCGAGCGGGCACAACGCGTCTCCCCGGCGCGGTTCGACGCCGACTATTCCTATCTGGCCACCCGGATGGTCGGGGACCGATGGGTCGCGGTCGGCGACGCGGCGGCGTTCCTGGATCCCATCTTCTCCACCGGCGTGATGTTGGCCATGCAGGGAGGTCTCGAAGCGGCGGAGGCCATCGACGCTGGGCTGCGCGCGGGCGACGTGTCGGCGCGGGCCTTCGCCCGCTACGAGCGCGCCGTGCGCCGCCGCTACCACCACTTCCGGCGATTCGCGGTCGGGTTCTACGATCCCGCCTTCCGCGAGCTGTGGTTCTCGCGCCCGCCGCTCATCAGCATCTACCACGCCGTCGTGTCCGTGCTGGCGGGGAACTGGCGCCCCTCGGCAACGACCCGGGCCCTGGTGGAGGCGTTCTTCGCGGTCGTCGCGGTGAAGCGCCTTCGCCGGAGGTTCGGGCGCGCGCGACGCGTTCGCTAGACGGTGGTCGAGAACCTTCGGTAACACAGAATCACGATCCGCCGGAAAAGCCTAGGCACAACTTCTAGAGAAAGCTGGTGGGCAGGGACGGGATTGAACCGCCGACACCAGGATTTAAGTCCTGCGCCCACATCACCACGCATTGACTCTATCTGTCCCCGTTTTCCCCCCGCTCCGAATTCAGCGACTTTCCTTGCGGACGACGAGCGGCGCCAGCTCCGCCTTGACGACGGACCCCAAAGCGCGGCTCGGCGAGAAGGCCGGGGCGGGAAGCTAACCCCGGGTACACGCCATGAGAATCGCCACGGCTTTGTCGTCGGTGTTCACGTCAGCCAATACATTCTTGGAGAGTCCGCGATGACGCCGATGAAGGCAGTTAGTATAGACAGCGAAGATCCAAACCCGGGACGGGGTTGACGTCATATTTGGAGACACGGCCGAATGACTCGACGGACGTCGCGAGGCAAACGACGCCGGGAACAACGAAGGGCCGAGTCTCAATCCAACGAGGTCTCACGTTCCGGCCGGTGGGCGCCCCCGCTTGGTGTTGGTATCATCCGAAAGGAACCCAGCCAGCCCCGGGATCAAATGACGACGCGCAGCGTTCTATGGATAGCGGGGGTCGTGCTACTGGTTTTGATCTTTGCGGCAACCATCCGCCTGCGCTTGCTCGAAATCCCGCTTGAGCGTGACGAAGGAGAATACGCATATGTCGGACAACTGATCCTGCAAGGAATTCCGCCGTATCGTCTCGCATACACCATGAAGCTCCCGGGGACCTCCGCAGCGTACGCCGCGATCATGGCGGTGTTCGGTCAAACCATCGCTGGGATTCACATGGGCGTGCTCATCATCAACAGCGCGACGATCCTTCTCGTTTTTCTGCTGGGTCGGCACCTGCTGGATTCACGCGGGGGCGCGCTCGCCTGCGCGAGCTACGCCATTCTGTCTCTAAGTCCTTCCGTCCTCGGCACAGCGGGACATGCCACGCACTTCGTCGTCCTGCCGGCGCTGGCCGGCCTCCTATTGCTCCTGATCGGTCTCGTGTCTGGGTCTCTCTGGATGTTCATCGGGAGCGGTCTGCTCGTTGGCTTGGCGGCGCTCATGAAGCAGCCCGGGGTCTTCTTTGTCGCCTTTGCCCTGGCATATGTCGTCTGGCATGATCGCAGAGTCCACGCGGGGCCTTGGACCCGCTCCGCCGCGAGGGCCGCGCTCTTGGCGTTGGGTGCAGCAGTTCCCTTCAGCGTGATGGGCCTCGTGCTTTTCTGGACTGGCGCGTTCGACAAGTTCTGGTTCTGGACCGTCTCCTATGGCCATGCTTACGGGTCGCAGCACAGCCTCCGTCAGGCGATTGGACGATTCCGAGAGAACGTTCCCGGCGTCTTGAACAATTCCTGGCCGTTGTGGGCGCTTGGAGCAATCGGGCTGGCCCTCGTCTGGCGAGAAAAGAATCCCGCTCGGAACGCAGCGTTCCTCGCCGGTTTGTCGCTCTGTTCCTTTCTTGCTGTCTGTCCTGGCTTCTTTTTCCGTCCGCACTATTTCATTGTCCTCCTCCCCGCCATTGCCCTGCTCTCGGCCGTGACCGTAAGCTCTGGCACTTCCCTGCTGTCTAAGACGAGCGCGCCGCGGGCGGTAAAGCACGTGCCCCTACTGCTGTTTCTCGCTGCCCTCTCGTACTCCGTTTGGGCGCAATGGGAATTCCTATTCCAGATGTCTCCACGGGTGGCCGCTCGGTCGACGTACCACAACAATCCCTTTCCCGAATCGATCGAGATCGGTCGCTACATCAGGAGCCATTCGAACGCGAACGATCGGATCGCCGTATTCGGATCGGAGCCGCAGATCTATTTCCTTTCGGGTCGGCGGTCGGCGACTGGCTACATCTACACCTATCCTTTGATGGAGGCTCAGCCCTATGCCAGACAGATGCAGCTGGAAATGATCGACGAGATCGAACGCGCGAGCCCCCAGGTTCTCGTTGCCGTCAGCGTGCCGACGTCATGGCTTCCGCGCTCGACCTCCAGGCTCATGATTGCTGACTGGGCCAATTCGTACATCGACCAGCACTTTCAACTCGTAGGCGTTATCGATATCGTGTCTCCCAGCCATACGGAGTACCGCTGGGACGGGGAAGCCACGACCTACGTCCCCCGCTCACGAAACGTCCTGCGCGTGTATCAGAGAAAGGGCGAAATTCATCGTGCCCCCTAGCTCTGACGGCCGCGTTCTCATGCGCCGCCGGTGCTCTCGGGTCTCTCGATCGTGCTCGGGAGTTGCTTCGTACACATCCATCGGCCAGAACGCCTTCAGCCTCCTCCATCATCGACCGCGATCACGGCGCGACGTTCTGCTGGGTGAGAACATAGCCGCCCTGGTCGTTGCGGCATGGCGCACCTGGCTTTCGATGCCGACTTCCGGCCCGGCCTGACCGTCATCGACTGACGGCGTGGTCGACACGGTCCTCCTCTGGCTGGATCTCTTGGCATGACCGCCACGGGACCCCGATGGTGCGATTCGGCGAGATCTGGTAGTAGGATCGCTTGGATTGGAGGCCCAACTGAAGTGTCCACCAAACGGGGCAAGACCTGGAGGTTCAGATGACGGACAAGATTCGCGTAGGAATCGTGGGAGCGACCGTGACCCAGGGGGGCAGCGGCTGGGGGGCCAATGCCCACGTTCCCGCCCTGAAGGCTCTGCCCCACTACGAGCTGAAAGCGGTCTGCACCTCGCACGAGGACACCGCCAAGGCCTCGGCCGCGGCGTTTGGTGCCGAGCGGGCGTTCCATCGGTTCAGCGACATGGCGGCGCATCCGGACGTCGACCTCATCGTCGTCTGCGTGCGGGTGCCCGGTCACCGGGACCTGGTCATGGCCGGCCTGCAGGCCGGAAAGGCCGTGCTCTGCGAGTGGCCGCTCGGTGCGAATCTGGCCGAGGCGGAAGAAATGGCCGGGCTCGCCCGCCAGCGCTCCCTGAAGACCATCGTCGGTCTGCAGGCGCGCAGCGACCCGACGATTCTGTACGCGCGTGACCTCGTCCAGGGGGGCTACATCGGCGACGTGCTCACGGCGAACCTGAGCACCGTCGCCCAGGCCCAGCTGCAGCGGGGCCCCGGCCGCATCTGGCAGGGCGTCCGCGCCAACGGCGCCAACACGCTGACCATCGCGGGCGGCCACGCCATCGACGCCCTGTGCGCCGTGCTCGGCGAGTTTGCCGAGGTCTCGGCCCGTGTGTCGACCCGAATCCCGGAGTGGCGCACTCTCGACGGAACGCCGGTCCCGGTTGATGCGCCGGACAGCATCAACGTTGTCGGCCGTATGGTGAGCGGCGCCGAGGTATCGGTCAACGTGGCCGCCGTTCCCTCGAATCCCGGCGGCAATCGCATGGAGATCTACGGGCGCGAGGGCGCCCTGGTCATCCGGGCGAATGGCGCGCTCAGCCTCGGACCGTGCCAGATGCACGCGGGCAAGGGCAAGGAACCCATGGCTCCGATGCCGGTGCCGTCCAAGTACAAGCTCGTTCCAGAGGGCACTCCGGGCGGCCCGCCCTACAACGTCGCCCAGGCCTACGCGCGTATGGCCGACGCCCTGCGCGCCGGTCGGTCCTTCGACGTCGACTTCAACCTCGCCGTCCACCGCCACAAGCTGATCGAGGCGATCGAGCGGTCTTCCGCCACGGGCCGGTCCGTGAGGTTGGTCCAGTGAGGGAACGCCGCCATTGCTCCCTCGCCTACGGCCGAGGCGACGCCTCTGATCGTAAGGTGTCCCGCGAGTAGCGTGAGCCGATCACGCGCGGGCCCGTGAAGTTCCCCGACGGATCGTTAGCTCAGCTTGAACCGGATCAATTCCCGCCTTTCCAATCCGTCTGGCCAATGACCGTGCCATCTGACGAACTGTTTGACCGAGGGCGCATACCACGCCTCATACGTGGCAGCGCCGGATCGTTTGTTTCGGCAGCCGATTTTCATCGTCTCAAAGGTTCCCGCGGGCACGCTCACCGCTTCTCGTACCAGGACTTCGCATTCCCGCTGTCGGTTGTCGGTTGTTCGATCACCTGGTCGATTCAAGGTGTACGTAACCTCCCATCGCTTTCCTACTTCAAGGGGCCACACGTAGCGTAGGTCGGCTGGCGTTGCCTGTGCCTCGATCGTGCCGCTGACTTTGTCCATGGTCCAGGCGAGATCGGCCTTCCGGTAATAGGCCTCCCCCGTCTCCCCGGACTTCACGACGTAGTACTCCGTCCCATCAACCGCCTCGAGGCGAACAACCGACCACACAAATGTGCCCTTCCCTTGCGGACTTTCCCAGCGATAGGCCCACTCGTCGCCCGGCCTCCATGTCGGTGCGAGGATCGGTCCCTGTGCCGGCACACTCACGAGGGTTCGCCCGGTTGAAGCACAACCCACGAGAAGGAGTAACCCGCCCGCGAGCCTCAAGAGATAGCGGCCAAAAGACATGAGCCCCTCCGCGTCATCGCACGTGAGCAGGAGGTCGTAGACCTGGTGTGCCACGCCTCGCTCTACCGGTAATCAGGAATGCGCTCCTGGCGGCACATTGGGGGCACACTTCACCTTCATCGAGCAGGTGCCTCTGGCGTGACCTCTACGACCGGCGCGTCGCGCCCGTCGTTAATTGGCCGGGAGCCGTTCTTCCGTCAGAAGGGGTGAACGATGGTCCGCAGCATGATCCGCCGTTCCTCGGGACGCGCGTCGCCGGCGCCTCGATGCATGGTCGCGATCTCGTCCCACATGACGACGTCGCCCACACGCCAGGCGTGGTAGTAGACGAAGCGCTCCTGAGTCGCGTGGTCGCGAAGCTCCTCGATCAAGCGGACCGCTTCGTCGGCCTCGATGTCCTCGAAGCCGTGCGTGTGCGTGGGGTTGACGAACAGGACCGGGCGGCCAGTCACCGGGTGCTTCTTGACGGCGGGGTGCCGACGCTCGGGACGCATTTTCTCGCTCGCCCGAACGTAGGTCTCGCCGTACAGCTTGACACCGTCGGGGCCGTTGGTGCGACCGTGGAGGCCGACCAGCCCCTCGAGTCGGCGCCGCATCGCCTCAGGCAGCGCGTCATAGGCTCTGCGCATGTCGGCGAACATCGTGCCGCCCTTGGCCGACGGCACCTCCAGCGCGTGGAGGATGGCCAGCCGTGGCAGCGCGTCCTCGTACGTCTCGTCGGTATGCCACGTGGAGGCGCGCGTCACCCCGAACCGATCGATTCCGCCGGCCGTGTCGACGTTGGTGATGTAGGACACGTCAGCCCGGTCCGGGTGCCGATACTGATCGAGGATGTGCGGCTGGGGACGCCCGAACTGAGCCCCGAACGCCGCGAGGTCCGCCGGCCCGAGGCGCTGATTGCGAAACACCATCACCGGATGCTCGGCGAACGCTCGGTCGATCCACTCGAGCGTCGCGGCGTCGAATGGGCGCGACACGTCGACGCCGACGACTTCGGTGCCCAGGGCTTCGCCGAGCGGTCTCAACGACAATGCGACACTCATGGCTCACCTCGGCCCTTCGTCGTCCCACCACCGTGAAGGGCTATTTCGTTGCGGACAGTATATGCGGGATCGGTCTATGCCGCACTCAGGCACCAGATCGGGATGGTCCCCGAGAGCGCATCGAGCACGCCACGCCCCTGGGCCGCGGTTGTGAAGGGCGCCTCTTTTCCCTATGCTTATCGGGTTCACGAACACCGCGAGCCGCCAACACCAACGAGCGAGGGATCCCTCATGAACTCAGGCCGTAAGCAGGTCGCCGTTGTGGTTGGCGCAACCTCCAAGTGGCAGTCCGATGGACGCAACACCAAACTGGCGCACGGCAAGGTGCTCGACGACAGCGACATCCCCGTCGGCATGCGCTGGGGCGTCGGCGGCGCCATCGCCCAAAAATTTGCCAAGGAGGGGTTTTTCGTCGTCCTGACGACCCGCAGTGCCGCCAATGCCTCGGCGCTGGAGAAGGCCATCGTCGAGCAAGGCGGTGAAGGCACGATCGTCGAGCTGGACCTGGTGTCCCGCGAATCCATATCACGGGCGTTCGCCACGATTCGCAAGCAAGTTGGAGACCCCGATGTCCTGGTCTACAACGCCGGTTATCTCGAGGGGCGCGACTTGCCGCCGGAGAAAGAGTTGCTGGAACACGTCCCCATCGACATCTTCGAAACCGCCCAGCACATCGCCAGCCGCGGACCGTTCCTCGTCGCACAGGAAGTACTACCCGCCATGCGACAGCGTGGTGCCGGCTCTTTCCTCATTTCAAACAACCAGTTCTCATTGCGTGGTCGCAAGCGCATGACCGGACAGTCGCTCTACTATCCGCGCGTCATGATGCGCACGCTGGCGCAGGTGCTCACGGAAGAATATTCCGAGCATGGCGTACACGTGGCCAATGTCGTGATCGACGGCCTCATCGACTCGCCGGGCACCAGAGCACTTCCGAGAGCCCAACAGAATCCGGACGTTGTGATGAATCCCGTGAAGATCGCCGAGGCCTTCTATTACATACACACTCAGGATAAATCCTGCTGGACGCACGAGTTGCAGTTGACACCATTTGCAACCAGGCCGAGCTTTTGAGGCGTCGGACGTCAGTTTGGGTGGTGAGCGACGCTCTCCACCGCCGAGAGGACGATCATGGACCACGTAGAATTTGACCGCGAGCCGCCGGCTAACTTGACAACGATGGTGATGGCGTTTGGGGGATGGATCGATGCCGGCCAGGCGGCAACCGGCGCCCTGCGCCATCTGGTCCGCGACCTCTCGGCCACGCGGCTGGCCTGGATAGACCCTGAACAATTCTTCGTGTTCAGCCAGGAACGGCCCGAGGTGCGGCTGAGGGCTGATGGGGAACGTAACATCCATTGGCCGAGGAGTGAGTTCTTCGCGTGGCAGCCAGGCAATGGCCGCGACGGCCTACTCCTATTTTGCGGCGTGGAGCCGCATCAGAAGTGGCGCACTTATACGAAGGCGTTCCTCGATGTGGCCGAGCGCTGTGGAGTGCGGCGGATCGTCTCGCTCGGGGCGCTCCTGGCTGGCGCGCCTCATACCCGGCCAATACGTGTCACAGGACGCTCCAGCGACTCCGCCTGGCGGTCGGTGCTCGAAGGCTGGGGCATCCATCGTCGTCCGAGCTACGAAGGCCCGACCGGTATTTCCACGGTCGTCTTGGACGCCGCCGAGCGACGCGGAATGTCGCATCTCGGCTTGATGGGGCAAGCGCCCCATTACCTGCAAAACAACGAGAATCCAGCGGCGATCCAGGCACTGTTGACCTATGTTGCTCGCCTGCTCCACCTTAGCCCGGACATGTCCCACTTCGCCGAGACCATCCGAGACTTCCTCACCCAATGTGATCGCGAGGTGGCTCGGAATCGCACCACCCGAGAGCACGTGCAGAAACTAGAGCAGCAGTACGACGCGACGGCTGGCGAGGAGCAGCAAGCGCTGCCGAACGGGGAACTCGACTCAGAAAAGCTGATGCAAGAGTTACAGGATTTCCTGCGGGAGCAGCGGGAAGGTGGTGAGGCAGGCTGATGGGTCAGCGCGGGGCCGATCCGGTTGGCGCTCGGCCAGTCCCATCCAACGAGGCTGCCGCCGCTACGCGTGGAGGAGCTCGACCGCCTCCTCGTAGATCTCCATGTTCTTGCCGTAGGAGATGGCCGACGCCTGGGCCGCGCTCACGAGATGGCGCCAGCGCCACGGAAGGCGGGTGGCGTGGAACTCCTCGAAGGTGGCCTGATGGTGCTTGAAGGCGTGCATCTCGGTGAAGTTGTCGTGCACGACAATCGTGGCCAGACGGCTGATGAGCGCATCCGGGTCGTACCCGAGGTCGGCATACTGCTGCGCCAGGTT
>Ga0137403_10002784_pt1 | contig 21229 bp, 17 predicted proteins | sample CZOMad2_1_16fung_FD_122057 | JGI IMG/M metagenome (GOLD analysis project Ga0137403, IMG submission 122057) | Vadose zone soil fungal communities from Angelo Coast Range Reserve, California, USA - CZOMad2_1_16fungal (Hybrid Assembly) | ecosystem: Environmental > Terrestrial > Soil > Vadose zone...
GTGGGGCTACTTTCTTTACCAGGGCGTAGTCGATCCGCTGGGCGGCATCAATTCGCTGTGGCCACTGTTCGGGATCGCGAATCAACTGCTGGCCGCTGTAGCGCTGGTGGTGGCCACATCGATTTTGTTGAAGATGGGACGCACGCGCTGGATTTGGGTGACGCTGGTGCCGATGGCCTGGCTGGTGATCATCACCATGACCGCGAGTTATCAGAAGATTTTCGCGTCCGACCCGCGGATCGGATTTCTATCCTATGCCAACGTGCTGACAGCGCAGGTCGCGGCGGGGAAAATTCCGGCGGCCAAGCTGGTAGACACGCAGCGGCTGATTTTCAATCAGCGGCTGGATGCCGGCGTGACGATCGTCCTGGCGTCAATGGTGCTCGTGCTGATCGTCGAGGCGCTGATTCAGTGGTACGCGATTCTGAGCCGTCGAAGCGAGCCGGTGCTGCATGAAGCGCCGTACGTGGCCACGCAGTGGGCGCCGGGTTTTTCCGGCGCGGCGCACGGAGACGACTGATTTCCATGGGTGGCGCGTTCCAATTCGGGCGACGCGCTTTGCGGAATTTCTGGCGCGGGCTGCGCGAGTGGTGTGGTGACGCCGCCTATGAAAGGTATCTCCGCGCTGCGGCTACCCAATTGGCTGAGCCCCAGAGCGTGCTGACGAAAAAACAATTTTACGTGGAGCAACTCAACCGCCGCTATTCGCGTCCTAGTCGCTGCTGCTGACGGTTGGCTTGCTTTGCTCGAGGTCTGGGCCTAGACTCTCCTCAATCTCTCAGCTCACCTTTTTTTTCCACGGAGGCAGTGATGGCTATCAATCCCGATAAGTTGAACGAATTTCTTGGCAAGGCGATCGTCGATTTCGGCGCGACCTTCAATGCGGCACTGATTTGTATTGGTGACAAACTAGGATTGTATAAAGCGCTGGTTGCCGGCGGGCCGCAGACGCCAGGGGAACTGGCGAAGAGGACCGGCACCGCGGAGCGTTACGTGCGCGAGTGGCTCAGCGCTCAAGCTGCGGGCGGTTACGTGACGTACGAACCGGGCGCCGGCAAATTTAGTCTGAGCGAAGAGCAAGCGTTCGCGATGGCAGACGACAATAGCCCTGCGTTTCTTCCTGGCGCATTTCAGTGCGCGCTCGCGGCGACCCGAGCGCAGGAACAGCTTACCGAGCGCTTCAAGACCGGCCAGGGCATGGGCTGGCACGAGCATCACCCCGAGCTGTTTGTGGGCACGGAGCGATTTTTTCGTCCGGGCTACGCCGCGAATCTCGTCTCAACCTGGATTCCTGCTCTGGAAGGCGTTGATGCAAAACTGAAGAGTGGAGGGCGCGTCGCGGACGTTGGCTGTGGGCTGGGCGCTTCCACGATTCTGATGGCGAAGTCCTACCCGAAATCGGAATTTGTCGGATTTGATTATCACGACAAGTCGATTGAAAGCGCGAAGCAGCGCGCGAAAGACGCGGGAGTCAGCGACCGGATTCGCTTTGAAGTGGCTAAGGCGAAGGATTATCCCGGCAACGACTACGACTTCGTTACGTTCTTCGATTGCCTGCACGATATGGGTGATCCGGCGGGGGCGTCGACGCACGTGCGTAGTTCGTTGAAGAAGGATGGGACGTGGATGATCGTCGAGCCGAACGCGGGCGACAAGCTCGAAGACAATTTGCATCCGATTGGGCGGGCGTTTTATGGGGCGTCCACACTTTTGTGCACGCCTGCTTCCTTGTCGCAGGAAGTCGGTCTGGCGCTTGGTGCGCAGGCTGGCGAGAAGCGGCTTCGCGAAGTGGTGACCAGCGGCGGCTTCACGCATTTCCGGCGTGCCACGCAGACTCCGTTCAATTTGATTTTTGAAGCGCGGCCGTAGATTTTTTTTCGGCTGCTAAATCAGAGGTCCTCGTCGTCGCCTTCGCGCTTCAACGCCGTTGTTTTGTGCGTGATCTTCACCTTATTGTTACGAATTCCGGCGATGATCGCACGGCGCGTTTCCAGCGGCAGAGCTTCTGGAGCGAATACGCCGGTTAACTCGCGCGGAAAAAACTTGATGAACAGCGCGGCGATGTGCGCGGTGGCGTAAGCGACCGGCGTGGTATATAGGCCTTGCTGGCGGATCTGGTAGAGAGTTGGGAAGTTGCAGTCGGTGCGAACCAGCAGGTGCTCGTCTTCTTTCTTGCCGCGCTTCATGCCGCGCACGAGCACTGCCGCCGCGAAGCGCGCGTTCTGCAGGATGCCTTGCCGGATCAGCCTCGCGATCATTCGCGGCGATGACGTTTGCGGAAAGCGCTGTCGCACGATGCCTCGCGATTTCGACAATTTCCCCTGTTTGTACCAGCGGCGCAGGCGGTCGAATTCGTTCCCGCCGATTTTAACGTCCATGTTTCGCAGCGCAATGTTGTACGGAATCGTGGCTACCTCATCCTGAGCCGCCAGCACTACGTTCGCACTGCCAATCGGATCGGCGAAACGGAACTTCTCAAGCTCCGCAAAACGCTTCTCCATGCGAAATTTCCCCTCGCGATAGACGCGTGGGTTGGAGATAGCTTCATCAAAGGTTACTTCCGGCGACCACTGCGAGATGGGGTCGTCGCTCTCGGTGCTTTCGTACAAGCGGATCTGCACCGACTCAACTTCATCGAACATTTCGGAGGCTCGTTTCGCTAGCAGATTGGTGAGTCCCGGCGCTGCGCCGGCATTGATCAAGGCCGTCCGGTTTTTCTGCTCGAAGCGTCTCGCGAAGGTAAGCTGCTCGGCTTTGAACGGGTTACGGGTCAGGTGCGAGCTAAGGTCCACATAGTGCGCACGCAATCGTAGCGCCGCCCGCATGACGATTAGGTTAAAGACAGAAGCCGAAGCGTTGACGATGAGGTTGCATCCCCTCGCCGCCCGTACAATGCCGTGTAGATTGCGTGCGTTAACTTCGGTGACCGCGATGGTGCTGCGTTTGCCCAGAAAGCGGCGCCCGCGCTCGGGATCGCGATCTCCGCACCAGACCGTATGTCCTTGGCGCTCCAGCAGTGTTGCGAGTAGGGAGCCGGTCGCACCGGCGCCGAGAACGAAGATCCGCATGGCGTGGCGAAAACTCTATCACAAACGCCCTCTATGGCTTAGCCAGGGACTGGGACGCCGCCGATTGCAGCGTGGTTTCCGGGGGCGTAGACTAGAGATGACTCCGAACCCCTGACGCCTACGGGAGACACAGCCCAGGGCGGCCGGGGCGATGCTTCGGTGGCGGCCTATCGGCGTGCGGCCGGGGATGAGGGTTTGGGCGGAAACGCCTGGGCCTCCCGTGTTTGGAAAGGAGGGACGACGAAAATGTGTGCTTTTTCGTCTGTGCCCGACATCCAATCAACGGATTCGGGCTTTTGCTTTTGGGGCTAGAAGATAGCGTCAATCAGCGATGATCCTTCGCGACAAATTCGGGCGGCAAATTACCGATCTTCGGATTTCGATCACCGATCGTTGCAATTTCCGGTGCGTGTATTGCCGCTCGGCCGACCCGGAAAATTACCGCGATCATGATGAAATTCTAAGTTGGCCGGAGCTGGACCGCCTGGCGCGCATCTTCCTGAGTCTGGGCATTCGCAAAATTCGGATCACCGGCGGCGAACCGCTGGTGCGCGACGGCGTGGAAGACTACATCGCGCGGCTGCACGCGCTCGGCGTCGAAGATTTGTCTATGACCACCAACGGCCATCTATTGGCCGACCGTTGCGAGCGGCTGATTCAAGCGGGTTTACGGCGCATCAATATCAGCTTGGATTCGCTCGACTCCTCGAAATTCGAGAAGATTACCCGTACGAAATCCTTCACGGCGGTCATGCGCGGCATTGAAGCGGCGCAGAATTCGCGATTAGCGCCAGCGAAAATCAACGCCGTGCTGGTGCGCGGCACCAATGATGGCGAGGTTGAAGCGTTCGCCGCCTTTGCCCGGGAACGCGGCCTGATCATGCGCTTCATCGAATTCATGCCGCTGGACGCGGACCGCCATTGGACGCGCAGCTCGATGGTTCCGGCGGCCGAGGTTTATCGACGTATTCATGCTCGGTGGCCCCTGGAGCAGATTCCCCACGAGCGCAGCGAAACCGCGCGCAAGTATCGCTTCGCCGACGGCGCGCCGGGCGAAATTGGACTGATCGCCCCGGTAACACAGCCTTTCTGCGGCCATTGCTCTCGTATCCGGTTGACGGCCGACGGCAAACTGCGCACCTGCCTGTTCAGCAAGGACGACCACGATTTGCGAACACTGTTACGCGAAGGCGCTTCCGACGACGATTTGGTCATCTACATTCGCTCTATCGTGAATGAAAAAGAGGAAGGTCACCAGATCAATGCCCCCGGTTTCGTACCCCCCTCCCGTACTATGGTGTTTATCGGCGGATAGTGGAGAATCGAACCAAAACCTGAGAGAATTCATCCAATATTCAGGGATATCTTTAAGACCCAAATCCTAGGTAACCGGCGACTAGCATAAACGCGATGAGCACCCTTATCTCCATATCGAAACCGTCCTCCCTGATTGGCGTTCCCCAGCCCGCGACGCTGCGCGCTCCGGAAATCGAGCCGGGCGTAGGCTGCGATTTCGACTCCTACTTGCTGGTTCCGGATACTTCGTTGGACGCGCGCATCGGCGCTGCCAGGGCGAAACTGGGACGCGACGTCGTCATCCTTGGACACCACTACCAGCGCGACGAAGTCGTAAAATTCGCCGATTTCCGAGGCGATTCATTAAAGCTTTCTTATCAGGCCGCCGAAGCCGACGGTCGTTACATCGTTTTTTGTGGTGTACATTTCATGGCCGAAAGCGCGGACATTCTTCGCCGCGAACATCAGGCCGTGATTTTGCCGGACCTGAATGCGGGCTGCTCCATGGCGGATATGGCCGACATCGGCCAGGTGGAAGCCTGCTGGAGCGAGCTTTCCTCACTGGGCGACTTGAAAGTCATTCCGGTCACCTACATGAATTCCACGGCCGCGATTAAATCGTTCACGGGCGAGCATGGCGGCGCGGTCTGCACCAGTTCCAACGCCGCGGCGGTAATGCGCTGGGCCTACGAGCGCGGCGAAAAAGTATTGTTTCTGCCCGACGAGCACCTAGGCCGCAACACCGCATTCCGCATGGGCATTCCACTTGACCAGATGATCGTCTGGGATCCCTATCAGGAGTTCGGCGGCAATTCGCCGGAAGCCATCGGCGCCGCTCGGGTGATCTTGTGGAAAGGCTACTGCTCGGTTCACCAGCGCTTCACACCGCAGCACGTCGAGCGCGTGCGCCGCGAGCATCCCGGCATTCGCGTGATTGTTCATCCAGAGTGCCGCTTTGAAGTAACGCAAGCCGCCGATGAGCTCGGCTCGACCGAAGGAATCATCAAGGCGATTGCGGCGTCGCCCGCAGGTTCGCAATGGGCGGTCGGCACGGAGATTCACCTGGTCAACCGCCTTAGCAAGGAAATGCCGCATCACAAGGTAATGTCCCTCGATTCCAGCGTGTGCGTTTGCACCACCATGTTTCGCATCACCCCGCAGCACCTCCTTTGGGCCCTTGAAAACCTGGTCGCCGGCAACGTCGTCAACCGCATCTCGGTCGACGAACGAACGCGACACTTTGCAAGAGTAGCCCTCGACCGCATGCTGAGTTTGCGCTAGCATCGGCATTAGCCGCGTTCCCCAGCAGATCGGAAACAGAATGGCAGACGAAGACGACGAGCAGGACCAGGACGACTCGCCAGATCCTGAACCTGAGCCTCGAATATTTACGCTGACCGAAGCCGAGCGCACCCGTCAGGAGCTCGAGCCGTTCCTGCTCGAAGCCATGGATTGCCGCAAGAAACTCGCCGGCCTCGAAACCGACCTCTCCGCCGTAGCCACGCGCATCACCATGATGGGCGGCGTGATCGTGCCGTACGAAAAGCTCGCGGTGCTCCGTGTCGAGCACACCCAACTCGCGGAAACCATGAAGTCCGCACTGAATCGCATTCTGGAAACGGGATGCGTGATCAAGGATCTGGATGTCGGCCTGCTTGATTTTCCCTCGCGCATCAACAATGAAGAGGTATACCTCTGCTGGAGGGTAGGCGAAGACCGCATCCGTTTTTATCACCGCCAGGACGAAGGTTTTGCCGGTCGCAAACCGTTAGACCCACGCGACCTGGGCTCCGGCGACATCGTCCAGTAAGTAGCACAGGCACTCCTGTTTACGCTGAGCCTCGAAGAGCCTGTGCCAACGCAAAGTTGTGGCGTGAAGTCTGATGAAGCTAGGCAAGAAAGTTACAAGCCTACTTCTATTCTGCAAGCCAGCCCAGCAATCCACATGTCGAAAGGATTTCGATTGTCCGACAAACCCGAAAACCGTCTGAAAGATTCCGCCAGCCCATATCTGCGTTCCGCCGCGCACCAACCCATTGACTGGCACGAATGGAACGAAGCCGTCTTTGCCCGCGCCAAGTCCGAAGACAAGCCAATCCTCCTCGACATCGGCGCGGTCTGGTGCCACTGGTGCCACGTAATCGACCGCGAAAGTTACGAAAACGCCGAAATCGCAAATATTATCAACGAGCATTTTGTCCCGGTGAAAGTCGATCGCGACGAACGCCCGGACGTCGATTCGCGCTATCAATCCGCGATCAGCGCTTTATCCGGACAAGGTGGCTGGCCCCTCACTGGCTTTCTTCTTCCCGATGGAAAACCCTTTTTCGGCGGCACCTATTTCCCGCCCGACGATCAAATGGGCAGGCCCGGCTTTCGCCGCGTGCTTCTTTCCGTGGCCGATGCCTACAAGAACAAGCGGGCCGACCTCGAACGTGCCGCCAACTCAATTGCCGACGCCGTGGCCCAGGCGGAAATCTTCACCGGAGCGCGCGCCGATTTCGATCCCGGCGTCATCGATACGCAAATCCGCTCGGTCACCCAGCAATTCGACATCAAGAACGGCGGCTTCGGAAGCGCGCCGAAATTTCCTCACGCATCAGCCATCGATCTGGTGCTGGAGCGCTACCAGCAGACCTCGGCCGCTTCTGGAAAAGAAGAGCATCTCCTCGCCATCGCTGAAACTACGCTCGAAAAAATGGCCCGCGGCGGCGTTTACGACCAACTCGCCGGCGGCTTTCACCGCTATTCAGTGGATGAGCGCTGGCTCGTCCCCCATTTCGAGAAAATGAGCTACGACAATTCCGAGCTGCTGCGGAACTATCTCCACGGCTGGCAGGTCACGCTGAATCCCCTCCTGCGCGAAACCGCTGAAGGCATCATCGGCTGGGTGAATGAAGAGCTCTCCGATCAGGACGATGGCGGCTTTTACGCCAGTCAGGATGCCGATTATTCCCTCGACGATGACGGCGATTATTTTACGTGGACGCTGGACGAGCTACGTGCCGCGCTGCCCGCGGAAGACGCGCGCATCATGGAGCTGTACTACGACGTCGAAGCCCACGGCGAGATGCACCACAATCCCGCGAAAAATGTATTGTGGATCGCCCGCAATGCAGGTGACATCGCGAAACAGTTGAGCTTAGACGAATCCACCGTGCGCCTAGCGATTGCCAGCGCGAAAGGAAAGATGCTCGCCGCGCGCCTGCCCAGGCAGACGCCCTACGTGGACACCACGATGTACGTGAGCTGGAATGCGATGTTCGTCTCTGCGTATCTCGACGCCGCGCGCGTTCTGGACGGCGCGCTTGGGAGCAATTGTCGCTCGTTCGCCCTCAAGACCCTCGACCGCATGCTGCGCGAAGTCTGGAGTGAAGAGCGCGGCTTCGGCCATCGCATCGGTGGCCCGGCACTCGAAGGCTCGCTCGACGATCAAGTGTTCAGCGTGATCGCGCTGCTTGACGGGTACGAAGCTACATTGGAGCCGCGCTATTTCGACGCCGCAAAGCGCACTATGGATCTCGCGATCGAGCGTTACGGCGATGCGGATGGCGGCGGCTTCTTCGATCGACCCTCCGACGCCGCGCCGATGGGCGGCCTCGAAGTTCGCCGCAAGCCTTTCCAGGATTCGCCGACGCCCAGCGCCAATTCCGCCGCGGCCATCGCACTGATTCGCATGCACGCATTCACTGACGATGAGAGGTATCGCGCTTTCGCGCAACAAACACTCGAAGCCTTCGCGGGAATCGCCGCGCAATACGGCCTGTTCGCTGCTACCTATGGTCTCGCGGCCACGCTCTTCTCTCATCATCCGCTGCAAGTCGTCATCACCGGCCACGCCGACGATCCGGCCGCACAAGCCCTGGAAGCCGCCGCGTTCCGCGTCTACCGCCTCGGCAAGTCCGTCCTGCGTCTCACGCCCGGGGCATCGCTCGGTAACTTTGCCGGCGCATTGAAAGAAACGCTCCCGCATCTTCCAGCCGATAAAGCCGCGGCCTTAGTATGCGCCGGCCAAACTTGCTTGCCACCTACCAGTGACCCACAGCAAGTTATCGCGTTACTGGAAAATGGCGCCGCGAGCGCCGCGGCTCGCTAGTCATCCAATCACCGTCGCAACCGGTTAGATACGAAAACGGGCGCGACAGGAAAACCCATCGCGCCCGTATCGATTTCGATTCTTCGAGAGTATTACTTCTTCGGCCGCGATTCCGGCGGCACCAATCCGGCTATGCGGTAGTACACCACCAACTGCCCATAGTGCTCCCCGGAATGCTCGATCAAGCCGTACGCGAGATCCGCTACCGGCGTCTGCTGTTTGCTCTCCGGATCGGTGGTCAAATCGCTCATGCCTTTGTCGCCTTTCGCTTTGATTTCCGCCGCGCCGTCGGCCACGCTTTTTTTCACGAACGCCACCACCTGCGCCTTGGTCTTCAGATCGTCACGCTTGGGATCGTCCGCATACCGCGGCTTTTTACCCTCGGCAGTATCCGTGAAGAAGTACATCGAACCCGCCACGTGCAACAACTGCGCTGCGAACGTGCGCTGCTCCTTAACCGGTTTGAACTCGTACTTGTCCTCAGGAAAATCCTCTGCCATCGCGATCAGTTTTCGACCGATGTCATTCCACTGCGCCAGTACGGCCTCTGACGCGCTGGGTACAGCATTCGGTGAACCGTTGCTGCCGGCCGCTGCTCCCCGAGCGGACACCATGGAAACTCCCAAGCCCGCGGCCAGCACTAACGCCGCAATCGACAACGCTTTTCGCATGTTTCTCTCCTTGAATTGCTAGTTGCAAACTGTTTCGTCCGAAACGCGGGAAGTATCCACTTCGCAGACCAATCCCGCATGGAAACTCTGCAATTCTGACGTGCCAGCTATCCAAAAGGCTTTCGGGAGGCCAATCGCCGGCTTTCGCCGGGTGGCATCATACCGGTGAAATAGTCCTTCGTCATCCGCATTCCCACGAAATCAGCCTCGATTACTGCATAAGCCACCAGAGATCCGTTGTCCCGCGGCCAGGCCGGCCCGCATGGTAAACTTAGGGGTGACTAGAACAGCGAGAAATCTGTGAACTGGGGCTGGCTGCTGGTGCGGATCGTCATCGGGCTCACGATCCTGACAACGCTTTTCCTTTCCCAGCGTTTCTGGTATCGCGCCATTTGGCGGGCCACCGCGCGTTGGCGCGCGTCTTGGCTGCGCGTCTTGGTGCGTCTACTCTATTGCCTCGCGCTCGTCTTAATCATTTTTTCTCTGGCCGACGGCTTTCGCATGGGCCGCCGCGGCCATCTGATCCCGCGCGATGCCATCTTGACAATGTTTTCCGGGCTGTGGTTCTCGAGCGCACTGTTTGCGTTTCTGGCGGTCGAGGTAGTGCACGGCGTCGAACGTGTTTGGAACTGGATGCGGCCCAACATCCATGGCGAGCCTGAAATTTCCGCACCGCAAGCAGCAGCCCCGGTTGCGATCGAGCGTCTCGTCGATCCTTCACGACGCCACTTTTTTCGCACCGCCAGCGTGCTCGCAGGCGCTGCGCCGTTCTGTAGCGCCGTATATGGATTTGCCGCCGAGCGCCTCAACTATCAGGTCCGCCGCATCGAGATTCCCATGGCCAACCTGCCGCCGACTCTGGACGGCATGCGGATCGCGCAGATCAGCGACATCCACCTGAGCGGTTACATGAGCCGCGAGTCCGTTCGCCGCGCCGTGGACATGACCAACGATCTCGGGGCCGATCTTGCCGTGGTCACCGGAGATTTCATCACCGGCTCGGCTGACCCTATCGCCGACTGCATCGAGGAAGTGAGCCGCCTGCACGCGCCGCTGGGGGTTTGGGGCTGCAACGGCAACCACGAAATTTACGCCAAGGCGGAAGACGCGGCACAGGAACTCTTTGCGCAAGCGGGCATGAAACTGCTCCGCCAGGAGAACGCGCAGCTACTGTTCCGTGGCGCTAAATTCAATCTGATTGGCGTGGACTACCAGCGCGAGCGAAACCTCGACGGCCACCGCACCCAAGTGCTCACCAATGTCGACGCCTTGATCCGCCGCGACATTCCGAACATTCTGCTGTCGCATAATCCTAATACGTTCAATCGCGCCGCGGAGCTAGGCATCGAACTGTCGCTGGCCGGGCACACCCACGGTGGCCAAATCCAGGTCGAAATCCTCGATCACCGCCTGACGCCGGCGCGTTTCATCTCGGACTACATCGCGGGGCTATTCCAACGCTCGCTGTACAAGCCTTCCGGCGAAATTTTTGTGAGCCGCCAGCCGGATACACCAACGTCGAATCCGCAAGCCAACGCCGCCCGCCTATACGTCAATCGAGGTCTGGGCACGGTCGGAGCCCCAGTTCGACTGGGCGTGCCCCCAGAAATTTCTCTAATCGTCCTCCGCCGCGCGTAACGTCAAGCGCAAGTTGCCCTGGGCAAATGTAGGGGCGCGCTTTAGCGCGACCTTGTTTCGTTCCGCTCACCTATCCAATTCAACCCGCGTTGACTTGCCCAAACCCGCGACATAAGATGCCTCAACGCCCATTGCTGTGGCCCGCCCATCGATGATCGGTCAAACCGTTTCTCACTATCGCGTCGTGGAAAGTCTCGGCGGCGGAGGCATGGGCATCGTCTATTCCGCCCGCGACACCATCCTCGACCGCAACGTCGCACTGAAATTCTTGCCGCCGGACTCTACGAAAGATCAGCAAACGCTGGATCGTTTTCTAAGAGAAGCCCGCGCCGCGGCGGCCCTCAATCACCCAAACATTTGCACCATCCATGAAATCGCGGACTACGACGGCCAGCCCTTCATTGTCATGGAGTTGATGGAGGGCAAGACCCTCAAGCACATGATCGAGGGCAAGCCGCTGTCGGTGGACCGTATCTTGGAACTCAGCATCCAGATCGCCGACGCGCTGGACGCCGCTCACGCGCGAGGCATCACCCATCGCGACATCAAGCCCGCGAATATTTTCATCACCAAATCCGGGCAGGCGAAGGTTCTCGATTTTGGCCTCGCCAAGCTCACGGCTGCCGCTGCTGGGGTCGATACCGTCGGCGCGAGCGGCCGCGGAACCACCGTGCTAAATCTGAATTTAACCAGCCCGGGCACCGCCATGGGTACCATCGCATACATGGCCCCCGAGCAGGCCCGCGGGGAGGATTTGGACGCCCGCGCCGACTTATTTTCCTTTGGCACCGTGCTCTACGAGATGACCACTGGCAGGCACGCCTTCGAGGGCAACACCTCGGCGGTGATTTTCGACGGCATCTTGCACGGGACGCCCACTTCTCCCGCGACTCTGAACTCCGACATCCCCACGCCCCTCGAAAATATCATCAACAAGGCGCTCGAAAAGGACCGCGACCTTCGCTACCAATCCGCCGCCGAGATGCGCTCCGACTTGAAGCGTCTCAAGCGCGATCGTGAGTCCAGCGGCCGCACCACCCCGGTGAAAGGAACTCCAGTCGCCTCAAAAGAAGCTCCGGTGCGTGAAATCAAATCCGTGGCTGTGCTCTATTTTGAGAATTTGAGCAGCGCCAAAGAAGACGAGTATTTCCGCGACGGCATGACCGAAGACATCATCACCGAGCTCGCGAACATCCGCGATCTCAAGGTGTTTCCGCGGCCCGCGATGTTGCCCTACCGCGACAAGTCCGTGACCGCTCCGCAAGTCGGCCAGGAACTCAAAGCGTCCTACGTCCTCGGTGGCAGCCTGCGCCGCGCCGGGAATCGTCTGCGCATCACGGCGCAATTGGTTGAGACGCAAAGCGGCCACACTCTGTGGGCCCAGCGCTACGACCGCGAGATGGCCGACGTTTTCGAGGTCCAGGACGAAATCGCCCGGAGCATCGCGCAAGCCTTTCGCATCAATCTTTCCCCGCAGGAAGAAAAAAAGATCGCCAGCAAGCCTACCGAAAATTCTCTGGCCTACGACTATTTTCTGCGCGGCCGCAGCTACACCCGCCGCGAGAGCCTGGAATTCGCCCTGCAAATGTTCGAGCAAGCCGTCAAGCTCGACCCTTCCTTCGCGCTTGCTCATGCTGGCATCGCCAACGTCTGTGGCGTCTATTTTGAAACCCACGGCGCCGATCCCAAGTGGATCGAGCGAGGCGAAGCCGCCTACCGCCGTGCTCTGGAAATTAATCCCCAACTCGCCGAGGGCTTGGTCGGCAAAGCGCGAATCTACTACGCGCTCCAGAAACACGACGAGGCCATCAAATACGCGCTACAAGCCATCGAACGAAAGCCCGACTGCGAAGGCGTCTACAACGTGCTGGGTCGTGCCTACTTCGCTTCGGGTCGTTTCCAAGAAGCGGCTGACTTGGTGGAACGCGCAATTGAAGCCAACGGCGACGATTACAACACCTACATCCCCTATACGAACGCTCTGGACCGCCTGGGGAAAAATGACAAAGCCCGGAGCTTTCGCGAGATGGAAGTTCTGATCCTCGAGCGACAGCTCGAAACCGTTCCCGAGGACGTACGCGCGCGCGTTTTGCTCGCTGCCGATTATGCCAATTTAGGCAGAAAAGACGACGCCATCCGCCATGCGGAGATGGCCGTGGCCCTCCGCCCGAGTGACGGCAACGTTCTCTACAATGCGGCCTGCACTTACGGCGTACTCGGCAGGAAATCCGAAGCACTCGCCATGATTCGTCGCGCGAAAGAAGCCGGATACGCGAATACCGACTGGCCGCGCATCGATCCCGACTTGGCCTGCATCCACGACGACGCGGAATTCAAGTCTCTGTTTCCCGCTCATGAGGCCGAGTCTTAGCCTCGATAAAATCCACAGACAGAATCCCCTCAAATTTCTGTGGCTGGACTAATTGTTCCCGCTGCGTCAAGATCGAACATCCTCAGTCGACCTCTCACTGGGTGCCGCATGGATGACACCGCCCGCATGAACCGCATCGATCGCGAACAAGAAGCCCAGGAATTTGATTTCGGCGTCACCGAGCGCCTGAACCATTGGCTAGCCATGCTCGTCAGTCGCGGCGCAAGCGACTTGCTTCTCGTCGTCGGCGCTCCCCCGTGTATGCGCGTGAATGGCGAAGTGCGCAAGATCGAGCCCGGCATTCTGGATGGTCCCGAAATTGAAGCCGCGATACTTCCAGCGCTCCCGCGTCACGCCTTGCTTCACTATCGCGAATTGTTTATTACCGATGCCTCCTACCGCGTCGAAGGGCTCGGCCGCTTTCGCATCAATCTTCATCGCGAGCAAGGCCGCGCTGCTGCCGCGATTCGCGTGCTACCGGCGCGAGTGCCGCCGCTAAAAGATCTGCATCTGCCCCCATCCGTCGAATCCTTGGCGCATTTACAACGAGGCCTCGTGCTCATCGGTGGGCCCGCCGGTTCGGGCAAATCCACCACCATGGCCGCGCTCATCGACGACATCAACCACCGCGAAGCGCGCCATATCGTCATCATCGAAGATCCTATCGAGTACGAGCACCAACACATCCGCAGCATCGTCGAACAAGTAGAAATCGGCATCGACGCCCCAGACTTCCCCACCGCGCTCCGTGCCGCACTTCGCCAAGCGCCGGACATCATTGTCGTCGGCGAAATGCGCGACACCGAAACCATGCGCATCGCCGTGGCCGCAGCTGAAACCGGCCATCTCGTTTTCAGCACGCTGCACACCACGGATGTCGCCTCTACTGTCTCCCGTATCGCCGACTCCTTCCCCGTGGAGCGCCAGAATTCCATCCGTCAGGAATTAGCCATGGCTCTCGCCGCCGTCCACACGCAAATCCTGCTCCCCAAAAAGGGAGGCGGTCGCGTTCCCGCCGCCGAACTCCTGATGGTTGGTTACGGCGCGCGCCATCACATCCGGCGCAACGCACTCCAGCATCTCCACCAGGAAATCACCATCACCAAAAAGAAAGGCTCGTTCAGCCTGGAGGAATCGCTCGTCACCCTGGTACGCAATGGACAAATCGAACGCGAAGACGCGTTGCTCTGCGCCATCCATCCCGACGACCTCGACATTCTGTTGAAACCTTCTTCGACCGCGGCAAACGGCTGACCATTGCAACGCACGCGGCCCGGCATTGGTATTGCTTGTTTGCTCCACCCTGCAGAAATAGCGAACGGCGAGTGGATACTCGCGTGATATGTTTTTCCTGCGGCACGAGTCTCCTCTCACCTCGTTTAACAGCCCGAAAAAAATGAGCGGTTCTTTCGATTGCACCAGCAATCGAGGAGGAAACCCATGTCGGCGTCGGGCAAGGCCCAAGCGGCCCTGCAGTGCATCAACCGCGGAGACTACCAGCAAGCGTCGCAATTGTTCGCTCAGGCTGTTGCGGAATCACCTACCTCAAACCTCTTCAACGATCTCGGCTTCGCGCAACTCACCTGCGGACGCGTCGAGGAAGCCGAACGCAGCTTCCGCCAAGCACTCGCCATCGCCCCCGACAACACCCAAGCCGCGATTAATCTGGGCGCGCTGCTCGCCAACACCAACCGAACGGAAGCCGCGGTGCCCTGGCTTGAACGGGGTATGTCCACGGCCGGCGAGGTCCAGCGCCTCGCGGTGCAACATCTGCTCGCAACCTGCAAGAAAGCAGTCGCGTCCGCGCAAACCGCAACCAGCGGCCGCTCCGTCGTAGCCTCCCAACGGCGATAGACCATGCTATTCCCCGATCGCGTAACCGCCACGGATGTCGCCAACGGCATCCAGTCGGCCAAGGAAAAATTTCCGCAAAGAAAAATCGTCATCTTGCACGACGGCACGGCGCCCATCGAATCATGTGTGATGCTCGACTCCCGCGTCACGCCACTCGATCAGTTTTCGTCGCTCGATTTTTCCGGCCTGATTTTCGTCTACGCCTGCTCCTGGAATTTCCACGGCGCTCCATTCATCAAGACCCTGATCGCCAGGGGCGGCCGCTTCATCCCCGTTTGCAACGCTGGCCCCGCCAGGTATGTCGACCAAAACGTCGTCGCGCGCGATGTTCTGGAAGCGGAATGGATTCGGCAAAACGAAGAAGGCTACGCGAAGTGGGATCCCGGCCCGTCCGGCCCGGCCGATTTCACCAATCTCTGCCAGGCCCTGGAGATAACGCGCCACAAGAAAGGCGCCTTCCTCGAAATCGGTTGCTATCGCGGCAGCAGCGGTTCGATCGCCCTGCGTTACATGAATCAAGCGGGCATTTACAGAGACGCCTATTTCTTCGACGTCTTCGAAGGCTTTCTGTACGACGCGGCGCTAGCCAGCGCGGACGCGGTATGGTCAGGGTCGCACGCAACCGAAGGCATGGCCATCATCGCACAACGGTTGGAGCGTTACGCTCTTCCACTTTCGGGTTTGAACGTGATGGTTTGCCATCACAACATTATTGAGGAAGAGATTCCCAGCGCAATTCCGCTCATCGCCGTCGCCAATATCGATGTCGACCTATACGAAGCGGTGCTCGCCGCGCTCCACAAAGTCGCGCCCCGCATGACGACCGGCGGCATCATCATCGTCGAAGATCCCGGCCACACTCCGTACCTGGTCGGCGCGCGCGTAGCCTTGGACGAATTCCTGGCGTCCCGCGCCGCCACGGGCTTCCTGCCGATCTACATGGAGTCCGGACAAACGTTCCTGGTCAATACGAATCGCGAGTAAAAGTAAACGCCTCGCCGCCCGGCGGCAGGCTCCCGACGCGAGGCCGCTTAGTGCGGCTCCGCAACTTCCTCGCGGCAACGTCCCGTTGCGGCGTCACGCAGTTGGACATGCACGCGGAAATGGGATTCTCGGTCAGAACCCGGATGAACTCCTGCAAGTAAGCCGGCGCCTGTTTTTCCCGTAACTGCGCCGCCGACCACTCCCGGTGAAATCCATGCGCCGTCAACGGCAGCCCGACCACCACGCCCGACGCCAGCTGCGGCGCAACAGCCCATCGCGCGATAGCCGCCACGCCCAAACCACCGCGCACCATTTCAATGATCGCCTCGGTCAGCATCACTTCCTGAATTCTTCGCGGTGAAACTCCCGCCGGTGCGAGAATTTCATTCAGTAGTGTGCTTTCAGTCTTCGGTGGAAACATAAAAACAGTCTCCTCCGCAAAGTCCCGCGGCTCCGCGAAAATCTTCCCGGCCATGCGATGTTCCGGCGAAACGATAGCCACCATCTCATCTTCAAACAGCGGCGTGTACCGTATCTTCCGGTTGCGCACCGGCTCGCACACAATCGCCAGATCCAGCTTCCCATCCAGCAGCGCCGCGTACGGATTGTCCGTCGCCTCCACCACCAGCTCGAATTCCACCGCTGGAAATTTCTGCTGGAACAATCGCAGCCGCGGCGGCAGCCAGTGATACACCGTGTAGCACTCGGTCGAAAGCCGGATCAACCCGCGATCCACGCCGTTCCCGCACGCTGCCCCGTCGCGAATATCCTTCTCCGCCCGTTCCAGCTCCTCGATCACTGCCCTCGCCGACTTCAACAGCCGCACGCCCGCCGCTGTCAGCGTCATGGCGCCCTTCTGCCGCTCAAATAGCCGCGCGCCCAATTGCTCTTCGGCATCGCGCAATTGATGGCTCAACGCCGACTGCGTCAAGTGCAACTGATTGCCGGCCCGCGTAACGCTGCCGGTTTCCGCAATCGCCGCCACCAGTTTCAAATGCCGTAGTTCAAGGTGCATATTGGTCTCCCCTCGCGTCAACCCGCATGAACGCAGCTCATCTCCACGATGAAATCAATCCATTTGCCTCTGCTGTTTGCGGACCATACGCTGAACCTGCTGTAGAGGACTACCGGCTCCGGTCGCTGCTCCCTCCAGGAAGAGAAGGCGGCGGCCGGGGTTGCCCAAAACTGGACGCCCAAAAGATTGGACGCCTAAAAAGGTTAGACGTTCGAAATTAAGGCCTGCTGTTCGCCGCGGACCGTTGTGCTTACCAACCACCTCGGTTGCCGCGGCCAACGGATAACTCATTTGAGCATACTTCGCCCACGTCCGGACAGTAGCTCGACCCCGCCAGCACGCGCCATTTTGGCAGCAGCTTCCGCCATTCTGGCCGCAAACCGCGAGCGTCCGTGCCGTCCATGCAACCGGACTGCGCCGTCTTCGCGCCGCGCGCTGCGCTATCTCCTGCTTGCGCTCCTTCTCCTCACGCCACTGCCCAATCGCGCGCACCCCAACGCCCTCCGCCTTCCTTTCCGCACCGTGCGCTCCATGATCCTGGTCCAGGCAAAAGTAAACAACACTCCGGTCTGGCTGCTGTTCGATACCGGGGCCACCCGCACGGTCGTCGGCACCAAGGCCTACGGCGACACTCCGGTCGCCCTCCGCACCGCTGAGCGCAATTCGCAAGGTCCCGGCATCCTCGGCGATTCCGTCGCGCTGCCTGTTAACCTGGAGCTTTCCGACCATATCTGGGTCGGCCAGCGCGTCGCTGTAATGAATCTCGACCGCCTCAGCCGTCTCCTCGGCATCCAGTTCGACGGCCTGCTCGGCCAGGACATCCTCCGCGAATTCCACACTGTCCGCATCGACTACCGAGCCCACACCATCGAGCTCGAAAACTAGCTATTCGCTCTTCCGCGCCTCCTCCCAATGTGTAGCGTTTCCGCATGCAGGGGCGCGCCTCAGCGCGAACCAGCGAGCCACGCGAGCCCCCGCCCCCCACCTTGTAGCGCCGGCATCCCCGCCGGCGTTTTTCCCTGTGACGAAGCGAAGAAGTCGCGAACAAAACGCGGACGCCACCTGCCATCCCTCGCCAAACAACTTGTTCACCCGCCCGATTGCAGATAAGCTCCCACGGAGCCGATTTGGCTTCCAACCAGCGTAGCGTCGAAAAAGAAAAATGTTCCCATCAAGAAATCTCGCGCTAGCTCTGGCGTTTGCGCTGGCCACCGTCTCCCAAGACCAACCAGGCTCGCCGTCCCCAGAAAAACCCGGCGTAATACAAGTCCAAGTTCCGTTCGCCAGCTTGAAGCCCATCGCCACGTTCGATCTAGGCGGCGACCCCGACTGGCTAGCCATCTCCGCAAACGCCATCTGGGTTGCCAACGACAAATTAAAATCCGTCCAGCGTATCGACCCCCGCACCAACAAACTCGCAGCCAAAATTGAATTTCCCGATGAACCCTGCTCCGACCTGACCTTTGCCTTCGACACGCTGTGGGTTCCGCTCTGCGGCAAACCCGCGACGCTGGCCCGCGTCGACCCCGCCACCAACAAAATCACCGCCACCCTCTCCGTCGGCCCCGCCGACAGCGAAGGCGGCATCACCGCGAGCGAAGACTCCGTCTGGCTCATCTCCGACGAAAACGGCACGCTACTCCGCATCGATCCCGCCACCAACACCGTCCGCCAAAAAATCGCCATCCCGCCAGGCTCTTTCAACCCGCTCTACAGCGATGGCATTGTCTGGATCACCGGAAACAAATCCAGCGTCCTGACGCCGGTGAATGCGCGCAGCGGCGAAGTCCTGCCCTCCATTCCGGTCGGTCCCAATCCACGGTTCGTCACCGCCGGCGCAGGCTCGATCTGGACGCTGAATCAAGGCGATGGCAGCGTCACCCGGGTCGACGCCAAAACGCGCCAAGTGATTGCGACCATTCCTGCAGGCATCCCGGGCCACGGCGGCGAAATCGCATTCGGCGCCAGCTCCGTCTGGGCCACGGTCTTCGGCATCCCTCTCACCCAAATCTCTCCCATCTCGAACAAAGTGATCCGCCAATGGACCGGCTCCGGCGGCGACTCCGTCCGCTTCGGCCACCATTCCCTGTGGCTCACCCATCTGCGCGCCGGTCTCCTATGGAGCATCGCGCCGCCACGGCCCTGACATCGCGCCGGCCCGCCTTCCATAAAGCCTTTCATTGAACGTTAACCTATCGTGTGATATAGAGCCTTACACTTTACTCGCGGCGAGGCGTTACCCGTGGTCCGCCATCCACATCATCGCCGCCAACGAAGGAGTCCCTATGAACCGCAAGCTCTGGCTCGGCCCCGCCACTCTCGCCATTGTTGTTTCCCTGGTCTTCGCGAACCCGGCGTTTGGCTGGGGCGTGGAAGGCCATGCCGTCGTCGCCAGCATCGCCGAGCGCCACCTGACGCCCGCAGTGTTAGCCAAAGCCCAAGCGATCCTGGGCCCGGGTGTCTCCCTGGAGTCGATCGCCAGTTGGGCCGACTCGGTCCGCAACGTGCGCCCGGCCACCAAGCCCCTGCACTTCATCGACATTCCCCTCGCGGAAAACAGCATCGTGGCCAGCCGCGATTGCGCCGGCGGCAACTGCGTCACCGACGCCATCACCAAGTACGTCGCCGTCCTGAAAGACGCCTCCGCCAGCGACACCGACCGCAACGAAGCCTTGAAATTCGTCGTCCACTTCGTCGGCGATTTGCACCAGCCGCTGCACTGCGAAGACAACAACGACCGCGGCGGAAACAGCAAAAACGTGATCTTCCTCGGCAAAAAGAACAACCTCCACAGCGTCTGGGACACCTCCATCATCGTCGACATCGACAACGACACCGAAAACTTTGCCGACACCCTCAACCAGAACATTCAACCCGCCGACATCACCAAGTGGGAGACCGGCGCCGTCGAAGATTGGGCCCTCGAAGCCCACACCATCGCGCAAAAGGTCAGCTATGGAAAACTTTCCAAGGCGGCCACGCCGAAGATCGGCGTGGTCTATCTCCGCAGCGCCGACCCGGCCGTCCAGGAGCAACTCGAACGCGCCGGCATCCGCCTCGCCCACATCCTGAACCAGACACTGCAATAGAATCGTAAGGGAAGTTGCCTGGTGCCATGACGCCGGTTTCGTGAGGCTGTGCTCCGATGGGAGGGCACGGCTTCAGCCGGGCCGAATGCCGCCCTAAAAACGACGGGCTTTAGCCCCTGAGGGACGCTTCGGCTGTTTCCCTCGCCGGCCCAGAATCGATTGGCCTCGCGATCCGTACCCTGCGCTGAGTTATGAGCGCAAACGCTTCTGGCATTGCGCCGTTCGTTCTATCAGCCGTTTGCTCAAGCGAGCCAGAATCGTATGCTTTAGTCCTTCGCCTGCAAGCTGCTGAGCTACTTCCGGAACGCGCTCGCCAATCATATCCGCCAGCGCCTCCACTCGCGCGATCACCGACTCCGGATCCCGCCGCACCTGCTTCGCAAGTTTCTGCCATTGCCGAAGTCCAATATCGTTCAGCCGGTATTCTCCCCCCAGCTTCATCGCCATCCGCACCCGCCGCAGATCGAAATCCGGATACGGCAGCACGCTGGCCAGATCGTACAGCGGCGCCAACCGAACGCTTCCGCCCGCACCGATCAGCACCGCATAATTCTTGGCGTGCGCGTCGGTCCCTGCAATCAGCCAGTTCATAGCGACCGCATCCAGAAACGTCTCAATATCTTCCTCGGACTTCGTCGAATACGTCCGCAGCAGCTCAACGGTCTGGCGAACGCCGGGCCCTCCCTCGCTCTCGTATTTCCGCGTCGGCGCAATCGCTAGCGCCTGGCAGACATCTTCCTGATGAATGCGCTGAAACGCAGCCCGCGCCACCTGCACCCGATCGTAGCGCTCCACCACAATGGCGATCTGGTCTTCAAAGCGCATCACGCGCGAATTAGGCACCGCAAAACCCAGCGCCCGCGCCAGTTCCAGGCAAAAGTGCTCGTTCTCGGCGTGCCCGTCAAACTCTCCGGTCGGCGGTTTTAGAATGTGCGTGGTGGGCACCCGCCCCGACGGCAAACCCCACCGTCCATTCAAAAACAACAGCGCCGTTTTCGGCTGCGCCCCGGCCAAGCTGAATTGCCCGGTATCCCGCGGCAGCCGCCACGCCCCGTGGTCCGCCCGCAACGCCCGCAGTCGTTCGGCAATCATCGCTTCCGTCAGCCAGTCGATATCCGCCGGCGAAGCCCGCCGCAGCGCATCAATC
>Ga0137403_10002785_pt1 | contig 21227 bp, 18 predicted proteins | sample CZOMad2_1_16fung_FD_122057 | JGI IMG/M metagenome (GOLD analysis project Ga0137403, IMG submission 122057) | Vadose zone soil fungal communities from Angelo Coast Range Reserve, California, USA - CZOMad2_1_16fungal (Hybrid Assembly) | ecosystem: Environmental > Terrestrial > Soil > Vadose zone...
GGATGCCGATATGGCCGACATGGTGGTGGCCGCAGGCATTGATGCAGCCGGAAATCTTTATCTTCAGCTCGCCGATGTCGTGCTGGCGGTCGAGGTCCTCGAATTTTTTGGCGATGCGCTGGGCGACCGGGATGGAACGCGCATTGGCCAGGTCGCAATAATCCAAGCCGGGGCAGGCGATGATATCGGTGATCAACCCGGCGTTGGGCGCGGCGAAGTCCAGTTCCTTCAGCCTGGCATAGATCGCCGGCAGATCCTTCTTGCGGACATGCGGCAGCACCAGGTTCTGCTCGTGCGTCACCCGCACTTCGCCGACACTGAACTGGTCCATCAGCTCGGCGATGACATCCATCTGGTCGGCGGTGGCGTCGCCCGGCACCTGACCCGGTGTTTTCAAAGTGATGGTGGCGATGGCATAGCCGGGCGCGCGATGCTTGTCAGCTTCGGGCAATTGGCGGCGAACCAGTCGCGCAACCGTTTCTCCGGCGGGCTTGCGGGCGGCGACTGGTAGGCGCCTAGAAACGCTTCGATCGCCAGGTAGTAGCGCAGGGTGTTGCGCTCGACCACGCCGCGTACGTTGCCGACGTAGACAGGCTTTCCGGCCGCGTCTGTGCCAACCACGCTGAAGCCCACCTTGTGACTGCCCACAGTGGCCAGATAGCCTTGCATCGCCATCCGCGCCGCCATGCCGTACGCATAGGCATACGACATGTGGATGAACGAGCGCTGGCTGTCGAGCGGTATCGCCTCGAGCACGATCCGGTAATCGTGCGTGCCCAAGGGACCGTCTGCTGCATTCAGCTGCACTTGCAGGAAATGCGCGGTCTGGGTGGCCACGCGGTAGTTGAAATCCACTTGGTAGGCGTCTTCCAGCGGCTGGTCGAACTTCTTGCCGATGCTGACGCGCACGCGTTGTGGCGTCGTGCCGTTGGCAGCCTGGCAGTGCTTGACGTTGAGGTGCAGGATCAGCACGTCGCACCAGTTGTCTGCCGACGACAGCGCCTGGGCCACCAACGCATAGGGATGCTCAACGACGGCGTGGACATCGCCTCTCAAATCACCCGAGCTCTGCGTCGATTCAAGGTACAGCGGGCGCTTGAAGACGTTGTCGGCAAGCTGCGGCTGCAAGCTTGCATAGCGCTGGCGCAAGGCCTCGGCATTCTGCGCTGACGCGGCCACTGCACACAGGCTCAACACCAGCATGAGGCCGGCGTCGCGCCAAGTTCTCCAAATGTTCACGCGGGCCGTCAGGTGCATCGAGACTCCAGCTCTGGCCCGGTTGGGGTCGCCGAGAACCGCTTAGTTCCCGTTGTCGGCGCCTCCAGCCTTATCTGGCGGCGGCCAGCGCCCGCGCCGCCTCGGTCACCAAAGCGGGTCCCTGATAGATCAGACCCGTGTAGATCTGGACCAGATCGGCGCCGGCCGCGATCTTGGCTCGGGCGTCCGCTGCGCTCATGACGCCACCGACCCCGATGATCGGAAATGCCGGACCGAGCGCCGCGCGCATTTGTGCAATCACGCGGTTGCTGGCACTCAGAACCGGGGCGCCCGACAAGCCGCCAGCTTCTTCGCCATGCGGCAGGTGCTTGACGGCGTCACGTGCGGTCGTGGTGTTGGTCGCGATCACGCCGTCGATGCCTGCGCTCTTCACGGTGGCGGCAATCGCCTGAACCTCGGTGTCGCCCAGGTCGGGTGCGATCTTCACGAAGACCGGCACGCGGCGGCCGTGTTGCTGCGCCAGCGCCGACTTGCGTTGTTGAACCGCAGAAAGCAGTGCGGCCAGCGCTTCGTCGCTTTGCAGCGACCGCAGGTCGCGGGTGTTGGGCGACGAGATGTTGACGGTCACGTAGTCGGCATGCGGGTACACCGCGTCGAGGCAGGTCAGATAGTCGTCCACCGCCCGTTCGATCGGGGTGGCCGCGTTCTTGCCGATGTTCAAGCCCAGAATGCCGCCGCTGCTGCGAAACCGGCTCTGCTTCACGTTGGCAATGAAGGCCTCCAGCCCGAGGTTGTTGAAACCCAGCCGATTGATCAAGGCCTGGGCCTGCGGCACGCGAAACATGCGTGGCTTCGGATTCCCGGGTTGCGCCAATGGTGTGACGGTTCCGACCTCGATGCTGCCGAACCCCATCGCGCCCAGGCCGTCGATGCAGCGCCCGTTCTTGTCCAAGCCCGCTGCCAGGCCGATGCGGTTGGGGAAGTTCAAGCCGGCCAGCGTGATGGGATCTTTGATTCGTGGCTGGGATACCGCGCAGACCAGCGGTGTGTGCTGAATGCGCGCCAGCATGCCGAGTGTCAGTTCGTGGGCTTGCTCAGGGTCGAGGCCGAAGAGAAAAGGGCGGGTCAGGGCGTAGGGAACGAGGGCCATGCAGACTGAGCTTGGAAGTGAGGTGAGAAGGTGTCTTGGATAATGAGCCATTGTCGCAAACGCCATCGCACCCATGACCCAAGATGAACTCAAAGCCCTGGTGGGCCAGGCCGCGCTGCAGTACGTGCTGCCCGGCAGCGTGGTCGGTGTGGGCACGGGTTCCACCGTCAACTGTTTCATCGATGCGCTGGCCACGATGAAAGACCGCATCGCAGGCGCCGTGTCCAGCAGCGAAAAGAGCAGCCAGCGTTTGCTGGCGCACGGCATCCAGGTGCTGGACAGCAACACGGTGGAGCGCATTCCCGTCTACATCGATGGCGCGGACGAAATCGATCACGCGGGTTTCATGATCAAGGGCGGTGGCGCGGCGCTGACGCGCGAGAAAATTGTTGCCGACACGGCAGAGCGTTTCATCTGCATTGCCGACGCCTCCAAACTGGTCAAGGTGCTGGGCAGTTTTGCGCTGCCCGTGGAGGTCATTCCAATGGCCGCCGCGCAAGTGGCGCGCAGCTTGCGCAGCCTGGGGGGTGAGCCGCGGCTGCGAGCAGGCGTGATCACGGACAACGGATGCCAGATTCTTGACGTGCACGGACTGGTGATCAGCGACCCGCTGGCCATGGAATGCGAGATAAACCAATGGCCGGGGGTGGTCACCGTGGGCATCTTTGCGCGTAACAAGGCCAGTGTGTGTTTGCTCGGCGCCGCCGAGGGCGTGAGAACATTGGCTTTCTAGTTTCCGACGGCGAGCACTGAAAAGCGCGTACCCTTGCGCATGTCGCCCCCGCTTAGCAACCCACGGAAGGACGGCCCATGGCCAAACCAAATTATTCGTTTGAGAAGCGTCAGCGCGAACTGGCTAAGAAGAAGAAGAAAGAAGAAAAACTGAAGGAGAAGGCTGGCCGGAAGGTTGGCTCCGAATCAGGCGAACCCGATGACGGCGAGCCATCCACGGACGGGACGTCCGACGCTCCCCCCGCCGAGAACCAATCCGCCCCCTGAGCGCAGGCCTTAATTCTTGGGCGGCCCGCGTCGTGCGTGGCGGGCGATGAAGCGAGCCGGATCGATTGCATCCAGCAGGCTGGCTTCAAGCGGCGACGGCGCACCGGTGATGCAAGAGGCCAACACCTGGGCTCCAAGCGCACACCAGGTGATGCCACGCGAACCGAGCGCGGTGAAAACAAACAGACCTGGGACACGCGGCACGAAGCGCGGTTGATTCAATGGGCGGCCCATGGCCGGCGCCACCAAGTCCGGCACCGCACCCACCACCGGCAGGCGGTCGTAGGCGACCCAGCGCACACCGGTCCGGCCTTGCATTGCGGCCAGGTCGATGTCGGCCGCGCAGCCGGTGAGTCGCTCCAGCTGTTTCAGATTCAGCAGGTGGTCTTCGTCGCGCAGGGTCAAATCCAGGTCGCCGGCCTGCGCTGTCGCACCCAACACCAGCCTGCCATCGATCTGCGGCAGCAGATAGCTCGCCCCAGCAACAGGGATGCGCGGAGAGACGGGCAAGGAGCCGACCGGCAAGGTGCTGATCTGGCCACGCACCGGCTGAATGGGCCAGGCGGGCGCTTCCAGCAAGCGCAGCGCGTCGCCCGCGTTGGCCAGAACCACCACGTCCGCTTGTTCAAGCACTTGCCCGGCCACGCCGAGCACGAACCACCTGTCACCCAGACGTTGCAGGCGAGCCACCTCGATACCACCGCGAAACGCCGCGCGTGGGGCCGCCTGATCGAGAAAGTGCCGCGCCAGCAGCGCAGGCCGCACCCAGCCACCGCCCGGATAGAACCAGGCAGGAAAAGGGAGTCTCATGCCGCAGCGGTCGCTGGCCTCTTCTGCTGAAAGCGCTGCGACATAGTCGTCGGGCAGGCCGACACGTGCCAGCACCGAGGCCATCGCGGCGACGTCGGGCAGTGTGCTTTCGAGGCGCAGCAGGCCATGCAGGCCGCCGGAGCTTGGCTCATGCCGGAGCAGCTCGGCCACGGCGCGTTGGGCGAACAGCGCAGCTGCGCGGTTGAAGCGCGCGTGCGTGCCATCTTGCGCGTTGACGATGCCGTGAAACAGACCGCCCGGGTTGCCCGAGGTTTCTTCTGCCGGAAAGGACTGCCGGTCCAGCAGCGTCGTCTGCCATCCCTGGTTGGCCAAGGCCAGCGCCGTGGCGCAGCCTGCGAGCCCGCCGCCGACGATGACGGCGCGGCGTTCTCGCGGCGCAGTGGGACGAATGCGCGACGGCGCACGCCGCGGCGTAAAGGCAGGCGCATAACGGGCCAGGGTGATGTGACGCTTGCCGTGGGTGCCTGGCGTCTTGGTGACTTCGAAGCCGGCTGTGGCGAACGCGTGGCGGATGGCGGCCGCAGACGTCCAGGTGGCGGCTGTGGCGCCAGGGGCGGCCAGCCGCGCCAAGGCTTTGAACAGCCGCGGTTGCCACATCAGCGGGTTTTTGGCCGGCGCGAAGCCATCCAGAAAGAATGCGTCCACGTCCATCACCAGCTCGGGCAGCCAGGCGTCCACGTCACCCAGCGCCAGCAGCAGTTCCACCTGCCCGTTCTCGAAGGCAACACGGTGCAGGTTGGGGGTGAGCGGTGGCCAGGAATCGACAAGTTGCCGAGCGATCTCTGGCCGCGACGACCGCTCATGCACCGCGGCCAGGGCATCGCGCTGCAGCGGATGCCGTTCGATCGACACGAACACCAAGTGCCTGCAGCGAGCCGGGTCGGCGCGCCAGGCGTCCCAGGTGGCAAGAAAATTGTGGCCCAGGCCAAAGCCCGTTTCCAGCACCACGAAGCGATCGCGGCCTCTCCAGCGTTCCGGCAGGCCGTTGCCGGCCAGAAAGACCTGGCGTGCCTGCAAGAAGGCGTCCACGTGCGGATGGTAGACGTCGTCGAAGGCCGTGCTGAAGGGCAGCCCACCGGCCGTGGTGCTCAGTTCGGCCGGCACGATGGGTTCTGTCTTCATGTGCCGGCTTGCAAGGGCAGCCAGATCAGCAGGCGATACAGTGCCTGCCGCATTCGAGACGGCGTTGTGACGGCGGTGATGTGTCAAAGCTCATGCATTGACCTCGGCAAAATGAAAAAGGGCACGCGGGTGCCCTTTTTCGATCGGGGTGAAGCGTGTCAGACGCGCTTGCGGTACTCGTGTGTGCGGGTGTCGATTTCAACCTTGTCGCCGGTCTGCACGAACAGCGGCACGGAGATCTGGAAGCCGGTGGCCAGCTTGGCGTTCTTCAAGACCTTGCCCGAAGTATCGCCCTTGACAGCGGGTTCGGTCTCGGTGATCTCGCGCACCAGGCTGGTTGGCAGCTCGACCGAAATGGCCTTGCCGTCGTAGAACACCACTTCCACGGGCATCGCGTCTTCCAGGTACTGAATCGCGTCGCCCATGTTTTCGGATTCGACTTCGAACTGGTTGTATTCGGCGTCCATGAACGCGTACATCGGGTCGGCGAAGTAGGAGTAGGTGCACTCCTTCTTGTCGAGAATGACCTGGTCCATCTTGTCGTCGGCTTTGAAAACGACTTCGGTGCCGGAGCTGTTCAGCAAGCTCTTGAGCTTCATGCGCACGGTGGCGGAGTTGCGGCCGCCGCGGCTGTATTCGGTCTTCAGCACGACCATCGGGTCTTTGTTGTGCATGATGACGTTGCCGGCGCGAATTTCCTGTGCGATCTTCATGGAGATTTCCGTGTACGTTGCAGGCAGAGCGGGTGTTCTGCGTGAGGTTCAATAATGCGTTCTAGGGGGCTCAATGGCGCGTGTCGGAAAAATCAACCGAGGCGCGCAAAGCCAGCGATTTTAGCGTGTTTCTCGGGCAAAACCCAGCAGCTGGCTGGTCAAGTCCGCCTGGGTGGCGAGATGGTCGCGCCAGCGCGCGCAGTGGGCAGACCAGTGGGCCCAGGAGGGAGTTTGGTTGGTCAGAGGGGGCAAATGGTTCCATGCCGCCCAGCACCCGCGAAGACCTGCCGCCTCGGCGGCCGGCATGCCGGCCAAAAAGAGGCTCAAAAAAGCGTCGAGCTTGATCGCGTGGGCTGCGTCGGTCTGCGGGTATATCTGCCAGATGAATGGCTGCCCGGCCCACAACGCGCGAACCAACGAATCCTCGCCGCGAACCAGGTTCAGATCACACGACCACAGCAGGCGGTCGTAGTCGGTCTGCGACAGGTACGGCAGGTGCTGAGTTTGCACCGAGGCGGGAAAATTCGGCAGCGCGGCGGCTGCGCCGGCAGTCACCAAGAGCAACGCCGGTGCGCCTGACAGCGACCTCAACAAACCAGGCAACGCCTGGTTGTCGTAACTGAACAGGCTGATCAGCCGTTGGTTCGGTTCCGGCGCGATGCCGTGGCTTCGCAGCCAGCCTTCGCGGGAGAACCGACGCCGCGCGTCAAGCAGCCCGGGCTCCCGGATCAGGCCTCCAGTGGCCGGGCTGAAACCGGGATAGAAAAACCATTTGCTCAGGCCCTGGCCCGGCCCGCTGAGTTGCGGTGAGGGCAAGCGGTGGTTGCGCGCGACGTAGGCCTCGGCACTCAGGTATTCGAGGTTGATCCACGTCGGAGCCGGTGTCGCCTCGGACATCCGCTGCACGACGCGAGGCGGGATCTCACACCCGAAGGCCTCGATCACCACGTCGCCCGGCGTGAGGTTGGGCAGCGGATCTGTCCAGGCCTGTACGCTGACGCTGGCGGCACCGGTGGGCGCCATCCAGGCCAGTGCCGACGGATCGTCGACCCACAAGCGCACCGATTCGCCGCGCGCCGCGAGGTCGGCCGACAAGCGCCAGCACACGCCGATGTCGCCGAAGTTGTCGATGACTCGACAGAACACATCCCATTGCATTGTTGAATTATCCGGGGACGGCACAATGGCCGATTCCATGACCGAACACACGCCACCGCAGCCCGAAAGCCTGCCGCCGGACCCATCGCGTGAACAGCTTTTCAGCGACGTGGCCGCGCTGCCGGCGCTGCCGGGCGTGTACCGCTATTTCGATGCGCAGGGTGCGCTGCTGTACGTCGGCAAGGCTCGCGACTTGAAGAAGCGGGTGTCGAGCTATTTTCAGAAGAACCACGGGGGTTCGCGCATCGGCCACATGGTCGGAAAGATCGTGCGGCTGGAGACGACCGTGGTGCGCTCGGAGGCCGAAGCGCTGCTGCTGGAAAACAACCTGATCAAGACGCTCAACCCGCGTTACAACATCCTGTTTCGCGACGACAAGAGCTACCCCTACCTGAAGATCGCCTCGCACATGTATCCGCGGCTGGCGTATTACCGCGGTGCGGTGGACCGGCGGCATCGCTACTTCGGCCCGTACCCGAGTGCGTGGGCAGTGAAGGAATCGATCCAACTGCTGCAGAAGGTGTTTCGCCTGCGCACTTGCGAGGACACGGTGTTCAGCAACCGCACGCGGCCCTGCTTGCTGTACCAGATTCACCGTTGCTCGGCACCCTGCGTTCAACACATCAGCGCAGACGACTACGCGCGCGACGTGGCCAACGCCGAACGCTTCTTGCAAGGTGAGCAGCAAGAGGTCATGGGCGCACTGCAGGCCCGGATGATGGCCCACGCCGAGGCGTTGCAGTTCGAACAGGCGGCTGACATTCGCAACCAACTCGGCGCCTTGTCCAAGGTGCTGCACCAGCAGTCGGTGGAAGACAACACCGGCCTGAACACACGCGACGCCGACATCCTGGCCGTGAAAGTGCAGGGCGGCCGTGCCTGCGTGAATCTGGCCATGGTGCGGGGCGGGCGGCATCTGGGCGACCGGCCGTATTTCCCGACGCACGTTGAAGACGCCACGGCCCTGAGCGCCGAAGATGCCGACGAACGCAGCGACCCGGTGCCGGAGGTGCAGGTGCTCGAGGCCTTCATCGCCCAGCATTACCTGGACAGCCCCGTGCCGCCGCTGCTGGTCCTGAGCCATGCGGTCGACAAGGCGCTGATCGAGGCCTTGTGCCTGCACAGCGGCGTCAAAGTGACGGCCCAGCACCAGCCACGCGAGCCGCGGCGTGCCTGGCTGGACATGTGCATTCAAGGGGCCGAGATCAAGCTGGCCAGGCTGCTGTCCGAAGAAGGATCGCAACAGGCGCGAACGCGGTCTTTGGTCGAGGCGCTCGACCTGGCGGTGGAAGACCTGGACAGGTTTCGCATCGAGTGTTTCGACATCAGTCACACGGCCGGTGAAGCGACACAGGCCTCGTGCGTGGTGTTCGAGGGCCACAAGATGCAGAACGCGCAGTACCGGCGTTACAACATCGAAGGCATCACCGGCGGCGACGACTACGCCGCGATGCGCCAGGTGCTGTCGCGCCGCTACAGCAAGCTGGTCGCGGCAGTGCAGACCGGCGAAACCCGTTTGCCCGACCTCGTGCTGGTCGACGGCGGCCGGGGCCAGGTCGGCACGGCGCGCGAAGTGTTCGAAGAACTGGGGATCGACTTGGCATTGATCGTCGGCGTCGAAAAGGGCGAAGGGCGCAAAGTCGGGCTGGAAGAGCTGGTGTTTGCCGATGGGCGCCCCAAGGTCCATCTCGGCGCCGACTCTGCGGCGCTGATGCTGGTGGCGCAGATTCGCGATGAAGCGCATCGGTTCGCCATCACGGGAATGCGCGCCAAGCGTGCAAGTATTCGCACCGGGGGCAGTTTGCTGGAAGACATCCCCGGTATCGGCCCGAAGAAGCGTGCGAAACTTTTACAGCGCTTTGGCGGCGCAAGAGGGGTAGGCCACGCGAGCATTGAAGACCTCGCGACGGTGGACGGCATCTCCAAAGAACTGGCAGAGGAAATCTATCGTGCACTCCATTGAAATGAACAAATCGAAACAGGTTCGGGGTGTGAGGCCCGTGACGGCTTGCACGCTGGGCGCGACGGCATGGCTCGTTGTGCTGGCGGGGTGCTCAACGCCCCAAACGGTCGAGCCACCACCGCCGCTGGCTGCGCCAGCACCGCTGATCACCAAGCCGGCCGCCCCTGTCAAACCGGCTCCTGTTGCCGCGGTCAAGTTGCCGCCTCCCGGGCCGGTTCGCAACTGGAATGAACTGAGGGTACAGGCCGCCAAACGCATGGTTGCGGCCAATCCCGAGGGCACCTACATGGGCAAACCGCAGCAGATGCTGCTGGCCATTCCGGTGCTGGAGATGGAGCTGAATGCCGATGGCAGCATCAAGAACATCGACATCCTGCGCAAGCCGAGCCAGGCTTTCGAAACCACGCAAATGGCCATCGACGCCGTGCGACGTGCCGCGCCTTTTGGCGATGTGTCGAAGCTGCCCAAACCCTGGAAGTTCTCCGAAGCCTTCCTTTTCAACGACGACAAGCGCTTCAAGCCCAGAACGCTGGATTGAGTACCGTGCGATGACCGCGTGACGAACTTCGGCACAATGCCCGGATGTTCTTCAATCTGCCAACGCTGCTGACCTGGGCACGGATCATCTCCATACCGCTGGTCGTCGGGGTGTTCTATCTGAACCTCGATGAGGCCGCGCGCAACCTGATTGCCACCGTGCTGTTCGTGGTGGTGGCATTGACCGATTGGGCCGATGGCTACTTGGCACGCCGGCTCAACATGACCTCGTCGTTCGGTGCCTTTCTCGACCCCGTGGCCGATAAATTCCTGGTGTGTGCCGCACTGCTGGTGCTGGTGCACCTGAACCGGCTGCATGCCTTGGTTGCGCTGGTGATCATCGGGCGCGAAATTGCCATTTCAGCCTTGCGCGAGTGGATGGCGCAGATCGGCGCATCGCGCAGTGTGGCCGTGCACATGCTCGGCAAGGTCAAGACCCTGGTGCAGATGATTGCGATTCCCTTTTTGCTGTATCACGGTTGGCTGTTCGGCGTCATCGATACCAGCTTGTGGGGCACGGTGCTGATCTACCTCTCGGCCGTGCTGACAATCTGGTCGATGGTGTACTACCTGCAAAAAGCCTTGCCCGAGATTCGAGCCAGAGTTCGATGAACGTTTGTCGGTGTCACGTGTGATGCGTGATCGCGCGCTGCGTTCAATGCCGGTCATTTTTGTGCTCATCTGGAGCACCGGGTTCATCGTGGCCCGCTACGGCATGCCGTACGCGCCGCCAATCAAGTTTCTTTGTCTGCGTTATGCGCTGTCGGCACTGTGCCTTTGCATATGGGCGCTGTGGTCGCGGGCCGCCTGGCCTCAGGGGCGCCGCCAATGGAAACATCTGGGTGTCACCGGCTGCCTGATGCATGCCGGCTACCTGGCTGGCGTGTGGTCTGCGGTCAAGGCCGGCATGGGCGCTGGCACGATCGCCTTGCTGGTGAGCCTGCAACCGGTGCTGACCGCGGTGTGGCTGAGCTTCACCGCAGCGCGTGTGTTGCGTGCGCAATGGGTTGGCCTGGCGCTTGGATTTGCCGGGCTGATCATGGTGGTGTGGCACAAGCTCCAGGCCGGTGAGGTGACCACTTGGAATCTGTCGCTCGCGGTGTTCGCGTTGCTCAGCATCACGATTGGAACGCTGTACCAAAAGCGCTTTGTCGAGCCCTGCGACGTGCGCACGGCGAGTGCGGTTCAGTTGTCGGCCGCCCTGCTGGTCAGCATGCCGCTGCTGATGTTGGAGACGGAAAACATCGTGCTTCACCCGCACTTCATTGGTGCGATGGTGTGGTCGGTTTTTGTTCTCACGTTGGGTGGCAGTTCGCTGCTTTATCTGTTGATTCAACGCGGTGCAGCAACGCAGGTCACGAGCCTTTTGTACATGGTTCCGCCGACCACCGCAGGCATGGCCTGGGTGCTGTTCGGCGAGCCACTGACTCTTGCCATGCTCGCGGGCACCGCGCTCACGGCAGCCGGTGTCGCGCTGGTCATCCGGTCATCTGCTCGCTGACATGTGAAGCCGCACCGTGTGTTCTGCGGGCCTTGCCGAGTTGGCGCAAGTAGGACGGTCATTACGGCTTGTCAAGCGAGAAAGCACTGGAGACCCCGCAGATGGATGCGGTTGATTACGCATAGAATCCGCTTCCGCGCTTGACACTGAGTGGGTGTGCGGCTGTAATGATTCGAGCCGTGGTGCCACCATGTGCGCGGCCCAAAATCATCCACCAAATTCTTTTCGAGACACCTTTAGAGGGGTACCTTCGTGAACAAATCCGAATTGATTGAACACATCGCCAAGCAGGCTGACATCTCCAAAGCGGCCGCAACGCGCGCACTGGAAGCCCTGATCGGCGGTGTGAAATCAACGCTCAAGAAAAACAACAGCGTGTCATTGGTCGGCTTTGGCACATTCAGTGTCAGCAAACGCGCAGCACGCGCCGGTCGCAATCCGCGTACCGGTGCAGCCATCAAGATCAAGGCGGCCAAGGTACCTAAATTTCGTCCAGGCAAAGCCCTGAAAGACGCAGTCAACTGAGGAGCGATCTCGGGTGCTTAGCTCAGTTGGTAGAGCGGCGCCCTTACAAGGCGTAGGTCGGGGGTTCGAGCCCCTCAGCACCCACCACCGGTCCCGAGCCGATGACAGAAAAAGGGCTCGGCTAGAATCCAGACCGCACCCGACACGAAGGCGAACCTTGGTTCGCCTTTGTCACGTTTAAGGCTGTGCTGATCCGGCGTCACGCGTCGGATCGATAGCGCGCCCAAGCCGCAAACGGCTCCACGACAGAGGCTTTCGATGTTTGATTTTTTCCGTAAGCACACTTGGTTGCTGCAAGTGATCCTCGGCTTCGTCGTGGTGGCATTCGTTGGCGGCGGCGTCTACCAGGGCTACGGCAGCTTCATGAACAACAGCGAGGCGACCGTTGCGAAAGTCGATGGCCGCAAGATCACGCGCACCGAATGGGAAGCCGCACAGCGCGAGCAGGTGGAACGTGTTCGGCGCCAGATGCCCAATGTCGACCCCAAGCTGTTTGATACACCCCAGCTGAAGCGCCAGGTGTTGGATGGCCTGGTGCGTGAACGGGTCATGCTCGCAGCCGCCGAAAAGGCCGGCTTCTCGACCACCGAGGAGCGTCTGCTGCGCACCTATCTCACCGACCCGCAGTTCGCTCCGTTTCGCAACCCTGATGGCAGCGTGAACAAGGAAGCACTGCAGGCGGCGGTGTCCGCCCAGGGAATGACCATCGATGGCTTTGAACAGCGCATGCGGCAGGAGCTGGCGCTGCGACAGGTGCTGTTCGGAATCAACGGCACGGTGATCGCCCCCGCCACGTCCACGGCCAGCGCGCTCGATGCCATGTTCCAGCAGCGCGAAGTTCAGTTGCAGCGTTTTAACCCGCAGGACTACGCGGGCAAGGTCAACGTCACGGCCGCCGAGGTCGAGACCTACTACAAGAACCCAGCCCATGCCGCCGAGTTTCAGTCGCCTGAGCAGGCCAGCATCGAATACGTGGTGCTCGACCTCGACGCCATCAAAAAGGGCGTCTCCGTTTCTGAAGACGAATTGCGCAAGTACTACGCCGAAAACGAAAACCGCTACACCACCCCCGAGGAACGGCGCGCCAGCCACATCTTGATCAAGGCCGACAAATCGGCTGCGCCACAAGAACGCAGCCAAGCCAAGGCGAAAGCGGAATCATTGCTGGCCGAACTGAGGAAGAAGCCATCGGCGTTCGCTGAACTGGCGCGCAAGAATTCGCAGGACCCAGGCTCTGCTGGGCGAGGCGGCGACCTCGATTTCTTCGATCGTGGCGCCATGGTCAAGCCCTTCGAAGACGCGGCGTATGCGCTCAAGCCCGGCGAGATCAGCAATGTCGTGGAAAGCGATTTCGGTTATCACATCATTCAGTTGACCCAGGTTCGTGGTGGCGAAAAGCGCAGTTTCGAAAGTGTGCGCGCGGAGATCGAAGACGAAGTGAAAAAGCAGCTGGCTCAAAAGCGCTTTGCGGATGCCGCGGTCGAGTTCACCAATTCAGTCTACGAACAGGCCGACAGCCTGAAGCCTGCCGCGGACAAACTGAAGCTGGAAGTACACACCGCAAAAGGCGTGCAACGCACGCCGGTGGCCAACGCCGAGGGACCGCTGGCGGCGCCTAAATTCCTGGAGGCCTTGTTCGGCAGCGACACCTTGCGCAACAAGCGCAATACCGAAGCGATCGAGACCGGCCCGAACCAACTGGTGTCCGGGCGTGTCGTGCAGTACGTTCCGGCGGCGCTGCTGCCCCTGTCGGAGGTCACCCCGCGCATCAAAGAGAAGCTTGCCGCGGTTCAGGCCGCAGCACTCGCGCGCAAGGATGGCGAGGCACGGCTCTCTTCGCTGCGGCAGGCGCCTCAAACCGATCTGGGCAGCCCGGCGCAAACGGTGTCGCGCATCCAGGCCCGCACGCTTGCCCGTCCCCTGATCGATGCGGTTCTGAAGGCGCCGACCGACACACTTCCCACCTTCGTTGGCGTCGACCTGGGGGACCAAGGCTATGCGCTGCTCAAGGTCACCAAGATTCTCGGGCGCGATCCGGCAGCGGCCGACGTCACGCAAGCCGCTGCGCAGTACGCGCAGGCCTGGGGCACGGCAGAGGGTCAGGCTTATTTCGCAGCGCTGAAGACCCGCTTCAAGGCCGCGGTGACGGCGCCGCAGGCACCGCCTGATGCGCCTGCCGCCGCATCAGGCGCCTCCAGGTAATCCGATGGCAGGTCGTTCGTTATAATCCTGCTCCTGCGGTGGCTGTAGCTCAGTTGGTAGAGTCCAGGATTGTGATTCCTGTTGTCGTGGGTTCGAGCCCCATCAGCCACCCCATTTGATTCCAAGGGCCCAAGCAGTTGGGCCTTTTTCTTTTGGCGGCTTCTTTGGCTCACTGCTTGTGGCCACGCGCCTGCGCAGCTCAGCTGGTTTGCGTCAACTGGCGAACAAGCACCCGGCAACAAATGCCTGTCGGCGCGGCCTCACGCCATTCGACTTCGCCGCCGAGCTGCTTGACGCGTTTTCTGACCCCGCCCAAGCCGAGCCCGTGCGACCAGGTCTGCGGATCGCGGCCGATGCCGTCGTCGGTGAGGGTGAGGTCAAGCCGATCGTTCTCCAGCAGCAGTTCCAGGTCGACACGCGAAGCCTTTGAATGGGCAATGACGTTGCTGACCAGCTCGCGAATGACACGCGTCAGTCCGGACCACTGAACCACGGTGAGCATCACGTCTGAGTCGAAGTTGAAGTTCCAGCCCAGCGTCACATGGGCCACCGTCAGGCGCTGCGTGAGGTCGGTCTTCCATTCAGCCGCCGCATGCGCCAGCGGATGATTCGGAGCCGCCAGCCCGCGAGTCAGGGTCTTCAGATCCTGGAGTGTGTGGCGCACATAGTCTTCCATCTCGGGAGACTGCGCCTTGTACATCAGCGTCAGCAGGCGGGCCCCGATGTCGTCGTGCAGATCTTGCGCCAGGCGCGAGCGTTCTTCGCTGCGTCCCTGTTCCACGGCGCGGTCGTAGGCCACCGCGTGCCGCAGCTGTTCGACCACGCGGTCGGTCAGGCGTGCATCTTCTGACGTGAACAGGCGCCGGCCCCGGTGACCGAAGCGAATCAGGATGGATTGGGACGTGTCGGCGTCATGGCTCGTCAACTGGGGTACCGGGACGAGCATGGCGGATCCGTCGCGCAGCACACGGGTGGCAGGGCTGTGTTTGTCGATGACGCCGGTCTCCAGGGGCTCAAAGAGTTCGCGCAGCAACTTCGTCAGCAGCGTTGAACTGAGGTCGGGGCGCGCCTCAACTTCGCGGGCGACCCGGTAGAGGTTCTCGAACATTCGTTCGGTGGTGAGAACGCTGCTGCTGCGCAACTGGTTCAACAGCCATTGCCGGGCACCCGAGTAGATTCCCAGAGACACGAACAAGGCCAGCGTGACCGACGCGAACTGCCCCATTGAAAACACGGCCACGAAAAGAAGATCGAGCGAAGTGGCCACGGTGCTGATGGCCGCGAGCAGCGAAAACTCGCGCATCACCTGTTGCGATTTGGAGAGAAACGGTGTCAGCAACAGCAGCGATGCCAGGAACACGTACCAGATCACCGGCCCCACTGCGGCAATTTGTTGCTGAACCGAGGGCAATCGGTCGATGGTGGTCACAGAAACGGACAACAAGAACCACGTACCCACAGCCATGAGGTTGAAACGCTGCATCACGATGGCAAAGGGATGTGGCTCCAAACGATGGGACCACATCGACAGGCCGACGGCGGCCAGCGTCAAAGTGGCGGCCATGCTTTGTGTCCACCACCACGCACCCATGAGGCGGCCCTCGAACCCGAGGGTGCTGAGCGCCAATGCGATCAGCCAGCCGACGAGTGCGATGCCTCGGGCGCCCGGCAGTCGCCGAGGGTACACGGCCGCGATGTGCATGACGGCCGCCGCGCTCAACAGATCGAGGGCCATGCGAACAGGCATGTCCCAACGCGTCATCAGGGGTGGAAGCCCCAGGTCTGCCGACAGCTCGATGGCCATGATGGCGAGGTTTCCCGCCTGGAACACCGCCAGCATCGCGTACAGCAGGTTGCGCAAACCCGGCTGGGCGAGAAGCACCACCATGCCCACGAGGTAGAGCGTCAGTGCCAGTCCCGACAGCAGCCAGAACATCGTCCCGAGGTGACCGGTTCCGCGCGCTTGGGGCCTCAACTCGACCATCTCGCCTTCGGAAAAGAAGAGCTTGACGTTCTGGTTGGCCAGTGCCGACCCGAGCTGTGTCTGCATGACCACGTAGCGTTCGCGTTCAGCGTCGTTCGCGATCCAGCGTGGCGAGCGCTGCAGGGCCAGCGAGTCAACGACAGCGACACTGCTGTTGTCGCTGCCGATCAGGCCGATCAGTGTGCGGCCTTCATGCGGCTTGAGCAGCGCCTCGAATGAAGAACCCAGCTCAATCTGCCCTTGCGGCCCCTCGCGCCAAGCCGCGGGCAGCGCGGGAGTATCCGCCAGCCAGCGGGCCATCCACAACACCGTGACGCACCCGAGCAATGCCGCGACCACCAGCAGGCGCAGGCGCCAGCCCATCCAGCGCCACGGGCGAGGGTCGTTGTTTCGGTTCGGTGCCGGCGTTTCAAAATCCGCCAACGATCCGCCGGTGGAATGAAAAGTTGCAGCAGCCGGTTTGAAGAGCCCAACGGACTTGCTTCCCGGCAAGCGCAAGTTCATGGCAAAAGGGGCGCTGCGCAGTCTGGCGTCAGACCAGACCTTGTTTGCTGGCCATCACCGCCGCCTCGGCGCGGCTGGAGACATCGAGCTTCTTGTAGATCGACTTGATGTGATCGTTCACGGTGAACCACTTGATTCCCATCAGGTTGGCAATTTCCTTGATGGTGAATCCCTTGCTCAGATACGTCAGGACTTCGCTTTCTCGCGGCGTCAAATGTTTGTGGTCCAGCGTCGCCCCGGGTCCCATCGGCATGGGGCGGCTGCTTTGAAAGCCGGAGCTACCGGCCAAACCGGGCTCCGACAATCCCGCCGTGCCGCCGGGCCCCTGACGGAAATGGTTGAGAAGCCGCCGCGCAATGGCCGGTGACAGCGGCGGCTGGCCACGCACGATTTTCTGCAGTTCTTCGACCAACACCTCGAAGCGGTCTTCTTTGAGCAGATAACCGTCAGCGCCGCATTGGAGTGCAGGGAAGAGGTGGTCATCGTCCGAGTAGAGCGTGGTCACGATCTTGGTCGCCGGATACTGCGCCAGTTGCGACAACAGCTCCATGCCGTTGCCGTCGGGTAGCTCCAGATCGACGAGGATCAGCTTGAACGGGTGGGTCGCTGTTTCGGGTGCGGTGGGGGCCAACAGGCCCATCTGGCGCCGTGCTGTTTCAAGGTCGCCTGCTTCAGTGATGACGATCTCATCGCTGAAACTCTCTTGCACCACTCGGCACAGAAAACTGCGTGCGACCGGGTTGTCTTCGACGATGAGAACCTTGATAGCCATGCCGGGAAGGACTCGATTTCTTGCGAGATGGGCATCGTAGCGCACTGAAACTGCGCCGCCATGGGCAGTTTCAGAGGCGGCCGTTCGCAGAGGGTCGCTGCAATGCCCGCGCCAGTCGGGCGTATCGGTCGCGCAGATCGTTCAGGCGCTCATTTTTTTGTTCTTCGTTCAAGGCTGCGTCCAGAAGCACTTCAGAACGTTGTTTGAAGTCCTCAATTTCAAGGACGAACTTCAACTGCTGATTGTTCGATGCCTTGAATCCGGCCAGATCGAACATCTGGCGCAGGCGTGCTTTCTCGCCGCTGGTCGCGCCGTAAGCGAACAAGAAGGCGGACAGGCGCGAACGTGTGGACAGCGGCAAGTCAGTTCGCCACACCAGAGGGTCTTTGGGAATCAGCGCGGATTCCCACAGCACGCGCAATTGCGACGACAGCGCGGGATCTCTTCTTTTCATCCGGTCCAGTTCTTCGGTGTTGTAGGTGCCGGCGTGAACCTTGCCGCGCAGCACCGCATCAACGGTCTGCGCATGGGTGCCGCGCAGCAGTGGCGCGAAGTACTCTTGAGGCTTGATGCCGCGTGGCACGAAGAGCGCATACGAGGGCATCAGCTGGCCGCTGGTGGAAACGTCCTCTCCGAGCGCGAAACCGTACGCCTTGGGGCGAGACAGCAGCTGGTTGATGGAGGTGACTCCAGAGTCGGTGCGGGTGACGATCAGCGCGCGGTAGCCGAGCGACCCTCTGGAGTCCACCAATTGGCCGAACACCTCGACGTTGGCCTTGTCGATGCAATCGAGCGCCACCTTGGCGGACACCCAGGCCAGCTGCACCTGGTTGGTGACCAGCGCCTGGGCGGCATCCTGGTAACTCGGGGCATACCAGCCGGTGACAGACAGACCCGTCGCCGCTCGCATGTCGGCAAAGAACGGCTCCCATGCCGATCTTGCGTCTTCCACCGTCGTGGTGGTGATGACGCCGAACAGAAGCGTCTCTACTCTGAGTTGTGCGACGAGAGCACGAGGCCAGAGGGCCAGCAGCGGCAGCTGGAGCACCATTCGGCGCATGGACATCCTTTGGATCTGGAACCGGCACTGATCGATTTGCGACGCACGGATTATCTCAGCTGGCACGCCGTTTCCATCTGGGTTTAATCCGGTGTTCCGGCGAGACGCCGTCGCCACGGGATGTCCTGTGCGGATGTCTGAGAACCTGGATGTGTCCCTACAATCCGCGCATGCGTATCTTGATTGCCAACGACGACGGCTACCTGGCTCCCGGTCTGGCTGCGCTGGTTCAGGCGTGTGAAGGGCTTGGCGACATCGATGTCGTGGCACCCGAACAAAATGCCAGCGGCACCTCCAATTCGCTCACGCTGCACCGCCCGCTGTCGGCTTTCGTTGCAGCCAACGGGTTTCGCTACATCAATGGCACGCCATCCGACTGCGTGCACGTCGCATTGACTGGCTTGCTCGCGAAGCGGCCGGACCTCGTCTTGTCGGGCATCAACAACGGCGCCAACATGGGTGACGACACCTTGTATTCGGGGACGGTTGCAGCGGCCATGGAAGCTTATCTGTTTGGCATCCCGGCGATTGCGTTTTCGCAAGTGAGCAAGGGCTGGGCCCATGTCGACGCCGCGGCGCAGCTGGCGCGCTCGATCATCGAACAGGTGTTGCAAAAGCCCCCGGCAGCGGGCGCCTGGCTCTTGAATGTGAACATTCCGAACCGGCCCGATGCGGCCAGGCTGCCGCGCGATGTCACGCGACTCGGGCGCCGCCACGCGAGCGAGCCCGTGATCTGCCAAACCAACCCGCGTGGCGAACCGATCTACTGGATTGGGTCGGCCGGCGACGCCAGGGAGGCCGGGCTGGGGACCGATTTTTACGCCGCGGCTCAGGGGCGGGTGTCCATCACGCCTTTGCAGGTGGACCTCACCGATCATCAGGGGTTGCCGGGATGGCGCCAATGGGTGAGTGACGAACACGCCGAATGAAACCAACGAACACACTATCGCGTTCCAAATTTCCATTGCAGCTCGAGGGCTTGGAAAAATCTGACAAGGCGCGTTCTGGCAAGGTGTCGGCCAGGGCGTCCATACCCGCCTCGGGCGCCCACCCGTCGACGGCCCCGCTGGCTCGCCATGCACGACCGGTCTTGCGGCCCCAGCAGCCTTTGCATCAGGCGGCCACCGAGTCGGGGCGGCATGTACAGGCTTCGGGCTTGGGTCTCGATTCTGCAGATGTGCGTCAGCGCATGGTCGCCAAGCTACGCCGTGCCGGGTTGCGTGACGAGAGTGTCATGCAGGTTTTGGCCCAGGTACCGCGGCATCTTTTTGTCGACCCTGGCTTGGCCAATCAAGCCTACGAAGACACCAGCCTGCCCATTGGTCTGGGGCAAACGATTTCAAAACCATCGATCGTGGCGCGCATGATCGAGTTGCTGATGGCCGGCGAAACAGCGCGCAAGCAGCGCTCACTCGGAAGCACCTTGGAGATTGGCACCGGCTGTGGCTACCAGGCGGCAGTGCTGTCCCAGCTGTCGAAGCAGGTGATATCGGTCGAACGGCTGAAGCCCCTGCACGACAAGGCGCGTGAACTGCTGGCACCGCTGCGCATCGTCAATGTTCGGCTGGTGTATGGTGATGGGATGCGTGGCCATCCGCCCAACGCGCCGTACAACAGCATCATTGCCGCTGCGGGCGGCGAAGTGCTGCCCGAGGCATGGCTGTCGCAGCTCGAAGTTGGCGGGCGACTTGTTGCACCGGTTCACCAAGCTGCGGGTTCAAATCAGGTGCTGGTGGTGGTGGACAGAACGGAGACGGGGTATTTGCATACCGTGCATGAAGCGGTGAATTTCGTCCCTTTGAGATCAGGATTGGATGAAGGGCAGTGTCAATGATGGGATGGACCTTGAAGAAAAACGAACGTATCTGCCTCATCGGCGAGAAGGCCGCGGCCGGGCTGATGGTGATGCTGATATTGGCCGGTTGCGCGTCGAGCACTTACCGCGCGCCGGTTGAAGAACGGCCCGTTCTCGGACGCGCGCCGAGCGGCAGTACACCTGCCGGTTTGACCGCGGTGACGCCAGCGGTGCCGGCCTCTTCGGCATCGGACGCCAGCAAGACTCTTCCAGGCGGCGAGAGTGTGGCCAAGCCCGGCTTCTACACAGTCAAGCCAGGTGACACATTGATTCGAATTGGTTTGGAAACCGGGCAAAACTGGAAAGACATCCTCAAGTGGAACGCGCTGGACAACGCCAATGTCATTGAAGTCGGCCAGGTTCTGCGTGTCATTCCGCCAGGTGCCGACCCGAATGCGGTGACGACGCGGGCGGTCACGTCGGCCAGGGTGGAAACTCGTTCGCTGGACGGCGTCAAGGCGCCGGCTGCGCTTGTCGCCAGCGGCGTGGCGCCATCCGCCCCGGCCAGTCCGAATGCGCCTTCGGTTGCCGCGGCCACCGGCGTACCGGCAGCGCCTCGCGAGGGGGACGACGATTTGAACTGGTTGTGGCCGGCCGCGGGGCCTGTCATCGCAGGCTTCGATGAAACGCGCAGCAAGGGGCTTTCAATTTCAGGAAAAGCCGGTGACGCTGTGTTGGCTGCGGCCGAGCGCAATGGTTTGCTGAACGCGCCCGATATTTACATGGACAAGATCGTCGTCGGGCCGTCGTCGCGCGGCGTGATCGACATTGACGCGCCCGTCAAGGACAACCTGCGCAATATCGCGCGGCGTCTGGGTCGTGACGTCGAAGACCTGACCGTGATCGTTTTGGATCGGCCGCGACACAAAAAGATAATCGATGACACGCGCGCAGCCGGCGCGCGCATTCGTTTGATCTCTGACGGCGACCTTTCAGCCGGAATTTCGGCGGCGGTCGCGGGCACAAATATTCACGCGTGTATCGGGATCGGCGGCGCGCCCGAAGGCGTGCTGACCGCCGCGGCGATCAAGTGTCTGAACGGAGAAATCCAGGCGCGTTTGGTTTTCGATCCGGACAAACTGGGAGTGGACCGGAAGAAGGTACCGCCGGCGGATGACGTCATCAAGCGTTTG
>Ga0137403_10002474_pt2 | contig 21224 bp, 16 predicted proteins | sample CZOMad2_1_16fung_FD_122057 | JGI IMG/M metagenome (GOLD analysis project Ga0137403, IMG submission 122057) | Vadose zone soil fungal communities from Angelo Coast Range Reserve, California, USA - CZOMad2_1_16fungal (Hybrid Assembly) | ecosystem: Environmental > Terrestrial > Soil > Vadose zone...
GGAATGGCGAACACTCAACCGCGCCGCTCCGCTGCTCGTGCGGGCGCTCAGCTTTCAGCAGGCGATAGCGCACCTCCGCGGCCGCGTTCAGTTGGACGAGTCCGATCCGGAGATTCCGATCAAGCTAAGTGAGCTCAAGCTCGCCTGCTCCTTCGTTGCCGAGGTGATCGCAACGTTCAAAGCGGTGCGTCACTTCCTTCGCGCGAATCCCGCAGTGCGCGGACAGGGTTGCCCATACCCCGAGTACAGTCCTGAGTTCGAACGGATGATCACGTTTGTCCAGCGCATGCGCGGACGCCTCGAGACTTCCCGATGAGGGCCTGATCGGCTTGAGACCCCCTGCGGGGGCTCGAACCTGCGAACTGCTCCGCAGACTCGCGCGCTGGTGCCACCGCCCCTCTCTCACCTGGTCCCTGGTCCGCTACCATCGAGGTCGTCTCGCGATACGCGGCAAGCTCCCTGTTGCTTGACCCCGGGCGGGCTTCGATACTTGCCCAGATGACGTCACGTCGAGACCCTCCTGACGATCTCCGTACGCCGCCCGCTGCTGGCGCACAGGAAAGCACGGGCGAGGGAACTGGTGAGACTTGTCCGGGCGCGCCAGATGTGAGTCGGGCGCCGGAAGGCAACGTCGCCGACCTGGAAGCCCTCGCCGAGGCGGCCCGTGCACACCGCGACACGGCAGGCGAGCTCGCTGACGCCGCCGCGAACCAGGCTGGCCAGACCGCAGCGGCAAGTCGGCCGCGGCGCCGGCCCATGGCGCCAGCCGAGGGCGAGCGGAACGCGGTCGTCGGGTACCTCGGCCAGTACGAACTCGCCGCAGCGCGTACGCTCGCCGCCCTGCGCGAGGGCACCTTGGTCTCGGTGCGGGTCGCGGACGTACGCGCCGGGCAAATAGACGATTTCCAACTGCAGTCGGCCGACAGGGTGGAGGCTCATCAGGTCAAGTGGAGTCTCCATCCCGGGAGCATTGGATACGCGGAGTTTGTCCGCGATGCGGAGAACCGAATACGCTACATCCGGCAGCTCGCGGATGGGTGGCAGCGGCTCGCGACGCTCCACCGCCCGCGGCGCGTCGTGGTGCACTTCGTCACCAACGACCTGCCCTCTAGCGGGACCAGTCAGTCGATCCCGCGCCCGGACCACGCCGGACAGTCCGACGGGAGCGTCCGCACCTGGAGCTTCGCCGCGTTCGTCGCCGAAGCCTGGCGCCCGGCCGTCGAGGCAGCGCGCATGGGAGCCGACCCGAACGCGGCGGTTCCCCCGCCATGGGCGCCCGCCATTGCCGCTTTCGCAGAGGCGAGCGGTCTCGACACCGCGGTGTGGCGGCATTTCGTCGCCGACTGCGAGCTCGAGTTCGGTGTGCCGACGCTCGAGACGAGCATCGGGTCCGCGCCAACGACGGGCGGCGAGCGGGCGGTGCTCCGCGACGACGCCGACCGGTTGGCGCATGCGTTCATGCGGCTCGTGGCGCGCCCTGACCGTCGCGTCGAGTTCACTCGCGAGCAGCTCCTTGACGAACTTGGGTGGCGGTACCGAATTGAGTTCAGGCACACGCACGAGTTCCCTGACCCCGAGATCCCTTACCGAAGCATCGCCGGGACCGCGCGCGAGATCGATGTCGCCATCGAGCAGTTCACGGGCGGCTTCGTCGCCGTCACGGGGTCGCCGGGGTCGGGGAAGTCGACCCTCCTCACGCGACTGCTACGGGAGAGCCCGCATCGAGTGGTGCGCTACTACGCATACGTGCGCGATGCGGTCGGCGGAAATCTCCGCCGGGGAGAAGCGGTTAACTTCTTCCACGATCTGACCGTCGCGCTCGAGCGGGCGGGACTCCGCATTGGCACGACGCTTCCCGTGGACGACCTTGATCTGTTGATGCGTCGCGTGCACGCACAGTTCGAGCACGCGCACGCGGAGTGGGCGGCGGGGGGCCGGCGCACCGTCATTCTCGTCGACGGGCTCGATCACATCCCCCGCGAGCAGCGGCCGACGCAGTCGCTACTCTCCCACCTTCCCCACCCAGAAAACGTGCCCGACGGCGTGCTCTTCGTCCTGGGTACCCAGACCGATCGCCTCCAGTCGATCTCGCCGCGCATCCGCGAGGAACTCGACGAGCCGGGCCGACGCATCACCATGCGTCCGCTCGAGCGACGGGACGTCCTCGACATCATCGAGGCGGCAGCGGATATCGCGCCCACCCCCACACCCGCCGAGCGCGAGCGCATCTTTGAGCTAAGCGGTGGGCACCCGCTCGCCCTCAACTACATCATCAATCGCCTGCGGCGTGCATCCGGCGTCGCGGTCGCGGACACGTTCAACGTCGTCGAACCGTTCCGCGAGGGGATCGACCGGCAGTACGCCACCATCTGGGGTACCGTGGAGGACGACGTCGACCTCGTGCGCCTCCTCGCACTCCTCGCCCGCGCGCGCGGGCCAGTGCGCCTCGAGTGGATGCAAGCCTGGGCGTCACGTCAGGCGTTGCACAGCGTCACGACGCGTCTCGCCTACCTGTTCCGTCAGGAGCACGGCGGCCGTTGGACGTTCTTCCACAACAGCTTCCGTGCGTTTCTCATCGAGCGCACTCGCGAGCTCCCCGCGTTGGGGGGCGACGCCGAGCTATTCACCGAGCTCGCCGAACGCTGTGCGGCGGTTGACGCCGCCGAGCCCGAACACGCTGATGAGCTCTACTACCGTGCGCGGGCCGGCGACTCCGCTACAGTGCTGGCCCTCGCCGACCCGGATAGCTTCCGCACGCAATTCGCGGCCGGCAGATCCGCCACTACGATACGCGATGACCTCGCATTGGCGCTCGATGCTGCAGTGGCGGCGCGCGACATCGTCGCGGCGACGCGGATCCTGCTGTGCAGTGCGGAGTTCACCCAGCGCGAGCATTACGGGGAGCTTCTGCCCCTCGCTGAAACCCGGATAGAGCTTGGTGACATTGATTTGGCGCTCGGGGCGCTCCGGGAGGGAGCGTCGCTGCGAACGTCGCGTGAGGCCGCGCTTCGCGCAGCCGACGCCCTCGACGAACGGGGCTGCACGACGGAAGCGCGTGAAATGTTCTTCCTCGCGGAGCCGCTTGACGTGCTCCGCGGCACTCGGGAGCGCACCGGTCAACCGCGTGAGGAGGCGGACCTCCTCGACGCTTGGATAGCGGTCGCGCCGCGGTTCCGGCCGCTTCCCGTGATCCTCGAAATGATTGAGCGGGTCCGCGCAACCTCCGACGAGGTCCCGTCGCATGACGAGCATCAGCGCGCGGCCGAGGCCGAGCGCCGCCGGTGCTGGCTCTTCCAGCGCCTCGCAATGACGCTCGATCGTCTGAAGCGTTGGGCCGATGCCGACGCGATTCGCGCGACGCTTCGCACCCGCGAAACTGCAGCTGGCTGGTGGTTCTGGACGCAGTCCATCGCATGGCACGACGACCTCGCAGCGGGCGAGCAGCCGCGGGCCATGGAGCGGTTCACGGTGCTACGCACCGCATTCGAGCGCGGTGAAATCTCAGAGAGCGTCCTCGAGCCGGCGGCGCGAGTCGCCCTGGCGGGAGGGTACGTCCGGCTTGCGCACGACGCGGCCGCGGCGCGGCGCGTGCTCGAAGGTGTGGAGCAGCCGTCCCTCGTCAGTGACGCAACGCACGTGCAGGATGAAGGCTGGGGTCCGTTTCACCAGCGCTTCGCGCTAAACCGGGTACTCGGCGCGCTCGGGGATGAGCGTCCGCTTCACGAGATTGTCCCCGACGTGCCACCGGCGACCGCGGGTCCGTCAAGCCGATGGGACGAAGGCACGCCGCTCGTCGTGCAGTTTGAGCGCGCGGTCACATATCTCGGTCGGCTCGCCGGACGTGCTTGGGTGGGCAATCGCCTTCCGGCGTCCGAGTTCGAGGTCCACGCGCGGCAGATTGTCGCTCTCTTCCCGGAGCGATCGCATCGCGTTCTAGGGGCGAACGTCATCATCCGTGCGCGTGACGAGTTCTTCACGCGCCTGGTCCAGGTCGCGGCGGCCCACGGCGCTGGGTGCGTGGCTGTACTCCAGCGGCTCTTCGAAACGGAGTGGTCTGGCGAGGCGGGGCGCGACGCATGGCCAGACTCACTCGTCCGCACGGTTTTGACCGAGTTGGTCTCGGTCGGCGCTCCTGCGGGTTGGGCGCGACGATGGCTCGCGCGCCTCGAATCGATGACGTTCCGCGGCGAAGATCTCGAGACCGGCCTGCGCGATGGCGTGGCGCAGGCCCGCGCCTGGGTGGTCGTGGGCGATATCGTCGCGGCGCGGACGACCCTTGAGCGCGTCCTCCGCGCGACGTTCGGGAACGAGTCGAAAGACGACCAGCTGATCCCGTGCCTCGCCTGGGCGGTCTGGGCCAACCGCGAAGATCCTGTGCAGACACCGGAGCGCCTGGCGCAGATGGCTGGGGCAGTCCTTTCCCTCGAGGGTACCGAAGCCCAGGGCTATGTAGCGCGGGACCTTCTCGAGGCAAGCGTTGCGGCAGGGGCGCGGCCCGCGCGCGCACTCGTTGAATGGGCGCTCCGAAACGACGTGCGCGGGTGGGTCGACGCGCTGACGATCCTTATCAACGGCCTCGCGATGCATGCCCCGGCTGCCGCCGGAGCGCTGTCAGCGTGCTACCGCTCGCTCGCGCTGCCGTTCGCGCGGGCAGCGGATGTTGACGTGATTGCACACCTGAGTGCGGCACTCCGCAACGCGCAAGACGCACAAGAACTCGACCAACTCGGCGACGCTATCAACGTTGTCGCCCTCGGCTCGACGCGCGAGGCGCTTCGGGAGGCTTTTGCCGGACGACCCGAGAACGCGCAGGAGATCCTGCGCGAGGAAGGTGTTACCGACCCCACGGCGCCCGGCCAAGTCGTCGATGCCTTCGAGGGCTTGTCATTGACGTTACGTGAACTACAGGGGCGCATCCAGAGTGTCGCCGACGTTGAAGATCTCGCGCGGCGGCTCAAACCGGGCGCGTTCCTGTACCGCTGGGACCTCATTCTCGGACCATTCATCGCCATGGCGACGGCCGACGAGCTAGCAGCTATCGCCTCCGCTATTCCACAGAACGACTACTCTTGGAGGGTCCTCGCTGTGATCGCCGAGCGGCTCCTCGGCTTGGCAGACGCACGAGCGGGGGCAGTCATCGAGCGCGTCATCAAAGGTTCGCGAGCCGCCGGATGGTGGACGCGCTACGACGGTGGTAGCCGTCTTACGGCGTACGAGCTCCTCGTTCGCTCCTCGCCAGAGGACGGCCGGCGTGCGGCATGGGAGGCACTGCGCAGCGACATCGTCGCTGGCGAGGCGTCGCCGATGGGCGTGTTCCACGCGTGGGACCGTGTCGTGGCGCTACTCGCGCCTAACGTGCCGGCAGTGAAGATCTGGGATGTGGTCTCGCAGCACGTCGCGGCGCTCGTCGCGTATGCGCCGCATGGTGAAGCGGTCGTGCTGCCGGCGCCCGAGGACCCTAGCGACGCGGCTTCGGCGATGACCGCGGTGGCCGGACTCGTTGCTGCCAAGCTCGACCACCCTGGATTGGCGCTTGCGCAGGGCGCGCACCAGTACTTCACAGACCGATTGCTCGCTGCCGACGTGGCTGCGGAGGGGATGCTGGCTGCGCGTCTTGCTGACGCGGACGCTCCGAAAAGCGGCGCACTCTTGGTCCTGGGCGCGGTCACCCGCGTGAAGGGTGCGACGCCCACCTCGGTGCACGAGGCGCTGCGCGCTCTCCGCCGTGCGCCTCATTACCCCGATCGCCGCGCGGCCATTGCGCTGATCGGCCCGGAGGACGGGGCCGGGAGCGCCGCGAACGCGCGAACAATCCACCGCCCCCTTCCGGGCGTGTTCCAGCTGGTGCATCCGCCGGCTCCACCTGCGCGCCGGCAGCCGCTCCCCACGCGTGGCGCAATGCTCCCACCCGCAGAAGATGCGGCGGATCTCGTATCTGTCTTCCGAGCTGAGCTGGATCTCATCGCGCGGTGGGCTGATGTGCAGCCCGAGGCGTTGTACCGGTACGTCGCCGAACGCGCTACAGCCAATCTCCCTGCAGGCAGCAGCGTCTACGAATACGACGATGAGCCGGCGATTCGGGACGAGCTGCGCCGCCTCGGACTTGAAATCACGTACCGGCGCCCGCGCGCGCGGCGCATCGAACGCGCGATGGCCGAGGCCACCGCGATGCTCGTCGACCATGGCCGGCTCGGGGAGCAGTACCTCCTGGCGCTAGACCGACTCTTCCGGAATGCTGACCCGTACTTCCTGATCGCGCGGCCCACAGGACGGCCGCTGCTCGTAACAGCTATCTCTGAGCGCGCGAGCTCGCAGTACGTCGGAAGCGACTGGACTGCAGGCGTGAGCGCGTCGTCGGCGGTCACGGGGCGCACGTGGGCGAACGAGCAAGGCGGAACAACTTTCGAACCGCAGCGGCCGGTCGCGTGCCAAGACGCCCCGCGGGCCGGTGCCGACGGTGGCTGGATAATACTCGCCGAGGAGACATGGCTTCGCTGGCTCGACTGGAAACTAGCGACCGAGACACGGGTAGGGGCTCGTCTCGAGCCCAGAATCTGGGCGTCCATCGACCCCGACCAGGACGCCCCAGTGACTCCCGAACCGGACGACATCGACGGCGAGACCGCAGCGGGCCAAGCACTCGACGCGCACGTTGCTGAGTTCGCGCACCTGACAGCGGACGAGTATCTGACGCGCGCCCGTGCGCCGTACTCCATAGTCGTCCGCAACGTCACGTACCGCTTCGAGACCCCGGGCGGGCGCTGGCTAGCATTCAATCCTGCCCTCGCCGAGCAGATCGGGTGGCGGCCCGCGCCGGACGGACTGTTCCGATGGCTCGATGCGGATGGGATGGTGGCGGCGGAATCCGTCTGGTGGCAGGACGGCTTCGCGCAGCAACGTCCGCCCCACTTCGAGGACGAGGTCGGCCATGGATGGCTCGTGCGCGTTTCCGCCAGCGCCTGGAGGCAAGTTGCCGGTAGCGTCAGCGCATGCGTGGACTGGCGCCAGGTTGCCCGGCTTGCCCAAGAACAACCTTCAAGAGGCATCGTGGCGTGGGACCCTGTTCCCCCCACCCACATACCAGACGGCACAACCTGAACCTCGCCGCCTACGGACAGCTTCGGACCCGCTGCTCGTGTCCACATCGCCAGACGGGCCAAAATGCGTTGCCGTAATGCTAGGTCATGGCCGCGAGGCCCTCCTCAACTGCGCGGGCGAGACGTTGCAGGAATCCTAAATCGGTATCGACAGGATGCTGTTCGTGGATGTAGCGCCAGACTTCGAACACGTCGGCGACCATGGCGAGATCGCGGTCGAAGTAAGGCTCCGAACCTGGGTACGTGGCGCTCGTGTCCGCGGTGATTTGGGCCTGGAGGCGGCCGGGCAAGGCGCGGAACAGCACTTCGAGGTCGTGCCCCCTCGGCGCGGCGCCTGATGCGTGCAGCGCCAGCGCCTTGAACCCAACCTCTATGGCAAACCCATAGAGGACGAGGCTCGGCACGAACAGGAACTGCAGGTAACCCGACGGTAATGGCCGAAACTCGTTGCAGCGCCTCGCTGCCAGCAGGAAGACTCTCGACTGGTCGCGCGCTCGCTCCACTTCCGGTGTCACGTCCAGCTCTCCGAGATTCGCGGCGGAGCCCCTAGGGCGCCCAGGTCACAACGCGGCCGACTCGCCGCGCCAGCGCCGCTCCACGAGCCGCTATAACCTCGCGTTGAGGTACTTCGCGAGGGCCATCTTGGCTGCGGGCTCACATCCGACTCCCACCTCGCGGCCACGGGCCGGCGCCTCGCTGGAGTAATTGGGCAGTAGCGGCACGCGAAAGGCCAAGATCTAACGCCGCGTGCTCGCGCAAGTACTCGATACTGACGGCCCGCACGTTCCCCCATCCCGGCAAGGTACTCCACCACGAGGAACGTCCGCCAAGCCGGACTCCGAAGCTCGGCGCGTTTCGAGATCGAGGCGCTGCGCGGCCGAGGCAACATGTATGATCGCCAGCGTCCCCTGATTTCGGGTGCCGGAGGTCGTATTTGATCTCGCCACCTGGGCGCACTACCATCGCTGGCCGCCGCGATCGTTTTTGTCCGCAACGTTCGGAGAGGGTGACTCCGTGCTCGCACCGCTGCTGTTCTCGCTGGCTATTGCTGCCAGTCCCGCCGCGAAGTTCGTCGAGGTGCATCCCGGCGCTGCACGGATTGCATCCGCCGATGGGCAGCTGCTCATTCATGCCAGCGGATTCGTCGAGGAGACCGGCGCGTCCACGCCGCAGGACGCGGCGCGCGCCTTCCTGGGGGCGCACGGCGGGGCCTTCGGGATCGATGGGCGTCAAACCCTCGTCTTTCAGGGCGCGCGTCCTTTGGAACAGGCTGGGCCCGTGCGGTTCGCGCGCCTGATCGACGGACTTCCGGTGTTCGGAGGGGACGTCATCGTGGGCGTCGACGCATCGAATCGAGTGTTCCTGGTGAACGCCGGCGGCGTGGCGATCTCGATATCGGGGCGCCACTCGATCGGCGCATCTTCGGCGCCGCGAGCTGCCATTGCCGCGTTCCCGACCACCGTTCGCGGAGCTGGGCCCGCGGCCGTGACCGCTGGATGGCACGCATTCGGCACGGCCTTGCGCGCCGTGTACCAGGTGGATTTCGTCGCGCGTGAGCCGGCCGGCGACTGGCGCGTATTGGTTGACGGGGAAAGCGGGACGGCGCTCTTCCGCATCGACTTGCGCGACCGCGTGAGCGCGCCAGGGAGCGTTTTCGAGGTGTCGCCCGCCGAAAGAGCAGCCAGTCTCTGCCCGCTTTCGGGCTCGCCGGCGAAGCCCACGCTCTGCGCCACGCCCGTGAACGTCACCTTCCCAAACCTCGCGTCGGGTACGGATCTGCTGGGTACACAAACCTCCGTCTACAACTGCAACGGCGCGAACGATCCGACTTCATCTACGAACGTCCCAGGGGTGTGCGCCACGGTTCCGGCGGTCAGCGGAGGTTTCAACTTCCCAGTAGACAGCAGCTGGAAGTCGACGAGTGACAACTTCGCCGCGGCGATGGCGTACTTCCATCTCGACAAGCACGTGAGCTTCTTCAAGAGGCTCGATTCGACGATCCCGCCGGCCGCGGGTAATGGGGGCTCCAGCAGGGCGCTGCGCGGCAGCCTTCCTGCACTCGTAAACAACTTTGACCAGAACGCACCGTTCGAGAATGCGTTCTTCTCCCCGCTCCTCGACGCGATGGTCTTCGGGCAGGGAGCAAACGCTGACTACGCTTACGACGCGACGGTTATGTACCACGAGTTCACGCACGGCGTGGTGTGGGCGTGGGGCGGGTTCAATCCACAGTTCGATTCGGCGGGGACGAACTGGGAGGCAAAAGCTGTCAACGAAGGAACCGCGGATGCGATGGCGGCTTCCGAAACCGGAAGGAGTCGGGTGGGGAGCTTCCTCAACGCGGTCAACGTCGCGCCCGCGTTCCAGGGCCGGGATCTCAGCGACCCGAACGTCTCGCGGACGTGCCAGGGCGACGGCAGCACCTCGCCGACGATAGGCGTGGGCGTCAACGGGCTCGATGGCGAGGAGCACGATGACGGCGAGATCTGGAACGGATTCTTCTGGGAGGTTTTCGACGGCCTCCGAACGGCGGGGATCAAGGCGTGCGGCGGCGCCTGCGAGGCGGGCGCCGCGATCCAGTACAAGGCCTTGCAACTGACCGCTGGAACGGCTCCGACTTTCGATAGCTACTGGCAGACGCTCAAGTCTGCGGCGACGGCGCTTTACCCGGCCAGCCCCAGCGTAGCGGAGTTTGTCGATTGTGTGGCGAAGCGGCGCAAGCTCGACAAGTGCGATCGAACCTTCCCGCTCTACGCTGGCGAGTCGAAGGTCCAGGTCATCCAAGTTCGCTTCTCTCCTTTCCAGGTCGCCATCCCGACCACTGGGAACACCACGGTGAGCGTCTGCAGCGCTGGAGGCTCTTCGGCGACTCTCCACGGACGCACCGGGCAACCCGTGCAGATCACAAGCATCGACGCGCAAGGGCAAGCGACGTTCCTCGACAACGGAACGGCCGCCGTCACAGCGAAGTGCTCCGCCGGAACCAACACCGTCACCTTGAACGGTGGCGGCACGTGGTACCTGCTCTTCGACCTCGGAGCCAACAACTCCGAGGAGTTCCGGGTCGACGCGAGCTCTACAAACGTGAGCGCGCGCCCCGCGGCGAACGCGGCCGCGACGTGCGCGGTACCCACTCTCGTCGCGTTGTCCGCGCACACGGACGCGGCGCAGGTGCCTCCGCGCGGGCACGTCATCCTCACTGCCTCCGGGGGGACGGGCCTCGGACGCACCTGGTCACTCGTCACCAACGGTTCAGGAGCGACGATCGATGCCGCCAGCGGCGCCTACACGGCCGGGTCGATCGGCAGCGTGAGCGACGTAGCCAGGGTGACAGATTCGGGCGGCAATTCCGCCACGCAGACGCTCGCGATCACCGCTGGCGTATCCATCTCTCCTGGCAGCGCGTCCACCGCGCCGGGCGGCGGCGTCAGCTTCTCCGCGAACGGAGGCTCTGGCTCCGGGTACGCATGGACCTTAGCGACGAATGCTTCCGGAGGAACGATCAACGCCACGAGCGGCGCGTACACGGCGGGTCAGACCAGCAGCGTCACCGACGTGGTCAAGGTGACGGACTCGCTGGGCAACGTGGCGACCACCAACGTCTCGGTCACCGCTCCACCGTCGAAGGGCGGCGGGTGCAGCAGCGCCGGGTTTGCCGATCCTGCTCTCCTTGCGCTCGCCCTCGCCGCGCTGCTGCGCCTGCGGAAGAGGAGCGGAGTTCGCATGTGATCCCAGCTCTCTTCGTCGCTGCGGCGGCGCTTTCCGGCGGCGCTGCGGCGTTCAAGGCAGCTTGGCCCAACGCGTCGGTGAGCCCATCTGCGGGTGGGTCGCGGCTGACTCACGCGTCCGCTTTCGAGGCGCCGGGTCTGGGAGACACCCCCGAGAGCGCTGCCGCCGCGTTCCTGGCGAAGTACGCTTCCAGCTTCGGAATCGGCCCCCGCCAGAAACTCGTCGCGGTCGATCACCCGGCGACCGCCTCTGCCGTGGCTGTTCACTTCGAGCGCCGGATCGACAACCAGCCCGTCTTCGACGGCGCGATCACCGTCGGGGTGAATGCTGCGAACGCCGTCATCCTGGTAAATGCATCCGACGTTCCGGGCCAAGTCACGGGCCGGACGCGGCTCTCGCGAATCGCCGCAATCCATGCCGCCAAGGCAGCCTTTCCCAGGCTGGTGACGTCCGATGCCCCCCGTGCCGAACGCGGGTGGCACGCCGCCGGGGAGACCGTGCGGCCGGTGTGGCGCATCGACTTTAGCGCTTCCCGGCCGAAAGGAGACTGGCGCAGCTACGTTGACGGCGAGACTGGCAAGGTGTTGCTGCGCATCGATCTGCGCAACTCGATTCCGCAGCAAAGCATTGCTCCGGGACCGGCACGTCCGGACGTGCGTCCTCAGGCGCCCTGACGGTCAGACCGGCCTTACTGACCTACGCTCGCGGCCTGCGCTTTTCGTTCGCTCGCATTCTCCTTCCGTCTCACGCGGCCTGATGGCGCAGGTACTCAATGCTACCGGGCAAATCGCGGATCATCCGGAGGAGCAGATCCATTGCCGCGGTCTGGACGTTCCTCCCAGATTCCCACCGGGACACGGTGTTCGCACCGAGCCGAAGCAGGTGCGCCAACTCGGCCTGCGTGAGATCGAATCGTTCACGGATTGCACGGATCTCGTCCGCTGAAAGCAACCCGTGCTTCCTGCGGTAGATTGCGATCGCGTCTTCGCCCAGCCTCTTCGAGTCCTGAAAGCGCAACACGACCTCGCCGCACTTGGGGCAATGGAGGTGGGCAGCGGACGGAACGGCAATCTCCTCGCCGTTGACGGGCAGACGGAGAGTGCCGCGCCTCTCCACCAACTCGGTCCCGCAAACCGGGCAAGCGTCGTCGGGCAGGGCCCGTGCGCGGCGAGCCGCCGAGGGCTCCTGTTTACGCATCCTCTTCATGATCTTCACCCTCGTCCTCGTGGAACGAGATCACGACGCAATTGGTCCGAAGGATGAGCTTTACGTACAGGACCGTTCCGGCGAGCAACGGCTTGAACACGTAGGCCCATTCGCTCGTCGCGGGCGATATCAGCCGTCCGGCGGAGTCCTCGGCCGCCAAGTTCGCTAGAACGTCGCATGCGTCCTGTTCGTCGAGGCCGAACTGCAAACTCGCCAGCTCGCGACGAGCCTTCATGGTGAAGAGGACCTTGCGCGCGAGTCCAAGGTCCCGGGTGCGCCTTAGAACAGTACGGAGCCAGCGTGGCATTCGATCGCATCTTCACTGTTTGGTTGATTATGCATATGGTGAAGGAGTCCGTCAAGACTCGTAGCTGGTCCTCCGACTCTTGAGTGGGGGCGACAGCGTCACGGCTGCTCCGGGTTACTGCACCGGCACTGCACGCCACGTAGTCCGGACGAGTTCACCTTGTGCTGACGGCACCTTAGCCGCAGAGGGCAACGGACTGTTAATCCGTGGGTCACTGGTTCGAACCCAGCTCGGGGAGCCAATTCTCGAGGGGTTACATCGTCAGCGACCCACGGACTGTGAGTCCGTGGGTCCCTGGTCCGAGCCTACGGCGGGGAGCAATGCGTGTCGCGGCGCGCGTCCAAATTGTCCGACGAGTCGATTGTTGCCCGCCCGTCTGCTGCGAAACGTGCTGCACGCTCCACGTCGCCTTGCAGCTAATCCGCAGTCAGCGTCCTCCTGTTCCGCGCTGCAGGCGACCGTGAGACCCGTTTCACCATGCGTCTGTCGGCGTGCTAGACGACACGTGCGAGCAGGTGGGGCGCAACGCCGGACGCGCAGCCAGGATAAGCACGTTCGGCGCAGGTCGTTGCGGCCGCAGCTCTCGATCCCGAATGCGCTGGCAGGTCGGACGTTCTGTCACGACAGCCACACGCTGCCGTTCGCCGTCGACCGTATCGCTTCTAGCACGCACCCTCTTCCCCTGCGCCTTCGGATGGAGGTTGAGATCCCGTCGTGGACATCCTTCCCTTGAGCTGCGCCACCTCGGCCCGCCACTCGGCGCAGAGCCACTAAGGCAGCCTCGAGCTCCAGTCCTCGGATTGCCAGCGAGGCGGGTGGACCATGACGGCCACGGCGGGCCGGGCTTGCTCGTCGACTCGAAGCAGCCGGCGCAGAGCGTGCTCCACCTCAAGGTGACGGACGCTCCGCCGTTCCAGTTCCAGATGCGTTGGGCGCCCCGCCGCTGTCCTCCAGCGACATGGCATGCCTGCAGGCCTGGACCGCCGCGGCCGTTGCGCCGAGAGCGTCAATCGCGCTCGTACGCGCCGATCGACCACGGCACGGTGCGCGTGCGCCCGTCTCGGTCGATGGCGATCACGTCCGACCGATCGCGGCCGCCACTGGCGACGGACTGCGGAGATGCAGCGGTCAGGTGGTAGTCGCCGCTGCCTTCGTCCGCGAAGGCGGGATCGGACGAGACGTTTCCCCCCGCCTGGCCCACGCCGATCGCCTTCGCGTCGTTCACCTCGCCGAGAATGGTGTGGCAGTCCTCGCCGCGGTTGAAGCTGCAGGTGCCCGCGCTTCCGCTGGTCGGTGAGGCGTAGAGCGCCGTCGGGCAAGCGAAGAGATCGTTGTTCTGCACGGAGGGAGGGGCCGTTCCTACGTCGTGGATGATGCAGACGCGCCCGTACGACCCGGTGGTCGTGAAGATGACGTTGTTCTCGATGACCGCTTGGGCCTGCGAGCTGTCGATCCCGAACGCATAGAGATCGCCGGCGCCGCCGCCGATGGTGTTGTTGACGATCAACGGCGCTCCGCCGTTCACCAGTGCGCCATCCGCGATCGCCGATGCCGTTCCGCCGTCGATGACGTTGTCCGCGAGGAGCGGCGAACCGGCGGTGACGCGAATCCCTGCGGTGAAGTAGGCGCGTCCGCCGCGCATCACGTCTCCCCGGATCGTCGCGCCGGAAGCGACGGAGAGTGCGACGGCGAAAGCGCCCGCCGAGTTCGCGCCCTTCGCGGCGGTGAAGACGTTTCTGCGAAGCAAAGGCGCAGCAGCCCCCGAGATGTCGACGGCGATCGAATTCGTCGTGCCGTTCCCGGCGACGAACTGGAGACCGTCCACCACGGTGGTGGCCGTCATCGCTGCGGTGGCCACGAGGGCGGTGCCGCTCGTCGGCTCTCTGCCAACGATCCGGGAAAGGTGCACGCCGCCGTCCCGCGAGAGAAAACCGGCCGCGAACCCGCCGTAGAGGGAGACGCCCGCGGGCAGGACGAAGGGGCCCGGTCCGGCGGGCTCGTGGTCTCCTTCTGCAATCAGCACCGAGGCGGGCGCGTTCGCCGCGGCCAACGCAGACTGCAGGCTCTTCTTCGCCGCCTCCGGGCTCAGCCCGTCGCCCGAATCGTCGCCGGCCGCGGCGCTGACGTAGACGAGCGTTCCGCCGGCGACGTCGTAGCGAAGCGAGAGGGGCTCCATCGGGTTTCCCGCGGTGTCGTCGACCGCAATCGTGAGCGCTCGCGTCTCGCCCGCCGCCCACGGCGATGCCGGCGACAGCGTCAGCACGTATGGCCCCTGCGGCGGCTGGGACCAGGATGCGCTCGCCACCTCGCCGGCGAGGTCACCGGAGATCGCCAGCGACGAACCTGCCATGGCCCTGCTGAACTGGACGACGATCGGCGTCGTTCCGAGGAGCATCATTCCCGGGGGCGGCGCAGCCACCGCGGTGGGCGGAGTCTGCTCCGGCGGCGTCCCGGACCAGGGCGTCTGGCCTCCAGCCGGGGACGCCGGGGAGCCTTGACAGGCCACGGCTGCGCTCGCGGCGCAGAGTGCGATTCGCAACGACCGGCGCATGATCAATTCGCCTTCTCGATGCGGACCTGGATCGTGTCGGGACCGCCCCAGGAAACGAGGAAGGCTTCCCACGTCTCTCCTCCCGCCAGCGTCTCGGTGAAGGTCTCGCTGCCGCCTTTCCCGTTGTCGTCGAGGGTCCCGGCGTAGTTGAACACCGTGCTTCCCGGGTCTGCCCGGAAGAAGAGGACCACCAGGTCGTTGTTCGCGTCGACGCCAGTGAAGCGCCCTTGTACTGTGCCGTCTCCGGCACCGTGAACTTCAGCGTCACGTAGTCCTGATCGAACGTCGGGCAGGAAGGGTTGAAGGAGGTCCCGCAGGTCTCCCGCATCCCGACCAGCGCGACGTCATACGTGCGACCGGCGTCGATGAGGTACGGATCCCGGATCCTCCCGCTGCCGGATGGAACGGCATTGGAGTCGCCACCGCCGCACGCAGCGGCGAAAAGCACTGCAACGATCGCCAACGACACTACCGCCTTGGACAACTCGGCATTCAGAGACCTCATTGTTTTTCCCCTTGATTGTTCCCGCTATTGGCAGAACCCACAGCGCAGGTCCGGATCCGCGTCGAAGAACGCGCCGCCGACGCAGGCCGGCCGTCCCGACGAGCAACTCACGTAGCAAGCCGGATCGGTTGCGCAGTTGCTGCACACCGTTCCTGGACACCACGAGCTTTCGCCGCCGCAAGCGGCGGCGAGCACCGCAACCATCACCGACGCGAACGACCGAAACCGACGCGTCGTGTTCTGCAACTGCTTCAACTTCTGTGACTCCGTTCTGTATCCATGTCGCCCCTCCATCGCTCGGAAGGGAAGAGACATGGGGGCGAGGCTTGTGAAGTCCGCGGATCAGATTCAGAAGGTCAGGGGACTCGCCGAGCCTTTGCGGTCGAGCATCAAGAAACGGTTTCTCTGAACCTTCGTGAGCCTCGCCCTTTCAGGGTTCGAAGGGGCAGTGCATGCGGCCCGTACACCGCTACTTCCCGAAAGCACCGTTCGGTGCACGAACCTGCGTGTGTGGCGCTATCGCGCAGGTGGTGCTGAGCAAAACGCCGCCACCGCGCATTCCAAGTCATCGGCCGACGGCCTCTCCTCTGGCGCGACTGAGAGACAGCGGTCGACAAGCCGCAGCACTGTGTCGCTCGCGGTGCCGCGCGCTGTCGCCACCAGAGACTCGATCGCTGCCATCGGCCTGCCGTGCACGGCCTCGATGACCGGCGGTGTGGAATACGGGAGCTTCGTGGAAAGGAGTTCGTAGGCGATGACCCCGAAGCTGAACATGTCCGCTGCTGGGGTGGCATCGTGTACGCCGCGCGATAACTCCGGCGCCATGTAAAGCGGCGTGCCGACGATTGCACCCGTGCTCGTCAGGGCCTCAACGCCAGGGTCGGCATCCATCAGGCTTGCGATTCCGAAATCCGCGACCTTAACAACGTCGCCGTCGAGGAGGATGTTCGACGGCTTCAGATCGCGATGCAGGATGCGCTGACCATGGAGTGCGCCGAGGGCGCGTGCAACCTGCAGCAGCACGGGCGCGGCCCAAGCGCCATCGCCATAGCGACGCCGGCGGTGTGCGAGCGTGGTCCCCGTCACGAGCTGCATGACGAGAAATAGCGTTCCCGACCGCGTCACGCCGATGTCCAGCGCTCCGACGAGGTTCGGATGATCGATTTGCGCCGCGATCTGCGCCTCACGCGCGAATCGGACCAACGCGTCGCGCCTCGCGGCGCGGGTCATCACCTTGAGCGCCATGCGGCGACCATCGGCGAGACGCTCCACCTCGTGCACCTGGCCCATGCCACCCTCACCCAGCACGCGGATGATTCGGTAGCGGTCCTCAACAATATCGCCGGGCATCAGACGGACGGGGGCGTGGGGCGTCTCTTTCAGCCGCAACAGCGACTCGGCAAGATCGCGCGACTTCTCGGCCACATGCCGGCGCACCTCCTCTTCCAGTGCATGAACCTCGCGGATGCGCGCTTCCTCCTGCAGCCTGGCGGCATGGGCGCGCTCTTGATCGAGTGCAGCGCGCTGCATCTCGATGATACGATCCTGGCGAAACGCTTGACGCGAGAGCCGCTCGAGCAGCGCGCACACCGGCAATCCGGTCAGGAATGCCAGATCTGCCGTGACCGAATACAGGATTGCGGTCGAAGCAACCAGCCGGCCAGCGTTCATCTGGTCGATGAGTAGCCACTGGTTGAAAAGCACGTACGGTAATGTAGATAGCGCCGCTTGATAGGCACGCATTCTGAAGATGGTAAAGCCGAAGTAGCAGGCGATCATCGTCACGCCCATGGCAACATCGGGGCGATGCGCCACGTTCACACAGAGGCCCACGGCCACCATTCCTGCGACCGCGTTCGTCACGGCGACGGCGGATAGCATCCTGGGAATGAGCCGCGGGACGTACGTCATCGCAAAAGAAGCTGCGATCAGCGGCATGGTCACGAGCAGCGAAAACGTAGCAACTCGTTCGAATGAATCGGGAGTGGCAACGCGCGCGACAAACACGTAGGCAGCCCAGACCAGCAACGCTACGACCATGCCCACTCGTGTAAATGGCACCGCGGCCTGCTGATGATGCACTCGGTACGTCGTCTCGACCTCATCTCGCTCGAAGCGAAGACCCCACCGTCGAAGACCTAACGCCTCCACTTGGGACGAGAGCACCAGCGTCGTCGGCTCCTCGGAAACTCCAGAGCCAGCGCGTCCACTGCCCGGCTCCGCCGACCCGGCGTTCGTACGCGGTTCAGCTACTCCGTCCGTCGGCGGTTCGAGCGTCTCGTCAACCGGAACCGGCGGTGCGATCGCAGGCGCGGCCGCAATCGCACGCAACAGCTGACCCGGTTCGGTCGTGCTCTCGGTGATCTTGGAGCCGCTCATCCCGTCTACCCTCCCAGATCGTCGGCGCGGAGTCTCCGGTTCGTCAAGTGTGGCCCGTCCGAGCACACTAGCCTTCGGCGCCAGCGCTTGGCCAGTGGAGGGCCTCGAGCGTGCCGCTGCAGCGAAATGACCGGTCCTGGCCAGCGAAAGCGGAGCGGGTGTGGGCCATGACTAGGTGCACAAACCAATGATAGACACGAAGGATGAGCGCCAAGGACGGCGAGAGCGAGATACAAGAACTGTTGCGCGTGCGGGACTTCGAGGGCGCCGCGACAGGAGCGCTCAGGCTCTACGGTCCAGAGGTGTATGGCTTTCTGGTCAACCTGACGGGCGGCGAGCCTGACGCAGCCGAGGTGTTCTCCCAGACAGCAGAGGACCTCTGGCGAGGGCTCGCATCGTTTCGTGGTCACTGCACCGTCCGGACCTGGCTGTACCTGCTCGCGCGGCACGCTGCCGGACGGTATCGGCGTTCACCATGGAACCGCGGCGCGCGCACCGGCGAGTCGAAGCTCGATGCATTGGTCGCGGAGGGCCGGAGCCGAACCTCACCATGGCTACGCACCGACGTGAAGAACAAATGGCGGGCGTTGCGTGAGACGTTGGACCCGGACGATCGCGTGCTCCTGGTGCTGCGGGTCGACCGCGACCTCCAGTGGAACGAGGTAGCACGAGTGATGCTCGGCGACGAGGCGCCCTCCGACGGCGACCTGGCGCGCGAGGCGGCGCGACTGCGCAAGCGCTTCCAGTTGCTCAAGGAGGATCTGAAACGTCGCGCGAAAGACGCAGGGCTGATGGACGGCGAGCCTTGACTGGCTGCGAAGGCCTCCCAGCGCAGTCAACGAGGCGAAGGCTTGTGATCACAATCGGCACCGCGACATCGCTTCCAGTTGAGGACACGCGCGCGGCCGACACAGGCGGCGCTATTAGTGGGGACGCAGCCTTCGCCTCCAGAATCGGATCGGCGTCGTTGCCGCCGCTGTGTATTTCTCGGTTTTCACTCCGCTGATACCCGCCTGCTTTCACATCGTCGGCGGCGCGTCTCTACCTCGTCAAGACGCGTTGAAAGCGTCGGCTCGGTTTGCGCTTTCAGGAGGTCACGTATGAGGATCAGCACGCTACTCGCAGTCAACGCTTTTGTCGCAATGACATTTGGAATCGCATTCACCTTCGCTCCGGCGGAGACTGCCGCGCCGTACGGCGTCCAGCTGCCACTGGCCGGTCTGCTGCTAGCGCGCCTCTTCGGCGCATCGCTGATCGGGTTCGGCATCGTCAGTTGGCTCCTGCGTACTGCCGACGCGGGCGCACAGCGCGCGGCCGCCATATCGATCGCCGTCGCCGACGCGATAGGCACTACGATCGCCATCTCGGGCGTCGTTTCGGGCACTCTCAACTCCCTCGGGTGGAGCGCGGTCGCCATCTACGGGCTGATCTTCGGTGCATTCGCCATCCATCTGATCCGCAGGCCGGTTGCTGCACGAGCTTCCTAGTTGAAAGAACCATAGCGGCGGCTCTGGGTGCGTACGCTCGCAACTGGCACAGCCCTCGGCCAGCTGGCTGACCATTGTGGTGATGACCTCGCGCGGGCGGCCGCCGCCACGGACATGGAAGCGACGGAGGAGCACGAAGGCCATGCCCGAGAGGTCACGCCTGGTTGTCTCCAGAATGTCTCCAAGACTGCCGCGGACTTCCGCGGTCGCGCGTGGAACTTTCCTGAACTCGGATTCCCTCGCAACCTGCGGTACGATCGAGCCGATCGACGAATTGGAGTGCGTCGCCGCCCTGTTAGCAGATTTCTTCTTCTGTATTTCGAGTCCCGTACACTCTTCCAGTGCTCTTCACTGACATGTTGTAGAGCGTCGTCAGCATCACGTTGTCGCGCTGGCCGCTCCAGGTCGACCGATCCGGCGCATCGAGGATGGCCTCCATCTCGGGGTGGGACAGGAAGCCGAGCAGTGGCCGGTCGAATCGCTTGGTCGGGATGGCGAGCACGCGCTGGACCGTCGGCAACACGGTCGGGTCGCGGTAAGCGGCGTAGCGCAGGAAGGAGCGGATGGCGACCAGACGGAGGTTGCGACTGCGCGCGCAGTTTCCCCGCTCCTTCTCCAGATGGTCGAGGAAGCCAAGGATCAACGGCGCGTCCAGATCAGCGAGCGTGACGGCAACCGGCGACCGGTGGAGCCGTGACTCCGTGTAGCGCAACAGCAGCCGGAACGCGTCGCGGTAGGCGGCCACGGTCCTGGCGGTGACGTTGCGCTGGCCGATCAGACGGTGGCAGAAGAAGTCCTGCAAGAGCGACGGGAAGCCCACAGAGGCCGGGAGCACAGAGGCGCCGCTCATCGCATCCTCCCCAGGCTGCGGCGCCGGTACGCTTGGAAGCGCGCAGCCGTGAGCGCCATCAACTCCGGGACGGCCGTCAGGTACCAGTAGGTATCGCTGACCTCCACGTGGCCCAGGTAAGTCGAGAGGGCGGGCATCTTACGGTCCACCTCGGCGCCTTCCCGATACCAGCGCAGCAGGGTGCGCACCGCCATTGTGTGGCGCATGTCGTGCAGCCTGGGGCGCCGGCCCTCCCGATTCTTGGTCCAGCCGAGCTTGCCGCGTAACGCGTCGAAGGTGCTGGCGACGCCGCTGGCGCCCAGAGGAGCCCCCACCTCGTTGAGGAAGAAGGTGCGGGCAGGCAACCTCGTCGAGAGCGGTGCTCAATGCGCCTCGGCGAAGCCGCTCAAGCACCTGGGGGGCAGTGAAGAATCGATCCAGCATCGGAGCTCCTTTCGGCCGCGAGGCCAGCGAGAGAAGCCCGATCGTTATGCTGACGAGCGCCACCCGACGGAGCCTACATGCATGAAGGTACCCTACGGATTTGGCAGCGCGGGCGCCCAACTCAGCATAGGCCGTGGTAGCGGATGAGGTGGGCGCGCGGCGGCAGGACCAGCGTGGCGAGGCGACGCAAGAATTCACTGCGCGGCCGGTAAATTGCTGCTACGCATCGTCCGGCAAGGAAGGGAACCGCATGTTGCCAGAACACGCCTTATACGACCTACGATCCCACCAGCCCGGCGCCGGCGAAGCGGGTCTCGCCTTCGCCGGCTATGCTCGCCGATTTCCTGCTCTTTCGCTCGAGCAACCTGCCTACGGTGTCGAGGGCCCTTCTGCTCCGGCTCCGGGCAGCCCCGCCCGCACGTTGGGTCGCTTCTGGACCGTACCCGACCCATCGCGTCGCCGCGTACACGGCGTTCGACCTCTACGCCAGCTATGCGCTCCAGAGCTCGTTCGGCACGACCTCTTTGGCCGGCGGGGTGCGCAACCTGTTCGACGCGGCCCCGCCCGCCGTCTACGACTCGTTCCTCACTTACGCCGATCCGACGTATGACTTCGTCGGCCGCTACGTGTACGGCCGCCTCGCGCATAAGTTCTGAGGGGGACCGAGGAGGCGCATTGAACGCTCCAAGG
>Ga0137403_10002786_pt1 | contig 21220 bp, 11 predicted proteins | sample CZOMad2_1_16fung_FD_122057 | JGI IMG/M metagenome (GOLD analysis project Ga0137403, IMG submission 122057) | Vadose zone soil fungal communities from Angelo Coast Range Reserve, California, USA - CZOMad2_1_16fungal (Hybrid Assembly) | ecosystem: Environmental > Terrestrial > Soil > Vadose zone...
TTTCGCGTGCTCCGCCAAACTGCGAGCGATGCCTGTCCCCGCTTCTTGTCTCCGGCGGTTAGCACATAAAGTAGAGACTCGCCGGCGCTCAACATGCGCCGCCAGTTTTCCCTCACCTGCGACAGGTGCGGGAAAAGACGTGCTGCTTTGTCCGGATACAGAAAACCGGTCCGCTCGTAGAGGGCAAAGATCTCCTCCACCGACAGCGCATTCACTTCGACGCCGTAGGCGTCGTACACATCAGCCAGACGCGGAAGGCTGTCCACCGTCTCCTGATCAAGCTTCAACATATCTGTCGCCTCCGCGACATCCGAAGCGTTCCTTCAGTGCAGTTCTGGAACTATCAGTACTAGACAGTTGTGCCGGATTGCCCTGTCTTTCAAAATGGGTCATTCGTACTGTTTTGTGGGAAGCCGCCGACGGATTATTAATCTGTTGGATACAGGGCCGTCAGCTTCGCTCAACGTTTATTAGGAAGGGAGCGGTCGGAGGAACTTAGAAAGTGGCCGACAGAGGCCGAAGCACATCGCCATAAGTTACACATTTTACAAGGCTTAGTAAGACCATGCGCTCAGGGGCGGACTTGCACATCGGATTGTGTCAACAAGGGTCTGAACAGCAGAAGAAGATCGCCTGATTCCTTCGGAGTCTACGTTTGGAACTGGGAGGAGGATTCCTTCGCTGCATTTTTGCCCGTACGGCCGGTGAGCCCACGAAGCCAAGCCTCAATTGCAGCTTGCTGCTCGGCGCCCATGTCTTCAAACACTACTCCCATGCCGAAAATTCCAAAACCGCCTCCCGAATGCAAATAGATCACCTTGCCGCCCAGTTCGCACGTGCTTATGCCATCAGAGATCCGAAGGTGGAATTTCGTGTGACTCGGAATCGGTTCAAGCGTATCAATATAACAACCACGTGAACTCAATTCGGCCACCTGTGCGTGAACACCCGTTCCGTCACGCAGCGTAACTTCGGCATCCGCGAAAAACGAAAACCGCGGGTTGGTGCGCTTTACCGCGTAGGGACCATCAGCCATGGTGTCCCTCCAGGGACATCTCAATCAATCCATTGTATTAAATCGCGGCGCGTCAGTTGAGGTTTCTGTGCCCTGGCTCATCGAAAGAGGTAACTGTCTATCCGGACGGGTGCCAAGGGAAGACCGAAATCGTAGACACAGGACATGCAACTAGCACAGTCCACTCTGCACTCCAGCACCCTTCTCGGAACCATCTTCCGATCTCAACCCGGGGACATTTTAATCGCGTTAGGCCCATTCTAAAGAGCTTTGACAGAAGGGTTTTTCCTTGACAAAGCGGTAACAATCGCATACAGTCGCAGTGGGTAATATTGCGACCGCCAGCATCCTGCTGGCGTTTTTTGTTTTCCACCGACGCCAATCTCGGCAGAAGAGTTAAGCCCAAATGCAACTTTCCGTGCGCAATAAACTCTTTAGAATGAACAGTTACGAGCAGAAATGCCGTTAACCCTCGCAGAATCAACACTTACGGTAAACCCCGGGGGGAGGGGGTAGTGTTGCTGCGATGTTTCACAGCGTTCTAGGAATTCGCTCCATCGAAACGTTGCGCCGGACCAGCTTTCCCTTTGCCCTGACCATCCGCCCAGGAGCCGCTTTGAGCTCTCAGCGCCGCGACCTTAATACTGCCTGAAATTACGTTATCGATTAGATGTCGTATGACTCTGCTATATTACCCTCTCATGTTCCGGTCTTAGAGATTGAGAAAGACTTAACCTAATTTGGGTCTTATTAAGGTGGCAGATCTTGAGCGCTATGATCGAAGCAGCGCACCAATCAAAATCGACTGCAATTCCCCGTCAATCCCTCGCGGCTGCTGTGGCTGAGCGCCTGCGGGAGAAGATTCTAAGCGGCGAACTGCAAGAGGGCGAACAACTTCGCCAAGAGGCCATCGCCGTTGAATTTGATATTAGCCGCATCCCGGTCCGCGAAGCGCTAAGCCACCTGGCCGGCGAGGGTTTGGTAAAAATCGTCGGAAATCGAGGAGCAGTGGTTGCAGCACTCTCACCCGATGAGATCATGCAATTGTTCGAGACCCGCGCCGTTTTGGAAAAGTACATGTTGCAGCAAGCGATTCCGCATATTACCGACGAAGATCTGCGAAAAGCTGAGGAAATCCTGGCCCGCTACGAGAAATCTCTGGAACATGACTCGGAAGTGAAGTCCTGGGGCCGTTGGAACTGGAGTTTTCACTCGGCATTGTATGCGCCCGCAAATCGTTCGGTGATGCTTTCATTCCTTAAAACTCTGAACATGCAGTGTGACCGGTACACCCGGCTGCACTTGATAGTGACGCGCGACCTATATAGTGCCGGCAAAGCGCACAGGGAGCTGCTCGAAGTATGCCGGATGCGGAACCCGGAGGCCGCCGCCCAAGCCGTTTGGCGGCATATCATGGACGCAGGCGAATACCTGAAAGAGTTGATCCAGAGCCGGCGACAACACCGGTCGGCGTAGATCCCCGGATTTGATGCCCGCCGAGTGGCGAAGCAGGGTGCAACCCTGAAAAAGTAATCCACAGCAGCAAGATTCCGACATTGACAAGGCGGGCGACTGTATACAATATGCAGTCTTCGCGCTGCCATTTCTTGCCTCGCTTTTTCCCTCGGGGTGAGGGAAGCAAGATTCTTGGACAGCGATCCTTACCTCGAGGTGGCTAATGTCTCTCTTCGTCCCTGCTCGCGGCCGTTCTTTTTCCAGCTCTCCCATCCTTATGTATCTGCTCGGTTTGTTCTGTTTCCTCGCCATGGCTCACAGCGTGAGTGCCCAGGTTTCAACCACCGGGAAGATCGCCGGTACTGTCACCGACCCTTCGGGCGCGGCAGTTCCAAACGTCACGGTTTCGGTAAAGAGCGGAGCGCTCTTGTCTCCCCGAAGCACGCGAACGGCGGACGACGGCGGCTACCTCTTTGACCTGCTTCCTCCGGGCACCTACGAACTCACCGCCGCCGCGCCCGGATTCAATACGTCGACGCAAACCGGCATTGTTCTGACCGCCGGCTTCACCGCCACCGTCAATTCAAGGTTGAAGGTGGGCGATGTTTCGGAAGTCGTGAGAGTGGAAGGTCAACCGGTAATCGACTTGCAAAACAATGAGACATCAACGACGTTTGACCAGAACCTCTTGCAGGAAATCCCCAGCGGGCGCGACCCATGGTCTACCGTAGCGCAAATGCCGGGGTCAACGCTAAGCACATTCGACGTGGCAGGCAACAACAGTTATCAGCAATCCACCATGCAGGTACACGGCAGCACGCCGGCGGAGCAGATCTATAGCTATAACGGCTTGGACCTGAACTGGCCTGGCGCGAATGGCGGTTATACGCAGTTCTATACCAACCATGATTCGTTCGACGAGTTTCAGGTGGTAGCCGACAACGCGCCCGCATCCGTACCGATCGGCGGCGTATACATGAACATGGTGACTAAGTCGGGATCCAACCAATTGCACGGACAAGCGGTCTTTTATTATTTGACGGCTGCAGTGCAGGCCGACGTCAAGTTTCCGAATTACAACGGTAAGCCGGTTACCTCCGGCTCTCCGTTTGATATGACAAAGGACATTTCCGCCAGCCTCGGTGGCCCACTAATCAAAGACAAGTGGTGGCTGTTCGGTTCGTATCGGCGCTACGATCTGCGCCAACGAATACTGTCGGTAACCGATCAAGCGGGGAGCCCGGTGGTAGACGTCAATCACCAGACGAACACCGACTTGCGCAGCGACTTTCAGGTGAATTCCAAGAACAAGTTCAGTTTCATCTGGATGTATAACGAGCAGAATCGTTTCTTCCGGCGCGACGGGAATTATTCGTTTGTGACCCAGCAAGCAAGTTGGAAGCAAATCGAGCCGGCGTACATCCTGCAGGGGCTGTGGACCAGCCAGGTGACGAATAACCTGTTGCTTGATTTTCGCGTGGGCTGGAACAAGATCGTGTTCCCCTTGAGCTACCAAGCTGGCGTGACCCCGACCACGTTAAATGTGCAGGACATAGCGAACTCCACGGAGACGGGAGCAGCGCCTTATCAATTCGCAAATCCAGCGTGGGTATTGAAATGGAGCGCCGGTGGTTCGTGGTACAAAGGGAATTTTCACGGCACGCACAATATCCAGTTTGGGTTTGAGTGGGGCAAGAGCTACAACTCTTACATCTATAACGTCAACCAGGGCATCAATGTGCAACTGAACGGCGGCGTACCCTCGAAAGTTTTGGCATTTAACACCCCAACAACACAAAAGAATTATTTTCACGACGCGAGTTTCTACCTGCAGGATACGTGGTCCATCAAGCGGCGACTGACACTGAACGTGGGATTGCGTTACGACCACTTTAATACCTACTACCCCACGCAAAACAGCAACGCAAATGAAACGTTTCCTCAACTGTTTCCAGTTCAGACGTATGCGGCCTCGGGGAATTTGGTGGATTGGAATACGGTGTCACCGCGCGTAGGCCTGGCGTTTGACGTTACCGGCAAGGGAACCTCCGTGCTGCGCCTCAATTACGGGCGGTACTACATCATGCAAGGGACCGGGCTAGCAGAGACCGCAAACCCGGTTGGACTGGCAAGCAAAACCTATACTTGGACAGACTTAAATGGCGATGGAATCCCGCAGATCAACGAATGGCTACCGAACGGGGCGGCCACGGTTTCGGTCGGTGCGTCGGGAGGCTCCAGCACGCACATCAACACCAATATGAGCCGGCCTTATTCGGAGCAGATCAGCGCAGGTTATGAGCGGCAGTTGCTGGGCGACCTGCGTATTGGCATTAACTATTACTACCGCACGAAGAAAAACCTGATCGGAATCCAGAACACCGCTGTTTCGCCTTCGGATTACGTACCGATCACCACGCTGGGAGGCGCACCGATTCTCAATCCGGTCACTGGCCAGCCGATGACTCTGTTTAGCTTTCAGCCGACCGATCCGGCAAAGTTTGGGGCCTTCAATTTCGTAGTGACCAACATTCCAAAGCTTGACGATAATGCTTATCACGGGCTTGAATTTACGGCGGTCAAGCGGCTTTCGCACAAGTGGCAAGTGCTCACTGGATTTACGATCCAGCGTCAGAAGGGCGTTTACGGACGGGGCTTTTCGGATCAGGCAACCAGCGACAATTTCACGGATCCGAATAACGACATCAACCGGAATAACAACTATCTAAATCTTGATGCGACTTACGTGTTCAAAGTGGACAGCACCTACGAGCTACCGTGGAAAATCGGAACTAGCGTTAACTTCCAGCATTACACCGGGTTCCCGCTGCAGCCGACGGACACCTTTGCCGTTCCGGACAGCAATTCTCCAACACCCGATATCATCAACGAGTCCGTTATTTTGCAGCCAGCAGGCAAGTTGCGCTTGCCGAGCGTGAACATGCTGAATTTGCGGCTGTCCCGCGAAGTTGTTCTCGGCGAGCGCTGGCACATAATTCCGACGGTGGACTTTTTCAACGTGACCAACGCACAGACGGTCATAGGAGAAGTCACTACCTTCGGTTCCAGCTATTTATTTCCGTTCAGCACGATCAACCCATTCGTGACTCGGTTTGGCTTGCGATTCACGTTTTAACGGCGCTGCTTGATTTGGCTCTAAAATCGTGTGACTTGGCGAGGTGCGGACATGCGCCACGTCGAACTGCGTCCACGGATTTTCAACTCTATATTCTGCAAAGTGAGGGCTGATGGCGAGGCGGAGCAAAGTGGTCGAGATCATGTTGGTCGTGGCGCTCTCCTTTGTGCCTTGCGCGGCGGCGCAAGATAGCGCGAAATCCGCGAAGCTTACGATCGAGCAATTGGTTGAGATCAAGCACCCGACCAATCCGGCTTGGTCGCCGGATGGCCGGCACGTTTCTTTTACATGGGATCGCGCGGGTGTAGCTAATCTTTATGTAGCCAACGCTGACGGTCGCGGCCAGCCCGTCGCGGTGACTTCGTTTCCGGAAGGGCAAATCGAGCAAGCGTTCTGGGCCGAAGATTCGCAGACGGTTTACTTTCCGCACGACGGCCATCTTTGGCAAGGGACAATTGGCGCGAGCGGCGGAGGCTCAGCGAAGCCAGCGTGGACTAACAGCGGGCACGAATCCGAGTTTGCTTTTTCACCTGACGCAAAGCGGTTCGCGTTTGTCCGCTCCAGCGGCGCGGACGATAGCGCCGCGCACAAAACCGACCTGGTGATCCGCACTCTAGCCGATGGGAACGAGTCCGTCGTCGCCCAAGACAACGTAAGCATTGCCCACCCGATTTGGTCGCCGGATAGCGCCAGCCTTGCCTACACGGCCGGATCCAAGACCATCAATCACGACGAAACGCCGGGCTATTCCGGAAAGAAAATCATTTATCGGATCTGGGAGTTCGTTCCGGGACAGATTTTCGCCGTGAAGATTACAGGCGGCCAGCCGGTCGCGATTGGAAGTCCTGGCGAATACGGCGGCTTGGCATGGATAGACGCAACCCATCTTGTGTACGACCGACAATCCAAAGACTTCAAAAAATACTCGATTTATGTGGCGAGCACCAGCGACGGTAAACCGCGCGAAATCCACGCCATCACCGAAGAGAAATTTTGGAGCATTCCGGACTGGGGCGAGGCGGGAGCGCAGCCGTGGCCTTCGCCGGACGGGCGGTGGATTGCGTTTCTCAGCGATGAGGATGGATGGGATCACTTGTACGTCATGCCCGCGGCAGGAGGCGATGCGGTGCAGGTGACCAAGGGACACTTTGAGGCTTGGCGCCCGGCTTGGTCGCACGACAGCACGCGAATCGCGTTCGATGCTAATGAGGCCGACCGTCCCGGTGACCGTCATATCGGCGTCGCGAACGTTGCAGGCAATCCCGGGCGCACGACGGTAACGTATATTACAGCGGGAAACGGAACCAACATCGAACCGCACTGGTCCGCCGATGACAAATATCTTGTGTACCAGCACACCGACACGCGCAACAGTGCGGATTTCTACACCGTCGAGGCCAAAGCCAATGGCAAACCGGTGCGCTTGTCCGACTCGATGCCAGCCGGAATCGACAAAGCGCAATTCGTCGAGCCGCAGTTTGTGCATTTCCCTGGTGCAGACGGGAAGTCAGTGCCCGGGTGGCTCTTCGTGCCCAAGAATCTCGATCGCACGAAAAAACACCCGGCGATCATCTGGATTCATGGCGACGGCGTGAACCAGAATTATGATGGCTGGCATGTCCAACGGAATTACGCGGTGTACTACAGCTTCCATCAATATTTATTGCAGCAGGGCTACGTCGTTTTTGCACCCGATTATCGCGGCAGCATCGGGTACGGGCGCGACTGGCGCAATGGCGTTTTCATGGATGTGGGCGGCAAGGATGCCAAAGACGCCTGGATGTCGGCGAATTATCTGAAGACAATGCCCTACGTCGATACGGACCGCGTGGGCGTGTGGGGACTGAGCTACGGCGGATTCTTCACACTTATCGCGATGACCGATCAACCCAAGCTGTTTCGCGCTGGCGTGGACGTGGCCGGTGTCGTCGACTATGTGATGTACTACTCGGATCCGTACCACGGGGACTGGACCGCGAGCCGAATCGGAACACCGGAGCAGAATCCGCAAGTGTATGCGAATGCCTCGCCGCTTTCGCATATCGATCGGCTGGAGCGGCCCTTGCTCGTGCTGCACGGCACATCGGACGTCAATGTGCCGTATCTCGAATCTGTTTGGCTCATCGACGAGGCACTAAAGAAGGGCAAAGGTGAATTGCTGTCTTACATGATGTATCCGGGCGAATTCCATTATTTTACGCGCGCGCACATTTTGCTGGACGCCTGGCACCGCGTGGACGACTTCTTCGCATTTCACTTACAAGGCAAAATCAAGGAGACGTTGCCGCACTGACGGACGCAATATCGAGCTTCATACCGAGCGCTTTTAAATATCCCTGATTCACGCGACACTTTTGCGCACGGACGCTTTCCAGCAAATCGGCGAAGGCGCGCGTGATGATCTCCTGCTCAGGCCGGGCCTTGATCCGTTCTTCCGCGTGCGCGGTACCGGGAGGAAGCTTTGCGAACTCCACGATTTTTCCCCAATCGGCGGGTGGAATAATGCTGAGAACCGCCGAGGGCTTTTCCATCTTCTTGTACGGCCAGAAAGCCCAGCCAATGTTGTTCTTCTCGAGTGATTTCGCGAATTGCGCGATCCACTCATCGGTATTCTCCCCGGACTCGCCCATCCAGATCGGCACGTCGTAACGTTCGCGAAAATCAATGTATGGCTGTAGCACGCTCTCATCCGGCGCCGTCCAATACTTGTGAAATGTGTATGCAACGTTGGCATCGAAAGGCTTGCCAAAGACCGCAAAGTTTCCGTCCCACTGCGCGCCGCCGAGAAACAGAATATGGTGAGCATCAATTTTTCGAATCTCGGCTGATAACTTCTTGTAGAGCGGTTCAAGCGAAGAATTCAACGATTGCAGCCTGGGAAAATGGGGGATCGGCTCGTTCAGCAAGTCGTAACCGAGCATGGCCGGTTCATCACGATAGTGAGCGGCCAGCCTCCGCCAGATAGCGAGCAGGTGCTCTTGTTCTTGCGGACTCTGATACAGCCAGGGATACCCGATGCTGTCGTCGATGTTCGTGCCAGTCTGTCCGCCGGGTGCGGCATGCAGATCAAGAATCACATATAGATTTTCGGCACGGCTCCAGACAATCAGCCGATCCAGCAGCTTGAACCCTTCGGCGTCATCCGTCTCGAAAAGGTTGTAATGCACAGGAACGCGAATGGCGTTAAATCCGGCGCGATGCAGGAGCGCGATGTCCTCATGCGTGATGTAGTTGTCGCGGTACTTTTGCCAGAATGTGGCGGAGGCTTCCGGCCCAAGAAGCTCCAACACTAATGCGCGGATCTCCGTGGGAGATTGCGGCCCGCCTTCGAACAGCCACATGTAGCCCTCGGGCACCAGCCAATTGCCCAGATTCATTGAGCGAATGAGGAGCGGTTTTCCAGCGGCATCGACGATCTGTTTGTGGTCGGTGTGCGCGAACTGCGCGTTTGCTGCAGGAACCAATATGAGAAACAGAACGAGCAACTGTACGAGTCTGAGCTTGTACATGATTTTCTCCGCCGGACAGCCTACACCAAACTGGCTGCTACGAGCGGCTGGATATTCATCATAATGCGATAGGTTTTTTAGCGCCTCGACTACTACGCGCTTTTGCAGGCCAGTTGGGCCGGATGTCTTGCCGTCACGCCGGCGTCTTGCGAATCAAGAAACGGGACCATCAATGCGAAACGAGTACGCGTAATGACCGGTGAGGGCGGCCGGCAAATCGACGCGCAGGTTGTCACCCTGTTGGGACCAAACGAGTGGTTCCGCATTTCCCAGCAGGAAAATTTTTGTGCCGGGCTTCACCGAAAGGGACTTGAACGTGGCCGTGGATGCTTTGGGCTGTCCCAGGAGAGTCGCGTACGTTGCCGACTCTTTTTGTGTGAACCGAACGGGAATGCCTTCAACAGTCTCGCCGGCAGCGCGTTTCCAGGGATGAGTTGCATAGATGGCTTCGCCGTTCGTCTGCAACCACGCACCCAAGGCTTTGAGTCTCGTCATTTGGACTTCGGGGATGGTGCCGTCCGCTTCCGGGCCAACATCGAGGAGAAGGTTTCCGTTTTTGCTGACGATGTCGACCAGAAGATAGATGAGTTCGTCCGGTTTAATCGTTTCGGCTTCGCCTTCGGCGCGATTGTAACCAAACGAGCGTCCCAGGCCCCGGCATTCCTCCCACTTCTTCGGATTGATTTTGTCCAGAGTCTGATATTCGGGGGAAATAAAGTCGGAGTGCTTCACGCCGAAGCGGTCGTCAATCACGCCGTCGGGGACCGCCTGATAATATTCGGCCATGATTTGGAGCGGATGGCCGGACTTAGGGTAGTCAATATCGTTCCAAAGAACGGCCGGCTTGTAGCGCGCGATAATTTCACGGACGTGAGCGTCCGCATACTTTCCATAGGCTTCGCTCTGCGGCTTCACCTTTTGGTAGTCGGCCGACACACGGATGGGTCCGGGAACGAATGTCCAGTCATACCCGCCAGAATAGTAAAGACCCATGCGCAAGCCTTGTTGATTGACGGCGGCGGTGAGTTCGCCAACAAGATCACGAGACGCGTGCTGACGGTCAGCGGGCAAGGAGGGATTTGGGGTGGAACTCGGCCAGAGCGTGAAACCATCGTGGTGCTTGGTGGTTAGCACCACGTACTTGGCGCCAGCGTCGTGAAAGACTTTGGCCCAGTCCTCCGCGTGCCACTTCTGAATCTCGCGATTGAAAATGGGGGCGAAGTTGTAATAGTCATAGTCCGCGCCGAAATGTTCCTTGTGATAGGCCTGCGTCGGCGAGCCCTCCAGGCGCATGCTGTTCAGATACCACTCGGCATAAGGATTGTGAGTGATGTAGTCCAAGGATTCGAAATCGTGCTCGGAGTGCACGGTGGGAGCCCATCCGGGAACCGAGTAGAGACCCCAATGGACAAATATTCCAAGCTTCGCGTCGGCGTACCACTGCGGAAGCGGATGGCGCCCGAGCGACTCGATGGTCGGCTCGTAGTGCGAGGGAGTTTGCGCGCGGGCAGCCGACAGGATGAGAGCAAATACGAGTAGTAGCAGGGCCTTCCTGAATTTCGATCCAAAAAGCGCAAGAATCATTTAGAAACCTCCCAAAAGGATAGTGACCGACCCGATCGAACTAGCGCAGCTCCACTTTGGCGACTTGTTTAACGGGCCCATACCTGGAGAGCTTGCTCCATGAAACTATTCGTAACGTGGATCACAACTTGCTCTGCGAGCTGCGGATTGCCCATGCGGATGGCGTCCAGGATTCGCTGATGATTCGAGATTTGCTGGGCCCAAGGGCTGGCATCTAAATTTTTGGCCAAGGCGCGCATCAGAGTGAACGCGTACAAGGGAACAATCAAGCGCAGGCCGTTTTCTCGCAGGAATGGATTTCGAGGTTTTTCCAGCAAACAAACGTGAAAATGTTGCACTCGGTCAATGACGTTGCGCACATCGTTGGCCTCAACGGCACGGCGAAACTCCAGCATCGCAGCTTCCAAGTCCCCAAAGGGCAGCTTTTGCTCGACAGTGATGCGCGCCGCCAATCCCTCCAGGGCGCCTCGCACTTGATATGTATGAATGATGGCCGAGTCGGTCAGCCGGAGCACGCGAGCGCTGCGACCATGCCCTTTAGTCACAAAGCCTTCGGTGATCAGTATATTTAGAGCTTCGCGAACAGAGACTTGCGCGGCGCCGAGATGCCCAGCCCACCGCCTCTCGATAATTTTCTCACCTGGAGCGAGTTTGCCGCTGAGAATGGCTTCACGGAGTTGGGCCGCCAAGCTCTCTTTCAGTAAACCTGAGCTTGGAAGGGCACTGCCCTCGTTGGTGGCGCCGTTTTGTGAAGTCCCGGGAATATTACTGTGAGTTGACATTTGGCTTTGCGTGAGGGCCGACCGGCTTCGAAGCGCGGAAGATTGTTTTTTTCCGGCGCCGAAACTTTGCGAGACCCTTGGCTCCATTCTGCATTACGGGGTCTTCGTTTCCAAGGTCAGCCGCACTCTGACCGGGAACCCGAAGTGCAGGCTTGTGGAATCAGGACTGAGATGTCGCTCACGCTCCTCGACCATGTTGGCCGGGTCATCCCGTCACCCGCTGCACCGCGGATGATAGACGAGCCCGGCCGAAAGGCGGCCAACACGAGTGTCAGAAGATGATCTTCGCTCCCAACTGCAACTGGCGGGAGCTGTTAGCGGTGCTGTTTGCTTTGCCAAAGCTTGACAGATTCGAAATGTCGCTGCCCGGCGTTCCGAGAATAACGGTATTGAAAATGTTGAAGGCCTCGGCGCGGAACTCGATGCGCCGGCCTTCTCCCCAGAACGGGAATTGGCGAAAGATCGAAGTGTCAAGATTCCAGAACTTGGGTGAGCGGAATGCGTCGCGTCCACTGTTCCCGAAGGTAAATTGCGCGGGCACCGCAAAAGCGCTGGTGTTGAAAACGCAGCTGACGCTTCCGACGCGACTGCCATCAGGACACGATCCTTTGGTCGGATCGCCGACGAGATTGGCGCGGTCATATTGCGCCCAAGAAACATTGCCGGTGTTCGCAAGGTCGCTGGCGCCGTAAAAAACGTTGAAGGGGACGCCGGATCGGGCGGTGAAGATATTGTTGATCTGCCAATTTCCGACGATGTAGTCAAGGACGCCATTTTTCGTCGAATAACGCTGCCCGTGGCCGAATGGTATCTGGTACAGCATGTTCACGGATAGCGTGTGCCGAAGATCAAACCCGGATGGTCCGCGACTTCCCTTGACGTTGTACGGATCGGTGAGAGATTGTCCCTCGACGCCGAACCAGCCGGACGAACCTTCGTCAATCGATTTCGAGTAGGTGTATGCGACTTGATACGCCAAGCCGTTGCTGTATCGCTTGTTTACTTCGACCTGCAGAGCGTGGTAGCTGCCGTTGCCGATACTGCGATCATAGAAAGTCGGCGCGATGTACGGGAATGGCGCTCGTGCTTGAGGATCTCCTGGGCCGGGCGTCAGGGCCGTGTTGAAGTATCCGCCGACGTTGAGCCGCCGGGAACCGGAACCCACATAGTTGACATCAACGGTGGTCGAGGAATTCAATTCGCGCTGCACGCCGAAATTCCACTGCATGGAGTAAGGATTCTTGATGTGCGGATCGTAGAACCATTGCACCTGGTTGAACGGCGTTGGCGCTGGGAACAAGCCGCTGCCACCGCCTGCAAATGGGTCTTGCGAAGTGGTAGTGGGAGTCGCAGAAGTCGTGCTCGGCTGATTCAAGTTATTGGCAATTAACTGCCCGATGTCGGGCCATGCGCCCTCGATGTTTTGCGCCATCTGCGATACGGCCGCCCAGTTGTCGTAGACGATGCCGGCAGCACCGCGCAGGACCGTTCTGTTACCAAGCCGGTAGGCAAATCCGATGCGCGGACCGAAGTTGGTAAGGGTATCGTGGGCAATTTTCCCTCGCGGGTCGACGACGACGTGAGCCGGCAATGTGCCATCACCAGGGATGCAAGGAGCGAAGCCCCGCACATTGCAAGGCGGCGGCAGTTTCTGAATGACATAAGTGCCGTTGCTGAAGTCAATGTCGCCCGTTTCGATTCCACCTTGCTGACCTATGGTGGCGTTGGTGCCGTAAGGAGGAATAAAGGTACGGTCATAGCGGAGGCCGAAATTAAAAGCGAGTTTGGAAGTGGCCTTCCATGAGTCCTGGATGTACAGGCTCATCAAGCCGCCGGGGCGAGTTGTCTCGTGCACATTTCGACGGTTAGCACCATCGGGAACATTGAGCAGAAAGGAACTTAGAGGGTCGCCGGGCTGCGGGTTCTTGGGGTCGCTCTGTGGGTTCCCCGTTTGCCCACCGGCGAATGAGAGAGAAGCGTAGGAGAGTGGGCTCTCGAACCTATTGCTCGTGAAGCCCCCACCAAACGTGAGCGTGTGATTACGCACGATTTTTGTGAGATTTCCGTTGACTTGATGACTGTCCGTCGCTTTGGGAACGTTGGTGATGTTCTCACCGCCGTTGGCGTAGCCGTTGATTCCGGGACTGGGAATCAGGGAACGGCCTCCTGCCGCCGCGAATCCACTGACGAAATTGCTGGAGAAACCAACCGTAGCATCCAAGTTTGCGGGCGGGTGCGTGAAAAGAGTCGACGAGTTGTCTTGGTTTGTGGTGCGCGCGTACTGAACTTGTAGCACAAGGCTGGAATTGAAAGTATGTACCCAACTTGCTCCCCAATTTCGGCCCGGGATGGATCCGTTCTTCACTAAGCCAGGCAGGCCGCCGGAGGTAGTCAGCAAACTGTTGGTGGCACTGTAGCGGAAAAACACAGTGTTTTTCTGCCCAAAGTTCTGGTCGATGCGAACGTTGTACTCGTTCTGGGTTTGGTGGTTGGGAGTCGTATCGATCGCATTGTCTCCTGAGCTGTCCAGCACTGGACCCGCTGGAGGAAGCACGCCCTGGACAAAGGCGACCATACGAGGATCGATGAGGTTAGAGGGAATTTGATTTCCGGGAAATGGATCGCGAATGAACTTCCCAGGGTTCGCGGGATCGGGGCGAGTGGAAAACGGGTTGTAGATCTGTGTTGGGAAACTGCTTTCGTCGCCGGCCAACTGCGCGGCGGTGGGAACTTTCAAGAGAGAATCGTTGTTCTGCGTGTACCGGAATCCCTGGTAAGCAAAATAGAAGAAGGTCTTGTTTTTTCCGTTGTACAGCTTGGGGATCCAGACTGGCCCACCGAAAGAAGCGCCAAACTGATTCTGCCGGAATGGCGTAACTTTCTTTAGAAAAGTGTTGCGCGCATCGAAGGCGGTGTTGCGGACGTATTCCCATACGGTCCCGTGGTACTCGTTGGTGCCGGACTTGGTGACCACATTGATCACGCCGCCGAGTACGGACCCGAACTGAGCGCTGTCCGCGTGTGAAACAACCTTGAACTCTTGTATAGCGTCGACGATCGGTGGAACTGAATAGGTGCTCTGGAATGTGCCGAAATTATTCAAGCCGTCGGTAAGAAAAAAATTACTGCGGTTGGTCTGACCATTCACTGCGGGAAAGATGAATGCCGAGCCTACGGAAATCGGGGCACCGAACCCGCCGGCCCGTCCGCCCATAGCGTTTTGCGCGACGCTAACGGGCGCCACGCCTGGAGTCAGGGACAAGAGTTGCGTGAAATTGCGGCCGTTGAGCGGCAGGTCATTAACCTGTTTTGTGGCGATTACCGTGCCCAAGTCCGCCGTCGAGACGTCAAGCTGTTCTGTTTCCGCGGAAATGGTGACGACCTCTGATTGGGACCCAACCTGCAAGGAGATATCGATGGAGGCGGTTTGATTCACTGCCAGAATGAACTCAGCGATACGCTTGGTCGCGAAGCCGGGAGCTGTTGCTTCCAAGGCATACTTGCCGGGGCCAAGATTAAGAAAAACATAGTTGCCCGCATCGTTCGATACGGTTTTGCGCTCGATCGTCGTGTCGACGTTGCGCAACGTGACCGAGGCATCGGCAATCGCTGATCCGCTAGCGTCGCGAACAATTCCAGTGACAGAGCCCGCAGAGAGCTGGGCTTTGGCAGAATTGGGTGACACTAAAAGTGTGAATACCAATGCAAGGAAGGAAAATCCATAGGAAGCCCACTTCTTCGACGAGTACATGGAACCCCACCTCCCACAAAGTGAAGCGTCTAGCGCTTCGGTGTAGGGGTATCCTAGTACAAAAACACTAATGCATGTCAAGCATTTTCTTGCTCATTGAACGCTCATACCATGAAATAGTAGGGTATATACCTTGAGTTGCACGGTTATAAGCGCTCATATCGAGATTTGAGCGCTCTAAAATGCGGGCGGTCTGCAGGAGCGGATATGGCCCGAATTGGGGTGGTGATGCTATTTGACCCGCTCGTGCAAGTCGCGCTGACGGTTCGAGATGCCGCTTGCGCTGTTCGTTTGCGGGCTTGACAATTCGTTGCGCTGAAAGGGCTTCCGCCGATGGGTGACCACAATTCCCCTCCCCGCTGCCGGTCTGCGCGCCTCCAACGAGGAGCGCTCCTGGCCGTCGCTGGTTTTGTGTTTTACCTGGGGCTGTCGCCTTGGCGGATCCAGGGAATGGCCCAGGTCCGATCAGCGGAAGGTCCCCAGAGAGCAACAAGAACCGAGCAAGATGGTTTCGTGGGATCTGGAAGTTGCCTGCCGTGCCACCAGAACATCTACGATAAATTCTCCAAGACCAACATGGGGCGCTCGATGACGCGTGTCACGCCGGGGCTGCTCGCAAATCTGGTCACATCTGCGACAGTGCATGACGAGAAACTCGACCAGCATTTTGAGGTTTTCGCTCGCGACGGAAAGCTGCTTCAGAGCCAATACGCCAAGGAGGCCGGAGGAAGCGAGATATTCCGCGAGACGCATGAAGTGCAATGGATTATCGGCTCCGGCACAAATGGCTTCGCTGCCGTGACGACAAATGGGCCGTATCTGTTCCAAGGCCCACTCTCATTCTATTCAAAAATTGGAACGTGGGCGTTGTCACCCGGGTACGAGTTCGGGAACTACGGATTCAATCGCCCGATTTTGGCGGGGTGTGCGGCGTGTCACAGTGGCCAAGCAATGCCAGCGGCAGAGGGTAACGGCCGGTTCCAGGATCCGCCATTCCGGGAGCTTGCCATTGGTTGCGAGAACTGCCACGGCCCGGGACAGCAGCATGTCCGAGAGATGACGACGGGAAAAGGAAAGGCGGTGCGGACCGGACGCAGCTCCATCGTCAACCCAGCTCGGCTGCCACCCGCGCTCGCCGATAATATTTGCATGTTCTGCCATCAAACTGGTGATGTGCGCGTGTTGAAGCCGAATAAAAGCTACGGAGATTTTCATCCAGGCGAACCTCTTGACGACACGTTATCGATCTTCCTGGTGCCGCCGAAGCGGGAATCTCCTCCTGCGTCGGACCACCTCGAGCACTACTACTCGATGATTCTCAGCAAGTGTTATCGGAGCAGCGGCCGTGGACTCAGCTGCATAACTTGTCACGATCCTCACGTGCAGCCTTCCCGCGCGGAAGCTCCCGCGTACTTCGCGGCGAAGTGCGCTGCGTGTCACACGGATAAGAGCTGCAAAGTGCCGCTGAGCACGCGACAGCAGCAGAAGCCTCCGAACGATTGTGCGGGTTGCCATATGCCGAAACGCGACGTGGGCGTAATCTTGCACTCCAGCGTGACGAGCCACCGCATTTTGGCCCGGCCTGACGAACCACTCCCGGAAGTGGCGTTTCGTCAGACTACTTCGGTGCTGCCCGACCTGATCCATCTCAGCGCAATCCCGGGACAACAGGAGGCAGCGCCTCCGCGATTGACATTGCTTGCGGCATACGGCGAGCTTATGGACAAGGCGCCTGAATATCGCGCGCGGTATCTGGCAATACTGGCGGAGTTGGAACGTTTAGAACCGGAGAATGCTTTGGTGCAGGCTTCGTTAGGGCGAAAGGCGTTGCTCGAAGGCAATGCTTCGGAGGCCGCGGTCCACTTGAGTCGGTCCCTGAAGCTTGGCGCGCCGCAGGCCACGACCTACGCAGATCTCGCGGAAGCACAAGTGAAGCTCGGCCAGAACAGTGAAGGGATAGCGTCGCTCGAAAAGGCCGTCGAGCTGGACCCTTTCAATGCTGTGTTTCAGAAGAAATTGGTTCTGCGCTTTATTGAGATGAAGGACTATGCGCAGGCGGGTATCGCATTGAAACGATATGTTGAGACGTTTCCGCAAGATTCGTTCATGCGGCAGATGCTCAACCGCGCCAACTTCAGGGAACAGCCGAAATGAGTGGTGTGCGTTGGCCGGCCGCGGGCTCCCGCCTGAGCTTGATTTCGACTTGTATTTTTAGCGCTGCGCTGCTGGCTTCTTCCAAGCCGGCCGAGCAATCGAGAATTGCATTCGAGAATCGCCAGGAAAAATCGGGCGTGACGTTTGTGCTGAACAACGGCACTACGGATGACAAGCCCATCATCGATAGCACGCTGGGTGGCGTCGCATTGCTGGACTACGACAATGACGGTTATCTGGATATTTTCTTCACCAATGGCGCCAGCATTCCTGGCTTGGACAAGAGCAATCGCAGATTTTTTAACCGGCTATACCACAACAATCATGATGGAACCTTTACGGATGTGACGGAACGCGCCGGGGTGGCCGGCGAGGGGTACAGCATGGGGGCCGCGGCTGCGGACTACGATAACGATGGATGGGCCGATCTTTACGTCACTGGAGTGAATCGAAATATCTTGTACCACAACAATCACGACGGGACGTTCACCGACGTAACGCAGAAGGCAGGAGTGACAGGCGTTTTCGGTAACAAGAAGCTGTGGTCGGTATCAGCAGCATGGATAGACTACGACAACGATGGGCTGCTGGATCTCTTTGTGGCGAACTATCTCGACTGGTCTCCGGAGAATTCGCGCGTTTGTGGAGCGCCAGGCAGACGGCTTTCTTGCCCGCCGTCCATGTACAAGGGAGAGCCAAACCTCCTGTACCACAATAACGGTGACGGGACGTTCACGGATGTTTCTGCGGCAAGCGGAATCGCAAATTCCATCGGGAAAGGGATGGGCGTCGCTATTGCCGACTATGACGGGGACGGATGGACAGACATTTTCGTCGCCAATGATAACGAAAGAAATTTCCTGTTCAAGAACCGGCACGGGGAGGGATTCGACGAAGTCGGTGTCGAATCGTTCGTTGCATACACCGATGATGGTGTTCCAGTGTCAAGCATGGGAGTTGACTTTCGCGACTGGGACAATACCGGCAGACCAAGCGTTTTCGTAACGGCGCTTGGTGGCGAAACGTTTCCTCTTTTCCGCAACGAGGACGGAAAACTCTTTACGATGGCTTCCTATGAGTCCGGGACCGGATTTGCAACCTTCCGGATGAGCGGGTGGGGTGCGGGAATCTACGATCTCGATAACGATGGGTACAAGGATCTGTTCAGCGCTAACTCGCACGCCAGCGAAAATGCGGATGTGAATCCGCAGCAGCACTACCGGCAGCCGAATGGCGTCTTTCAAAACCTGCGGAACGGACATTTTCAGGACGCAAGTGCGGAAGCCGGACCAGCGCTGAGATTACGCGCAGCTCACCGGGGTGCGGCGTTTGGGGACCTCAACAACGATGGGAAAGTGGATGTTGTAATTTCAGCGATCGGGAGTCCGGCGGAGCTGCTTTACAACACATCGACGGGAAGCAATCATTGGATCACGATTGAAACCGCGGGCGTCAAGAGTAATCGCGATGGTATAGGTACGCGTATCAAATTGATCGGCGAATCGGGCCTGGCGCAGTACAACGCGGTTACGACGGCGGGCAGCTACGCCAGTTCGTCCGACAAGCGCGCACATTTTGGCTTGGGACGTGATTCCGTGGTCAAAGAAATTGAACTGCGCTGGGCCAGTGGAACGGTGCAGGTATTGCGAAACGTGAAGGCCGATCAAATCTTGAAGGTCACGGAAAGGTAGCGAGAGGATGAGGGCGGCAATGATGCTCGTGCTGCTGGCCTGCATTCCTGCGCCGGCCGTACGTGCTGTACCTTGCAGCGGCGCGGAACAACTGATGTTGTCGATCGGGAAAGAGCTGTCAGCGGGAAATGTCAGTGGCGCTGAGCAAATACTCCGCGAGATGGACAGCACACACCCAGAATGCGCGGTGGCAATCTTAGCGCACGCCCGGGTCGCGGAGGCGAGCGGCGCGGCAGTCGAAGCCGAAGATTTTTTTGTGCGATATGCGGAAGTCGTTCCGAACGAAGCTCGAGCTTACTCGTACCATGCGCGTTTCCTGCTGGCGCGAGGTCAGTTCCCGCGAGCAGATGTTCTTGCAGCCGTGGCACTGGAGAAAGACTCGAACGATGTTGTAGCGCTGGCTGTGCATGGCGAAATCCTGGATATGAACGGGCAGACGCAAGAGGGCATGAAATTGCTCGAGGAGGCCTGCCGGCTTGATCCACGAATTGCCGAGGCGCAGTTTCGACTTGCAACGATCTACGATCGCTTGAAGCGGCCCGTTGATGCTGTACAACACTTCGAGAAGGTTGTGGAGGTCGATCCGCGAGACGCACGGGCATGGGATTATCTGGCCTTGGACCTAGAGCCTCTGGGCGAGGTGGAACGCACCGATCTCGCCTATCGAAAAGGCTTGGCCGTCAATCAGCCAGGGCCTCACTTCGATGCCTTTCTTGATTACAATTACGGGCGATTTCTGATGAAGCGCAACAATCTCATCGCGAGCAAACAGCATCTGGACCGCGCAGTGGAGCTCACTCCCAATGTTCGAGCTCCGTGGTATGAACGGGCGAAGGTAAACCTGAAACTGAAGAACAATCAGCAGGCGCGAGAAGATGCGGAGAGGGCGGCCAACATTCGTGACCCTCAAGGAATCATCATTGATCTGCAACTCTATGTGTTGCTCGAACAAATCTACACACGCCTGGGAAACGCAGAATTGGCAGAAAAATATGCGAAGCTGAGCCAGCGGACTCCGGTGCCGCCGCGGAAAGACTAAGCAATTTCCAATCGATGATGGATCGCCGAAATTTTGTGTTGAGTCTCGCAGGATGTGCCGCGGGCCACTGGCTTCCCCAGATGGCCAAAACAAGACCGCTGCCCACTTTCATCGATGCCAGCTCGAAGTCGGGGATTCATTTTCGACATCAGTCCAGTCGCACGAGTCAAAAGTATCTGCCCGAATCGATGGGCGCGGGCGTGGCGATGTTCGATTACGACAATGATGGCTATCAGGATTTGTTCTTCGTAAATGGCGCAAAGTTTTTAGATCCGATGCCAAGCGGCGCATCTCCGGACAAGTCCGATCCACGGTTTTGGAACCGCTTGTATCGCAATAATCGAGATGGCACATTCACGGATGTTACGGAAAAAGCCGGCTTGCGCGGTTCTTTGTACGGGATGGGCGTAGCTACGGGGGATTACGACAATGATGGAAACGTTGACCTGCTGGTCTCCAACCTGGGCGGGAATACGCTGTATCGAAACAATGGAGATGGCACTTTCTCGGATGTCACAAAAAAAGCGGGAGTGAGTGGCAGCGGATGGTGCGCTGGTGCTTGCTTCGTAGATTACGATCGAGACGGATTGTTGGATCTGATCGTTACGCGGTACCTTGATTGGGACTTTGCGAAGAACGTCTATTGCGGTGCGCATCGTCCAGGGTATCGTTCGTATTGCCACCCTGATCAATTTGGCGCCGTATCTTGCCTGGTTTACCACAACAACGGCGACGGCACTTTCAAGGACGTCTCGAAGGCTTGCGGTATCGCATCGTCTCCAGGCAAGGCACTGGGAATTGCAATTAACGATTTCGATCGCGACGGATGGCCGGACATCCTTGTGGCCAACGATTCGTTTCCGCAGCAACTCTTTAAAAATAATCACGACGGCACATTCTCGGAAGTGGCGCTCGAATCGGGTCTCGCTTTCGATCAGGATGGAAAAACTTTCGCGGGCATGGGAGTGGACTTCGCTGACTATGACAACGGCGGGTGGCCGGACGCCTTCGTCAATGCCCTTGCAAATCAACGGTACGCGCTGTTCCGAAACAGCAAAGGGAGTTTTGACGATGTGAGCGACTCGGTTGGCATCAGCGAGATTA
>Ga0137403_10002787_pt1 | contig 21215 bp, 19 predicted proteins | sample CZOMad2_1_16fung_FD_122057 | JGI IMG/M metagenome (GOLD analysis project Ga0137403, IMG submission 122057) | Vadose zone soil fungal communities from Angelo Coast Range Reserve, California, USA - CZOMad2_1_16fungal (Hybrid Assembly) | ecosystem: Environmental > Terrestrial > Soil > Vadose zone...
GACTGGGAACGGCTGGTGACCTTCTATGCCTTCCCGAAAGAGCACTGGAAGCACCTGCGCACCACGAACGTGGTGGAGTCGCCGTTCGCTGCGGTGCGGCTGCGGACGGCGGCGGCCAAGCGGTTCAAGAAGGTGGAGAACGCGACGGCCGTGATCTGGAAGACCCTGCTGATCGCGGAGCAGAGCTTCCGACGGCTGGACGCGCCGGAGCGCCTACCGGAGGTCGCCGAGGGCGTCGTGTACGTCGACGGAGTGCGGGAGAAGCGGGGTAACGAGAAGGCCGCCGCCTGATCTCATTTACACACTTCTTGACAAGACCTCTCCATCGAAGATTCCGCAGGCCACCGCGTAACGATACTTGTCACGAACCTTCCACAAGGGGACAGTGTCGATAAGGGCGGTGCATACCGGTCCATTATTTCCCCAAGCTTTGACAAGTGAAGCGCCTGTTAGGGTCGCGTACGACGACAATCGAACCGTCCGATATAAGACATATCCTGAGAAGGTGAGGCCGCCGAGGAGCAAGACCAGTATGAGGCGGCTTCCGATGATGGTCGGGATGGCGAACCACTTGCGTACTGCCTGCGGCTTGACGGCGAGCCACATAGAGAGCGCGAGAATAATCTGACCTACTCCGATGGCGGCAGTGACGACTAAGGTGAGTTGTGCCGTATCCATCATCGCTGTCCAATGGCGAGGGGCTTCCTGTCGGCGCGTTCCTTGGGGGGCATCGCGCAAGTATCGGATAACGCTTCCCTCTGCTGCAAGTGCCGTCCTTGTGACTGGCGCGAGCTGCCGACGGCTGGGTTGATTGGATCGGCCGCTCGTGCATGCGAGGGTGGCAGGCCCGCCCCGAATCCGCCAGGTGGCTGAACCAGACGGACACTGTCTGAAAGGGCGAGGAAAGGCACGGGGCACCACGCCATGCGGAGCTCGTCGTGCGCGCATTCCTCACGCACTCCAAGCGCTCCGACTTCATCACATTTCCCCTTTGACCGCGCACTCCCTCAACCTTTCCGCGTTCCTGTCTGTACGAGAGCCCCTTTGATCGCGTACAAGGCCCCTTCCGGGACTCTTGAGGGGATGCGGAGTTAGGCGCGGGGGAGCGTATCAATAACTATTTGAACAGCCCGCCACGCGTACGAAGAGTCAAGAAAGTGAGGGACGCCGGCCTCATCCCCCAGTTATTTCCGAGGCGTGTCCAGTTTGGGGCTTCCCGTTCGTAGATAGAGTGCGGGGACCAAGGGCGGCCCACGATTTTCGCCGCCTGGGACAGAGCGTCTGCATTCGGGAAAAAGGCAGGTGACGCGCGCGAGGACTTCCCTTTTGCCTGTCCGCCAAGCGTAGAAGGAGTGGAGTGTGGAGGACCTGGATTATTTGCGGGGGGGGGCTAAACGTAGAAGGAAGTGCGTGGGCAGATTATTTTCGCCGGCCGTGACATTCCCGCACCTCCCAAACGTAGATAGGGTGTAGCGCTGCCCGTGAGAGAAAAATGGCGGGCGCACGATTTCCGCCTCGCCATTCGTAGATAGAGTGGGCGGACCAGGGCAATTTTCGTGGCTGGATCAAAACGAGGGGGTTCAAACGTAGATAGGGTGTAGCGGGCGTCCAGGCGCCGGGCAGGATGATCGGGGGGCTAAACCACTAGCCCCCATTTTTTCTCGCTCGTTCACATTCCCAGCCACCCGTAACAAGGAGACCCCATGTTCAGTCCCAGCAATCTGCTCAGTGTCGCGGATGCGGCCCGTCGGCTGCCGTACAGCGAGCCGGCCCTGCGCCACAAGATCAACCGCGGCGAGCTCGAGGCCATCCGGATCGGCCGCCATATCTACCTGACGGAGCCGGAGCTTCGGGCGAAATTCGGCGTTCTTTTCCACGCCGCATCGTAGGGTGGTCCGCCGCGCCCCAGAAAGAAATGGAGTCATGCGATATGACTGAATTCCCCACGTCCGACTTGCAGCTCGCCGCGTTCCTGCGACTGGTCGGCCATGAGCCGCTCCGGATTGATGGCGAGGCTCGGCACAAGGTATTCGTCTTTCGCGACGTCCCCGCGCACGACCTGAGCAGCTTCTACACGGGCGAGCGCCGCATCAATGCACAGGCGTTGTTTCGCGAGTACCGGGCGCTGCGCGCACTCGTATTCCAGTCTAGGTAGCGCGCCGCACGCCCAACAAAGGAAAGGAAAATGGAAAGTGGTACAACGGAGAGCGGTCATACCGCGACGCGTCGTTTCTGATCTAGAGAACGCGCGCCGTCTCGTCGTCCAGCACGGAAAGGACATCCACTTCATCCCCAGCGAGGCCCAATGGCGCGTGTGGAACGGTGTGCGCTGGGAAGCGGACACCCGATGCCAGATCGAGTATCTGGCGAAGGGGGTGGTTCGGGGTATCCAGAAAGAGGCAACCGGGATGTCGCTGTTCAGTGAAAATGTCATCCCCCCGGGGGTATCAGTCACGACGCGCCAGGGAGAGGACAGGGCCCAGGGCCGAAGGCGTTCCTTCGGGCGCCGGCGTGGGCGTGGAGTGCTTCTGCGACGTGGCAGCCGTGGTCGGCTGCCCGTCCAACACTTCGTGCCGGTCTTCGCTCTTGGCCACACAGCTGGGGGGTGACACTTTCACTGACCAGTTAGAGGGGTGACATTTCTATTGAACAACAACAGCGCTAGTGAGAGCCGCTTGACGGCGGGCGGGCGCCCGGCGCAGTATCCCCCAACATACTTGGAGGGAGCCCGCTGGTGGGGCGTGCTGGCCAAGCCGGGGGCAGGAGCGCCGCGGGCAGCACGCATGATCATCGGGACACGCATCAAGGGGGACGCGTTATGACCAAAGACAACCGTAGGCCGCGGGCACGCATGCTCCGGTCCCGTTTCACGATCGGCCTCGCGGTGGGGGCGCTCAGCATCATGGTCGCCGCCGGGGCCCTGGCTCAGATGAGCAAGAGCGCCCTGATCGGCAAGCTGGAGGGGCCGGAGGTCGTCACCGATCCTGCCAAGCAGCCCAAACAGCTCAAGGAGGCCCCGCAGTTCGCCGAGATGGTCAAGGCGGGCAAGCTCCCGCCGGTGGCGGAGCGGGTCGGGCAGGATCCGCTGGTCATCAAGCCGCTCAACGAGATCGGCAAGTACGGCGGCACGTGGCGCGGAGGGTTCACGGGCCCGGCCGACTTCTGGAACGGCTACCGGTGCTGCTCGGGGCCCGACCATCTGCTCTTCTGGGACTACACGGGCGACAAGGTGACGCCCAACATTGCCAAGGGCTACGAGATGCAGGACGGCGGGCGCACCCTCGTCCTCCACCTGCGCCGGGGGATGAAGTGGAGCGACGGCAAGCCGTTCACCGCGGACGACTTCGTCTTCTGGTTCGAGGACATCTACCGGAACAAGGACCTCGTCCCCACGCCTTCCGCGGCCATGGCGATCAACGGCAAGCAGGGCGTGGTCGAAAAGGTCGACGCCTACACGGTGAAGTTCAAGTTCCCCGAGCCGTACTACACGTTCCCCGACGTGCTGGCGGGCTCCACGGACCTCGGCGGTCAGGCTTGGCGTGGGGCGTTCGGGCTGGGTGGGTATGCACCGGCCCACTACCTGAAGCAGTTCCACCCGAAGTACGCCGGGCAGGCCGAGGTGGACAAGAAGTTCAAGGAGGCGAAGTTCGACAGCTGGGTCCGCATGTTCCTGTCCAAGAACGACTGGTCGCAGAATCCCGACCTGCCGGTCCTCTCACCGTGGAAAACCGTGACGCCCGCCAACACGCCCACGTGGACGCTGGAGCGGAATCCCTACAGCGTCTTCGTGGACACGGCAGGCAACCAGTTGCCCTACATCGATCGGGTGGTGCTAACGCTCGCGGAGAATCTCGAGGTCATCAACCTGCGCGCGATCGCGGGCGAGTACGACTTCCAGGCTCGCCACCTCGACCTCGCCAAGGTGCCGGTGTTCATCGAGAATCAGCAGAAGGGCGGCTACAAGCTTTATCTCGATCCGGGTGACTACGGCGGGGACATGATCATCAAGTTCAACTTGAGCTACGAGGCCGACCCGGAGATCGCGAAGTGGATGAACACGGCCGACTTCCGGCGCGCGCTCGCGCTTGGGATCGACCGCGACCAGATCAACGAGACCTTCTGGCTGGGGACCGGCACGCCGAGCTCCGTGGTGCCCGCCGACAACAACAAGTACAACCCCGGTCCCGAGTACCGCAAGCTCTGGGCGACGCTCGACCTCAAGAAGGCCAACGAGATGCTCGACAAGATCGGCCTCGCCAAGAAAGACGCCGAGGGTTATCGCCTGCGGACCGACGGCAAGGGGAGGCTCCGGGTCGAGATCATGACACTCGGAGGCCAATTCCTGCAATTCACGCAGATCGCGGAGATGATCCGCGAGCAGTGGAAGAAGATCGGTATCGATCTCACCGTGCAGGAGGTGGAGCGGAGCCTCGCCCTGCAGCGCACCGCCGCCAACGAGCAGCAGCTCGCCGCTTGGAACAACGACGGCAGCGAGCATCTCTTCACGTTCCCGACGCACGTGTTTCCCTTCGACGCCATCGCCGTCGTCGCGTCCTCGGGGCCGCTCTATGCCAAATGGTTCCAGTCCGCGGGTACGCAGGGGAAGGAGCCTCCCGCGCGCATGAAGGAGCTGATGGCGAAGTTCAAGCGTGCGTACGGCGTGCCCGAGAAGGAGCGGATCCAGCTCGGCAAGGAGGTCTGGAAGATCACCGCCGAGGAGGTCTACATCATTGGCGTCATCGGGATGGGCCCGGCCTCCATGGGCGTGCGCGTGGTCAAGACGAGCATGGGCAATATTCCGTCGCGTCAATACAATAGCCCGGACGGCAAGACCCCGACGATCTCCCGCCCCGTGACGTTTTTCTGGAAGAAGTAGGCTCGGGAGGCGCCTGGGGCATCGCCGCCCCTCACCCTGCCCTCTCCCCAGCGGGGAGAGGGTTGAGTGAGGGTTGGTGACCCGGGCCCGTCATGCTGGCCTACATCGGCCGTCGCGCCCTCCTCGCAATCTTCACCGTGTGGGCGATCTCCGTCCTCTCCTTCGTAATCATCCAGCTGCCGCCGGGCGACTACGTCACCTCCTACATCGCCCAGATGGCGTCCATGGGCAGCGTGGTAACCGACGAGGAGGCGCAGAACCTCCGGATCCAGTACGGCCTCGGGCAGCCAGTCTACGTGCAGTACCTCAAGTGGATGCGCCTCATCGCCCAAGGCAACTTCGGCATGTCCATGGAGTGGCGGCGGCCCGTCACCGAGGTGATCGGCGAGCGCTTCTGGCTGACCGTGGTGGTCTCAGTCGCCTCCTTGTTCCTCACCTGGGTGCTCGCCCTGCCCATCGGGATCTATTCGGCGGTCCGGCAGTATTCGGTGGGCGACTACGTCGGTACGTTCGTGGGCTTCATCGGCCTCGCCGTCCCGAACTTCCTCCTCGCCCTGGTGCTGCTCTACCTGGGCTTCACGCTGTTCAACGCGCACATTGGCGGGCTGTTCTCGCCGGAGCTCCAGGATGCGCCGTGGAGCATGGCCCGGGTCTGGGACCTGCTCAAGCACCTGCCCATCCCCGCGCTGATCCTGGGTCTCGCGGGTACCGCGCAGCAGATCCGGATCATGCGGGCCAATCTGCTGGACGAGCTGCGAAAGCCCTATGTGGTGACGGCGCGCTCCAAGGGTCTCACCGAGATCGACTTGATCTTGAAGTATCCGGTGCGGCTGGCCCTCAACCCCTTCGCGAGCACCATCGGTTACACGCTGCCGTACATCGTGTCGGGGAGCATCATCGTGTCGCTGGTGCTGGGACTACCGACGGTGGGACCGCTCCTCCTCAAGGCCCTCATCGCGCAGGACATGTTCCTCGCGGGCACCATCGTGCTCCTGCTGGGGGTCATGACGGTGATCGGCACCCTGGTCTCGGACATCCTGCTCGTGTGGGTCGACCCACGCATCCGGCTCGAGGAGACGTGATGGCCACGCCCGACGTGGCCCTCGGTCCCACGAGCGCTTCCCTGCCCGGCGCGGGCGCGGCCGACGTGAGCAAACAGCGCATCTTCGTGGCCTCGCAATGGCAGCTCATGTGGTGGAGGTTTCGCAAGCACAAGGTGGCGGTGGCGAGCGCGCTCGTCGTCATCGGCTTCTACCTGGTCGTGGTGGGCGCGGATTTCCTCGCCTACGCCGACCCCAACGCCTCCGAGGCGCAGCGCTCGCTCATGCCCCCGCAGCGCGTCCACCTCTTCGACGGCTGGCGCTTCGGCCCCTACGTCTACGCGGTCAAGGGGGCCCGGGACCTCCAGAGCTTCAAGCGCGTCTATCGGACGGATCCCAGCGAGAAGATCCCCGTCCGGTTCTTCGGCAAGGGCTTCGAGTACCGGTTCCTCGGCCTGATCCCGACCACGCGGCACCTCATCGGTGTCGACGGGGGGCGCGACGCCGCCAAGACGATCTTCCTGCTGGGCACGGACGTGCAGGGGCGGGATCTCTGGTCGCGGCTCATGTACGGCACGCGCATCTCGCTCACTATCGGCCTCGTCGGAGTCACGATGAGCCTCGTCCTCGGCGTGGTCCTCGGCGGGCTCTCCGGCTTCTACGGGGGGATCGCCGATACGCTCATCCAGCGGATCATCGAGATCCTTCGCTCGATCCCCACCATCCCGCTGTGGATGGGGCTGGCGGCGGCGCTCCCCCGGGACTGGTCCATACTTCAAGTGTATTTCGCCATCACCATCATCATCTCCCTGCTCGCCTGGACCGAGCTGGCCCGGGTTGTCCGCGGACGCTTCCTCTCCCTGCGGGAGGAGGACTTCGTCGTGTCTGCGCGGCTGGTGGGCTGCAGCCAGATGCGGACCATCTTCGTGCACATGGTCCCGTCGTTCATGAGCCATATCATCGCGGCCACGACGCTCGCCCTGCCCGCGATGATCGTCAGCGAGACCGCGCTCAGCTTTCTCGGCCTGGGCCTGCGCCCGCCGGCCATGAGCTGGGGAGTCTTGCTGCAGCAGGCCCAGAACGTCCAGACGGTGGCCATCTCGCCGTGGTTGATGCTTCCCGCGGTGCCCGTGATCGTCGTGGTCATGGCCTTCAACTTCCTCGGTGACGGCCTCCGGGACGCCGCGGACCCCTATGGCCGCTGAGGTCCGCCCGACGCTCCTGTCTGTCCGGGATCTGAAGACCTACTTCATGCAGGACGAAGGCACCGTGAAGGCAGTCGACGGCGTGAGCTTCGATCTCTATCCGGGGGCCACCCTCGGCATCGTAGGGGAAAGCGGCTGCGGCAAGAGCGTCACCGCCCGCTCGATCCTCGGGATCGTGGATCGCCCAGGCCGGATCGTCGACGGCGAGATCCGGTTCCGCCGGCAGGCCGCCACCGACGCGGTCGACGGCGGCCCGGTGGTGGATCTGGCGAAGCTGCCGCCGAACGGCCCCGAGATCCGCGCGATCCGCGGGGCGGAGATCGCCCTCATCTTCCAGGAGCCGATGTCCTCGTTCAGTCCCGTGCACACGGTGGGCAGCCAGATCGTCGAGGCGATCATGCTCCATCAACAGGTCGACCGGCGCCAGGCGCGCGTGAGGACGATCGAGATGCTTCGACGGGTCGGCGTATCCTCGCCCGACCAGCGCGTCGACCAGCTGTCGAACCAACTGAGCGGGGGCCTGCGCCAGCGGGCCATGATCGCGATGGCGCTGTCCTGCCATCCGACCCTGCTCATCGCGGACGAGCCGACGACGGCGCTCGACGTGACCACGCAAACGCAGATCCTCGAGCTCATGCGCCAGCTGCAACGCGAAGACGGGATGGCGATCATGCTCATCACCCACGACCTGGGCGTGGTCGCCGAGATGGCCACGGACGTGGCGGTGATGTATCTCGGCCGCGTAGTCGAGCAGGCGCCGGTCGACGAGATCTTCCATGCGCCGCGGCACCCGTATACTCAGGCCCTCCTTCGCTCCATTCCCCGCATGCGGTCACGCTCGCGAGAGCGGCTCAACCCCATCGCGGGCGCGGTGCCGCACCCCTATGACCGGCCCTCCGGCTGTCCCTTCCACCCGCGCTGCCCGCAGTTCATGGCGGGGCGCTGCGATGCAGAGGAGCCAACCCTGCGATCGGTCGGGGACAAGCACACGGTGAGCTGCTTCCTCTACCCGTGAGCGCTCTTCCCCCCGGAGTCCTCCTGCGCGTCACCAGGCTTCAGAAGCTCTTCCCGATCCGGAAGGGCTTCTGGAAACGGACGGTGGGCCATGTCCGCGCGGTGGACGGCGTCGACTTTCACATCGACGAAGGCGAGACTCTCGGCCTCGTCGGGGAAAGCGGCTGCGGGAAAACGACCACCGCGCGGTGCATCGTACGCGCCATCGAGCCGACGAGCGGGGAGATCCTCATGCGCGTCACCGATGGCTCGGTGGTCGAGGTGGGCCGGCTGGGCCGGGCGGAGCTGCGGGCGCTGCGCCGGGAGATGCAGATGATCTTTCAGGATCCTTTCGCCTCGCTCAATCCCCGCATGACGCTACTCGATCTGGTGGGGGAGCCGCTCCTGGTGCACGGCGTGAAGAGCCGGCGGGTGCGCGAGGAGCACGTGGCCGAGCTTCTCCGACGCGTAGGGCTCCGGCCCGAGTACATGCGGCGCTTCCCCCATGCCTTCAGCGGCGGCGAGCGCCAGCGCATCGGCATCGCCCGCGCCCTGGCCCTCCGACCGCGCCTGGTGGTCGCCGACGAGCCGGTCTCGGCCCTGGATGTGTCGGTCCAGGCTCAGATCCTGAATCTGCTTCAGGATTTGCAGGTTGAGTTCCGGCTCACCTACCTCTTCGTGGCCCACGATCTCAGCGTGGTACGGCACATCAGCGACCGCGTGGCGGTGATGTATGTCGGGCGCATCGTGGAGCTGGCGGAGACCGAGGAGATCTTCACGGCGCCCAAGCATCCCTACACCGCGGCCCTCCTGTCCGCGGTCTCCGAACCGGACCCGCGCGTGCGCTCGCGGCGCATCATCCTCGAAGGGGAAGTAGCAAATCCCGCCTCGCCTCCGGAGGGCTGCTATTTCCATCCCCGCTGCCCGCACGCGATCGACAGGTGCCGGTCAGAGGCGCCGGCCTGGCAGGAGATCTCACCCGCGCACTTCGTCGCCTGTCACCGAGCCCGCGAGCTCCAGCTCGCCGGGGTGGAGTGAGGCGTCGGGTGGTGCCCATGTCATACGCATAGCGCTCGAGGAGGTGGCCTATCCGGCTCATTGTCTCCGAGAAGGGGTGGGTCGTCATCCCGGCCGACCTTCGGAAGAAGTACAAGCTGCATCCGGGTGACCAAGTCTCCGTGATCGACTACTGAGGCGTCTTGGCGCTCGTTCCGGCGATGGCTAAGCCCATCCGGCAGGCCGCCGGCATGCTGAAGGGACGGACATTTCTCACTCGTGCGCTGCTGAGGGAACACAGGAGAGGGCGTTCGCGTGGCCGGTAGTCCGGCCGCCTATGTCCTGGGCAGCTTCGCGCTCCTGGTCTACCTCGACGGAGAAGTGGGGATTGCGCGAGTGCGGTCGGTGCTCGAGGGCGCAGAGGCGCGCCGCCTTCACCCGCAGTCGTGCCTGGAAGAAAAACGACAGCGCCCATGTCGTCAAGAGCGACGTATTGACGGACTGCTGGGAAGCTACTTGAGAAGCGACGGTGGCGTGGCTGCTACGGCGATCTTCGGAAGATAAGCAGCCGGCGATTCCTCTTCGGATGAGACTCAAGGCCTCGGTCTCTGGGCCCGGGGGTGCAGGACGTCGATCGCCCACCCCACATTCAGTCGCTCCCCGAGCCAGCCGGCACACGCCGTCCGCGCGGTGACGCGAAGCCCTTGCGAGTCGTGAGACGCTCGGAGCGCTTCGACGGGATCCCCCGGCACCGCAGCAGGCAACGGCACCTCAGGCAGCGGGCGGCCATCGGGCCGCCGGAATCGGAGGGTTCCGTCTGGCCTACGGGAGACCTGGTAGCCCTCCTCATGCACGGCCCGGTGATGCCGGCGGCAGAGGAGCGCGAGATTCGAGAGTGTTGTCGGGCCGCCGTGCGCCCAGTGGCGGAGGTGATGCCCCTCGGCGAAGCGGCCACTGCAGCCAGGAAAGCGGCAGCCCCGGTCCCGATGGTGGAGGGCGCGCCGCAAGGCGGGGGGAATCGTCCGGGTCCGGGCACCGATTTCCAGCAGGCGTCCCTCGCTGTCGTGGCGCATCACCACCCGGCTGGCGTCGCACGCCAAGCGCTGGGACGTCTCCGCGGAAACGCGCGCGCCGTCCTCGAGCACGGACTGGCCCGGCTGATCCGGGTCGGCCAGCGCCGGGGCGTCGACGTGAACCACCACCTGGTAGCGCTCGCCCGGGGCGCCGGGATCGAGGTGATGGAGAGCCGTCTCCGCGAGCAGGGCCAGAGCATCGGCCTGCTGCTGGGCCAGCGTGGGCGTTTCCGCGGAAACGCCCAGGGGCCCGGCGTCCCCGTCCGGGACGCGTGCCCGCTGATACAGAGTCTCGCGCGCGGCGGCGAGCGCCTGCACGAGCAGCGCCCCCACCTCCGGCTCGAGCTGCCCCCGGAGGATCACCATGCCGTCCTCGTCCTGGTAGACGTGCAGCGCCCGGCCCGCATGCCGTTGCGCCGTCTCCCGAGCCTCGGCCCGCCGGTCTACCAACCGCCAGCCGCGCACGATGCGCTCGACGTGGGCGGCCGTGCCCGCGCGCCCCACCGCGAGCAGGCGAGCTTCCGTCTCCGGCGTGGCCACGCGGGTGAGGGCGCGGACCTTGGCGTACGACAGCTGCCCGTGGGCAAGGGCCTCGGCGAGGAGTGGCAGCGTCTCGAGGGCGCGTGCGACCCGGACCCGTTCCCGGGCGGCGCCCAGATCGAGCCCGACCCTCCAGGAGAGCCAGGCGGCGCAGGAGCGGAAGCCCGTGTTCCATCCGCCGCGGGTGTCGAACTCGCGGATCAGGGCGAGGAGGCGCGCGGTGGCGGCGTCGAGATGCGCGGAAAGTTCGGCGATTTCGTCGCCGAGTTGGTCCAGCTCCGAGGGGAAATGATGAGGGGCAAACACAGGCTGCGAATGAACTTGCATGGCGAGGCCTCCTTCTGCTGAGGCGACTCTACACCCTGATTTTCGGGCTTCCAGAGAGCCGCTACGACGGGAGATCTCGGGGAGCGAAATGATTTTTGATCGGCTCCCGTCCGGCCGCGTGCCGGCGGAATCGTGCGGCCGCTGGGCGGGCAACTGCTGAGGGCTGCCGCCCCAACGCCGACTCCCCCGGCGAACCTGTCAAGCGGAAAAGCGCGGGAGTGAGCCGAGCGCCAACTCTGGGTGTATCCACTCGCATACACTGACGGCCGTGGGACATGGTCTGGCTCGCGGGTCCTTGACGTCATCGCTATCCTTAGCGCAGGACCGCGCCGGCTGGTCTTGCGGGCGCGGCCGATTTAGGATTGCAGCGAGGTGTTCGACACGCTCAACATGATCGCATACGTGTAAGCGATGAGAAGGCAGAGAGCAACTGAGCCTCCAGACGTTGTGCCCGGCGAATGGGTCGCGGGATGGCGCCCAGGTCCGTTCCGCATCAAGGAGCCCAAGCCATATCGGCCCTGGGTGGCGGTGGTGGTAGACGCCACGAGCGGGTGGCTTTTCGGAGTAGAGACACTCGACCAGGGCGCTGGCCCGGCCGAGGCCGCCGGCGCGATCGTGAAAGTCGTAAAGACCCAGAGACCCAAGACCGAACCTGCCTTCGTCGAGACGCTTCGCGTGGACGATGCGGAGCTCGCCGCCGTCCTGCGAGGGCACCTGGGCCCCGGCGTCGCGGTCCGGGTGGGGCCGACGCCGGAGATCGACGCGGTGGTCCGCGCCACGGGGCGCGCAATCGGGCCCGGCGATGACCGGCAGAGCTATCTGGAGAATGGCAGGGTGACCCCGGAAGCGGTGGGCCGGTTCTTCGAGGCGGCTGCGGCCGTGTATCGTCTCGCGCCGTGGCGCATTGCGCAGAGCGACAACCAGGTTCTTCGTCTCGACGCACCCACCTTTGGAATGGAGGGTGCCTGCCTGAGCATCATCGGCGGTTTGGGCGAGAGCCACGGCGTGCTGGTCTTCGAGTCGGTCGACGACTTCACGGAGATGGCCCACGTGGGGACGGAGGAGGAGATCCGAGCTCAGGGCGCCGGCGTACCCATACTCTCGATCAACTTCGAAGCGCGCAAGAACCTGCCCCGAGGACTCGCGAGCGAGGCGAAGCGGCACGGCTGGCCCGTGGCGGGACCGCAGGCCTACCCGTGGTTACTCTCCCTCGACGCCCATGGCCATGCCCGCGCGCTCGCGGAGCGAGACTACGCGTGCGCCACGGCCGTCCTCGATGCCCTGGCCGGATTCTTCGGCGCCCACGGCGCCGTATTCCAGGACGAGCCGCAGACCCCTGTCTCGCGGACAGTGTCGATCGATCGGCTCCCTGGGAAGCCGTCTGTGACGCTCACGGCCCCGCACCCCGAGGCGGACTGGAACTGGCTCGACGGGAGCCCTCTCGACGCCGAGTACTGGGACGAGGCGGATGCCCTCGGAAACCACTTCGTCGCAGACCAGGTGAGAGGGGGGCGGAGCGCGGAATGGCTGCGGGGAGCACAGGCGGTGATAGACGACCTGTTCGGCTACAAGATCGACACCGCGGGGGAACCGCCCCTTGGATGGACCGCGACGCAGGTCGACGAGTACCTGCTCGAGTACTTCCCTCAGATGAGCGGCATTCCAACGGAGGAGGCTGAGACCACCCCGGAGTACCTAGACGCCTTCTTCGCGTGGCTCGGCGAGACCGGCGGCGAAGATCCCGCAGTGGCGCGAGAGCTCCGGAGCCGCATCGCGCGGCGGCGGCACGCCTTCCTGCAGTTGGCAAGCGGGCCTGCGGCGGCGGGCAGTCCCCGCAGTCTGGCCCAGGTGATCCGGAAGCGCGGGATCGATCCTTCGGACGAAACGGCCATGGCCGCTGTCGTCGAGGAGTGGGCGGCTCGCCTGGAGAAGGAGCCGATACCCGGGCCCGCGGCGACCGGGAAGCGCTGGCAGTGGACGCCCGGCACGCCGCTCCCCGCACCCGCCGCGCCCTGCCCGTGTGGGAGCGGCGTGCGCTACCGCAAGTGTTGTATGCCCCGGTAGGCGACGCGCGCCGTCGACATTGTGATGGCGGTCGGCATTTGGGCAGATTGAAGGGCGCCTCCGCCGGTGGGGTAAGTCCACGGGGCGGGCAGGGCGGGGACACGCCCCGAGCTGTCCGCATCTGTGCCCGCAGGTCCCGAGTGGAGGACCCTCGGAGCGAGGCGGTCCGAGAACGGCGCTTATGTTATCTACGCTCTCTACGCTCTCTACGCTCCAAGTTCGGCAGCTGGGAGCTGCCCTTCGTCGGCAGCATGGTCCTGATGGCGGCCGGCGTGTGGCGGGCGTGTCGCATGCGCCCGGAGTCGAAATTCGAGTCGGGCGCGACCCCGGACGCCGGCGCGGTAACGATGGAGATGATGCGGCCCGTCGTCCCCGCGAACCTGCTCGGATTGCCGTCTGCATGCGTTCCGGCCGGGCGCGACGCCACGAGCGGACTGCCGATCGGCGTACTGCTGACCGGCGCGCGCTTTCGCGAGGACTTGTGCCTCGATGCCGCGCAGGTCATCGAGGCGCGCTTCGGCCTCGAGACTCCGATCGATCCGTCTGCGCGGCCTTGACGCCGGATCAGGCCGCGAGCCGCACCCGGAATCCGTCGCCGGCCGAAGCCGTCCTTGAAGGCCCCGAAGCGGCCTGCGATCGGCGCACCGCAATGCGGGCAGGTGCCGGCCCCCGCCCGACGAGTACGCTGGTCGGCCTCCCGAGCGGGGCGCGGGCCGGCTTGGCAGCGGCCCGGCGCTCGGCCCGTCGATATCTCATCGCAGCCGCTTCTCGAACACCAGCGCGCCATACCCGGGCTCCAGCTCGCGGGGGTGGAGTGAACCGATCTTGCTTCTGCCCCCGAACGTGCGTAGCCGGTCAGCAACTTCCTGCTGGCGGGGTACTTTCCCAGTCCGGGAGTACATCCCGCCTTGACAGGCACGCGCCCCCGATACATCCTTGCGCGCTGTCTCGAGCGGCCCCGCCGGACACCGGATGAGACCGGAGCCGGCACGTCGGGCCGGCGTGCGCAGAGCCCTTCCCAGACTCGGCGCACTCCCCGGAAGGCCAACGAAGGCACTACGGAAGGAGCGGCTCTGATGAAACACACGCCCGCACCCACGTCCCGCGTTTCCCGTCGTCGCTTCCTCGCCGGCACCGGAGCGGCCATCGGCGCCGCCGCGCTCGGACGCGCGCCCGCGGCCATCGGCCAGCAGGTGCGCGAGATCCAGGTCTGGCATACCGAAGTAGAGCCGCAGACGGTCAAGATCATCCAGGACACGAGCATCGCCGAGTTCGAGCGAAAGTTCCCAGGCTTCAAGGTCCGGCAGCAGGCGCTTGGGTGGGGCGACCTCAACACCAAGCTCCTCGCCTCGCTCTCCGCGGGCAGCCCGCCCGATCTCACCCACCTCAATCCATTCATGACCGCGTCGCTCTACACCAAGGGCCTCCTGCGCCCGATGGATGAGCTCATCCGGGCCCTCGGCGAGAACGACATCCACGAGGCGACACGGAAGCTCCAGTATTTCGACGGCAAGTACTACGGGGTGACCCACGCCATGGGCGCCACGTACTTCTGCGAGCGCCGCGACCTGCGCGAGAAGAAGGGGCTCAAGACGCCGGAGACGTACGACGACATGCTCAAGCTGGCCGCGGCCCTCACCGAGGACGGCCGCTACGCCTTCCAGATGCCGGGCGAGAAGCTCTACATGGGCTTCGTGCACCCGGCGGAATGGATGGCGTCGAACGGCGGCTCCTGGGTGGACGCCAAGACGTGGCGGCCGCAGCTCAACAGCAAGTCCATGCTGGAGACGCTCGACTACCTGCAGAAGCTGAACAAGTTCCAGTCGCAGGGCTGGTCGGGGCAGAAGTACCTCGACACGCAGGCCGCGCTGGCCACCGGCAAGATCTCCATGAGCTACCTCTCGGGAGCGCGGGCCATCGGCTACATCGAGAAGTACGCGCCCGAGGGCATGCGGGACCCCGAGCACTTCATGCCGATGCTGCGGCCGCGTGGCCCGTCGGGCAAGGTCGGCATCTCCGCCCTCGACGGGGAGAATTGGGCCGTCTTCAGCCAGTCCAAGTACCCGAACGAGTCCTTCGAGTTTCTGCGGATTTTCTACAAGAAGGAAAACTACATCCAGTACTGCCACTCGGTGCCCATCCACCTCTCGCCGATCTTCAAGTCCATGCTCGGCGATCCCGCCTATCTCGCCAATGAGCGCATCAAGAAGTGGAAGGCGTGGCACGACGTGATGATGACCGGCCTCAGCAAAAACAGCTTCCTGCCCCTCGGCTTCAGCCGGCCCGAGGACAATCTCCTGCCCTTCCTTGCCGAGCTCGACGGCTCGAGCATCGTGGCGGATATGGTGGTGGAGGTCATGGTGGGCGGCAAGAACCCGAAGGCCGAGGCCGATCGGGCGCAGAAGCGCTCCGAGGAGCTCCTCACCCAGCTCGGTCACAAGCGCTGGTCGTAGGCCCGGATCGCGGGCGGGGCGAGTGAGGAAGAGCGCGCTCGTCGGCTGGCTCCTCCTCGCCCCGTCGCTCGTCCTGCTGGGCGGGCTCGTCGTCTTTCCCGTGCTCTACAATATCTGGCTCAGCCTCTTCGACAAGCACGCCTTCATGCCCGTGCAGGCCTTCGTCGGCCTCAAGCACTACCGCTACTTCGCGAGCGATCCGGAGTTCTGGACCAGCTTCTACTACGGCAGCGTCTACGCGGGCGTGACCATGGTGCTGCAGCTGGGCGTCGGGGTGCCCGCCGCCCTGTTGCTGAACGAGGGCTTTCGCGGGCGCAACCTCCTGCGCGGGGTCGTGCTCTTCCCCTACATGATCCCCACCATCGTGGCCGTCATCCTGTGGAAATGGCTCCTCAACGACTCCTACGGCCTCGTCAACCACATGCTGATGAGCGCGGGCCTTGTGCGGACGCCGGTGGCCTGGCTGGGCCCCGACTACATCATGGCCTCCCTCATCGTCACCAGCGTGTGGCAGTTCTTCCCCTTCGTGGTGGTGACGTACCTGGCGCGCCTGCAGACCATCCCGCCCGAGCTCTACGAGGCGGCTACCGTCGACGGCGCGTCGGCATGGCGCCGGTTCGTGCACGTCACCCTGCCGCAGACCGCGAGCGTGCTCTTCGTCATCGTGCTCCTGCGCAGCATCTGGATGTTCACCAAGTTCGACACGGTGTGGCTGATGGCGGGCGACGGCGGGGTGAGCCGTTACATCCGCACCCTGCCCGTCTACGCCTATGCCCGCAGCTTCACCTATCTGCAGGCGGGGATGGGAGCGGCCCTCGCGGTGATCATGTTCGCCATGCTCCTGGCGGCCACGGCCGTGTACTTCCGGCTCTTCCGGAGCGAGGAGGTCTTCTCGTGAGGCGGGCCCTCGGTCTCTACGCGGCCGGCGCCCTGCTGCTGCTCGGGGCCGCCTTCCCCTTCCTCTGGATGCTCTCGACCGCGCTCAAGCCGTCGGGCGAGATCTTCGCCACGCCGCGCTTCGTGCCGCTACACCCAACGCTCGAAAACTTCTCGCGCCTCTTCGCCGACACGGGCTTCCTGGTTTTCTTTCGCAACAGCGCGGCGGTGGCGGGCGCCACCGTGCTGCTCACGCTCACCGTGTCCGCCCTCGGCGCCTACGGCCTCACCCGCTACCGCTTTCGTGGGCGCGACAGCGTGGCCGGCCTCATCCTGCTCACCTACATGTTCGCGCCCATCATGATCATCATTCCCTTCTACATCCTCGTGAGGCAGCTCGGCATCGTCAACACGCGCTTGGCCCTCGTGCTCTCCTACACCACGTTCTGCCTGCCGTTTTGCCTGTGGGTGCTCCGGGCGTTCTTCCAGTCGATTCCGCTCGAGCTGGAGGAGGCGGCCCTCGTGGACGGCGCGGGCCGAGGGCGGACGGTGTGGTACGTGGTGCTGCCCCTGGCCCTGCCCGGGCTGATCGCGGCGGCGATCTTCACGTTCATCCTGGCCTGGAACGACTTCCTCTTCGCGCTGGTGCTGGTCACGTCCGAGGAGCTGAAGACGCTACCGGTGGGCGTCAACGACCTCTTCAACGCGACGATCGTGGACTGGGGCATGATCATGGCCGCGGGCGTGATGATCACGGTGCCCACCGTCGGGTTCTTCGTCGCGGTGCAGCGCTATCTCGTGCAGGGATGGGGCGCGGGGGGCGTGAAGGGCTGAGCGCGGAAATCAGCGCGGGCGTTGGGGCCGCCGCGCGAACGGCGAGGGCTCGTCTCGCAGGATCTCGCGGACCCGGCCCAGGAGCGCATCGGGCGTGAAGGGCTTGGCGAGAAACGGATGCCCGGAGGCCGCGATCTCGGCCACCTTGTACGCCGACATGAGGAGGACCTTGACGGAGGGGACGACGGCCAGCACTCGCTGGGCCAGCTCCGTGCCCCGCATCAGCGGCATCACCACGTCGGTGAGCAGCAGGTCCACGTGCTGCTGGCCGGCGAGGCGCAGCGCCTGGTGGGGATCCTCGGCGTCGAGCACGACGTAGCCCTCGGCGGCCAGCATCTGCCGCACCACCGTGCGGATGTCCTCCTCATCGTCCACCACGAGGATCGTCTCGCGCCGAGGCGGCATCCGGTCACCGGGCCCGCAGTCGGTACCAGGGGTGCGACTGCCCCGGCACCTTCGCGCGCAGCGTGTAGACGGACGTCCGCGCGGTGAAGAACAGCGTGCGGAGGTCGGGGCCGCCGAAGGCCAGGTTGGCGGGCACCTCCGGCGTGCGGATGACCCCGACCCGTGTGCCGTCGGGCGCGAAGACCCACGTGCCGCCCGGGCCCGTGCAGTAGACCCGGCCTTCCACGTCCACCTTCATGCCGTCGGGCACGCCGTCGGTCTCGTCCGAGGACATGTCGGCGAAGATGCGGCGCCGCACCAGGCGGCCGTCGCCGTCCAGCTCGAGCACGTGGATGTACTGGGCCCAGCGCGTGTTGGCCACGTAGAGCAGCCGCTCGTCGGGCGAGAACGCGAGCCCGTTCGGGTACTCGAAGTCGGCCACGAGGCTCACCGCCCCATCGGGCGCGATCCGGTACACGCCGGCGTGCTCCACCTCCCGCTCCGCGAGCGGCACCCGCAGGCCGGGGTCCGTGAAGTAGATGCTCCCGTCGGACTTGCACACCACGTCGTTGGGCCGGTTCAGGCGCTTGCCCTCGAAGCGGTCCACGAGCACCTCGAAGCGATCGTCCGCCGCCCGGCGCGTGACGCGCCGGTTGTCGCCCTCGCACAGGATCAGCCGCCCCTGGAGATCGAAGGTGGTGCCGTTGCCCCCGCCGGTCTTCTCCCGCACCACCTCGTGCGGGCGGCCGGGCGTGATCCGGTACAGCATGCTCGCACGCACGTCGACGAAGTAGTAGAACCCGTCGGGGTGCCAGAGCGGCCCCTCGGTGAAGACGAAGCCGGTGGCCAGGCGCTCGGCCTGGGTCGTCTCGAGGACCGCGGACATCGCATCGGCCATATGTCGGGCTCCTTTGGTGGTAGATTCGCACATGTCCCTCGTGAATGTCGTAATGCAAGACCTGACCCCAGGAGGGGGTGCCCCATGAACACGCCCATGAAGACGCCCATGAAGACGATAGTCGCGCTGCCGGGTGAAGGTATCGGGCCCGAAGTGGTGGACGCCACGTGCGAGCTGCTGATGGACACGGGGCTCCCGCTGAAGATCCTCACCCCGGCACAGGGCTCGCCCCTGCCCGAGGCGACCAAGCGCGCGGCCCGCGAGGCCGACGGCGTGCTGTTCGGCGCGGCGGGGCCGTCCACCTCGCCCGTGGTCTCCTGGCTCCGCTGGGAGATGGCCGCGTGGGCCGGCGTGCGGCCGATCCGCTTCTTCCCGGGGATGCGCTCGCCCCTCGCCGATCCCGACGGCATCGACTACGTCCTGCTGCGCGAGAACAGCGAGGGCCTCTACCCGGGACGCGAGGGCGACCTCGGCGAGCTGGTCAAGCTCATGCCGAATCTCGCCGACCGGACCGGGCGCACCATCAAGGACTTCGGCACCGAGGGGCGCTTCGCGGTGAAGGTGGTCACCCCGCGCGGCGCCCAGCGTATCGCCCGCTTCGCCTGCGACCTGGCGCGCCGGCGGCAGAAGCGTGGCAAGCCGGGCAAGATCACGCTGGTGACCAAGTCGAACGTGCTGCCGCGCACCGACGGGCTCTACGACGAGATCGTCGCGAACGTCGTGCGCGAGGCCGGCCTCCCTTTCGAGCACTTCCACGTCGACGACGCGGCCCGGCGCCTGGTGCGCTTCCCGAAGGCGATGGACGTGGTGCTGTGCATGAACCTCTACGGTGACATCCTCTCCGACCTGGGCGCGGAGACGGCGGGCGGGCTCGGGCTGGCCCCGTCCGGCAACTTCGGCGACGGCTGGGCCTACTTCGAATCCGTCCACGGCTCGGCCCCCGACATCGCGGGCAAGGGCATCGCGAATCCCACCGCGACGATCCTGTCGGCGGCGCTGATGCTGGAGCACATGGGGATGAGCGCGGAGGCACAACGGCTCGAGGCCGCGGTGGGGCGCGTCTACCGCGACGGCCGGGTGCTGACGCCCGATCAGGGCGGGACGGCGAAGACGCGCGAGCTGGCGCAGGCGGTCCTGGGCGCGTACCGCTAGGTGACCATCCTCTTCGCCCGACGCGCTCATGGTGCTACCATTTCTCCGCTGACGCCAATCGGCACACGAAGGAGTCCCACATCATGACGACCGAGTCCCGCCCGCCCGTCGCTCCGGGTGAGGCCGCGCCCGACTTCACCCTCCCGGCCGCTGACCGGCCGGAGACCGTCTCGCTGGGCCACTACCGGGGCCGCAGCCCCGTCTTCCTCGCCCTGTTCGTCGGGCTGTGGTGCCCGTTCTGTCGGCGGTCGATCGCGCAGATGGGCAAGGTCGAGAGCAAGCTCAAAGCGCTCGGGGTGGAGGCACTCGGGATCGTGGCCACCGCGCCCGAGAACGCGCGGCTCTACTTCAAGTTCCGGCCGACCCGCCTGCGCCTGGCCTCCGACCCGGAGATGTCCACGCACCGCGCGTACGGTCTCCCGAAGCCGGCGGCGACCCCGGAGTTCATGAAGGAGCTGGAGACGGTACGGATCAATCCCTACGGCGAGTTCCCGGCGCCGTTGCCCGTCATGGAGGCCGCCGCGGCCGTGGCGAAGCAGGACGGCTACACCAACACCGACACCGACAAGGCCGACGTGGAGCGCCAGTGGCCCCAGCTCAAGGGCCAGTTCCTGATCGACCGCGACGGTATCGTCCGCTGGGCCAACATCGAGTGCGCCACCGAGGGCACCGCGGGCGTCGGCAAGTTCCCCTCGGAGGAGGAGATCCTCACCGCCGCCCGCGCCCTGCCGCGTTAACGGGTCTGGGCGTCGTGCTTCTGCTTGTAGATGCGCTTGCTCTGCACGTCCTGCGCGTGCTCGAGCCGGGCCTTCTCCTTGGCCGTGACCTTGCCGTCGGCCTGCGCCTTCGTCTCGAGCTTCTCGACGTGCTGCTGGCCACGCTCGAGCTTCCGGGTCTCGCGGGGGGTCAGCGCGCCGGACTTGACGCCCTGGTCGATCCGCTGCTCCTGGCGATCCTGCCGGCGATCCACGCGGGTCTCCTGCGCGAAGGCCGGGGCCGCGACGGCGAGCGTGACGATCCCGATGACGGCGATCTTGGCTACGTGCATAGGACTGTTCCTCCTGGTGACGGGGTGGGGCCGGGACCGGCCCTAGCAGCTATTGTCCGTCAGACGGATTTAAGTCCCGGGGCGTTTACACGTTGCCGCTCAGGCGGTACGGGTCTTGAAATACGAGCTCTTGCGCGCGATCTTGTCGCCCGCGAAGGTGAAGAGATCGCAGCCGTCGACCTCGACCGCCTTCCCCTCCGCGGTCGTGCCGGTGAAGCGCCACTCGGAGACGCCGCGGTCACCCGCGACGAAGTGGCGCGCCGCCGTGAACCGCGCATCGGGGAACACCTCGAACACCCGCGCGAACGCCTGGCGCACGCGCTCGCGCCCGGCGTGGCGGGTGCCGCAGGCCTCGGGGCCCGCGGTGGACTCGAAGACGCAGTCCTCGGCCATGAAGGTCATCAGCAGGTCGACGTCGTGACGGTTCCAGCCTCGCTCGAAGAACGTGTGCAGATC